>Ga0194037_1002207_pt1 | contig 13234 bp, 12 predicted proteins | sample JunL306m_MetaG_FD_148653 | JGI IMG/M metagenome (GOLD analysis project Ga0194037, IMG submission 148653) | Anoxic zone freshwater microbial communities from boreal shield lake in IISD Experimental Lakes Area, Ontario, Canada - Jun2016-L304-6m | ecosystem: Environmental > Aquatic > Freshwater >...
ATATCTGTTCTTAAAAAAGATATTTCAAAAGGTTTCTATATAGCAAAGACTGATTTTGAAGAAGAGCTGTTATTGAGTGACTGGGAATCATTTTCTTTTACAAAAAAATGGGGTATCAAGTGTAGATTCCATGACTTTGATGAATATAAAATACTCCGGTCGCCGGTAATAGAATTCCATTGTTCTCAAACAGACCTTGATGTACCTTTTTTAGGAAAATCTAAAATATCAGGTTTGGTTGTACATGCACCGGAAATTTTCGACAGAGAGCTGTTAGACATTTGTTCACAGGACGAGAGCAAGGTTGAACGCTCACTAACAATGCTTCAGCGCTCAATTGACAAAACACTTGAGATCGCCACCAATTTCCCAAAGATACGACCAAAACTTGTTGTACATCTTGGTGGAATGTTTTTGGACGACCCATCAGAAGTCGATACGTACGCCCTTACCAGCCGCGCCATAAAAAATTTCAAAAAACTTGTTTATCAACCTGATAAAATTGATATTTTACCTGAAAACCTCCCACCCCGACCGTGGTATCTTGGAGGGGAATGGCACCAACACGGCTTCATGAAAGCAGAAGATATGGTGCGATTTTGCACGGAACTCAACGTCGGTATGGTTTATGATGCCTGCCATGCTTTCCTCTACTGCAATCTTTATCAGGTTGATTTTATTGAATACACTCGTATTGTCCTGCCACATGTGCGTCACTTGCATATTTCCGATGCTGCAGGAATAAATGGTGAAGGACTCCAAATAGGTGAAGGAGAAGTTGATTTCGAAGCGTTCCTGGAAGAGATCAGGCATGCCGATTTTTCGTGGGTGCCGGAAATATGGAGCGGTCATCATCATCATGGCGCTGGACTCTACAAAGCGCTTCTAAATCTTGAATCGTTTGGAAAAGGGCTATGAATCTAGCACTGATTCCTTTACGGGGGGGCTCAAAGAGCATTCCCGGAAAAAATATTAAGTTACTAGCCGGAAAGCCCCTTTGTGCTTGGGTAATCGAGGCTGCTCTAGAATCATCCATTTTTGACCAGATAGCTGTGTCCACTGATTCCGAAAAGATTGCCGATACAATCAAAAAATTGGGGATGCCCGTTGATATAATCATGCGCCCTGCCGAATACGCTACCGATTCAGCCTCGACAGAGTCCGTAATGCTGCACGCAGCGTCACTTCTGGACTTTGACGTTCTTACGACAATACAGGCGACCTCCCCGCTCACCCGTCCGGACGATTTCCGTCTGGCTTATAAACAGTTTATTGAACAATGTGGAGATTCTCTTGTCACGTGCGTTCGTATCAAGCGTTTTTTCTGGGATGATAATGGCCGGGCAATAAATTACAACCCCTTGCACAGACCAATGCGCCAGCAATTTCGAGGCACGCTCACGGAAAATGGTGCTTTTTATTTCACCAGACGTGAAATATTGAATACGTATAATTGTCGGCTCGGCGGTAAGATATGTGTCTATGAAATGCCTGAGTACATGGCGCTCGAAATTGATGAGCTTGATGATTGGGAGCGTATGGAGCATCTGATCACTACTCGGCCCGTAATCCTATGACTTTTCCGAGATCTGGAGTTTAGATGCGAATTAACTCGTTATTTGATTCAATTACACAGCATGTAAAATATTATAAATGGCTATACCGATTCCACACTGATCCGGCTAGGAAATATATTCAGCAAAATGCCGAGCTAAAAAATGTTGGAAGGGGTAAGCGGGCTTTTCTTCTGGCAACCGGGCCAAGTATCAAATGTGAAGACCTCAGACTTTTGGCAGGAGAAGATTGTTTCAGTTTAAGCAACTTTTTTCTGCATGACGACTTGCAGATTATTAACCCGCTTTTCCATGCATTTGCACCGTATCATGATCCGATGATACTGGAAAATTACGTTGCATGGCTCCGGCAGTCAGATTCGACATTGCCACCTTCGACCAACATTATACTAGGCCATTCTACACGCAGTATTGTTGAAGACAACAAACTTTTTGAGTCCAGGAAGGTGTATTATCTCTACCTCGCCTCTGCCGCTCCGCCTAAACAGGTAAACATCGTAGGACCGGTTCTGTCACCGCAAACTGGCCCACTTATGCTCCTCCCGCTATTGATATACATGGGATACGAAAAAATATATCTATTAGGTTGTGACCATACTGTATTACGTGATTACAAAAAAAACATAGTAAATTTTTACAACGCAGAAAGAGACTTGCGATCTAATGCTACTTCTGACTGGCATGATATAGAAAAGTCCATTAATTATACTCTAAATATTTTTGAGCAGTATAAATACTTCAAGCACATCTTGATTTGTGAAGGTAAAAACAGGGATATTATCAATCTATCTCAGGATTCTTGGCTCGAAGTTTTTGAGTTTATGAGACTTAAAGATATTACTAAGTGAACTTACAGGACTGTGCTTAGATGAGAATTCTTATTATTAATTCAACCATTCAAGGTGGTGGTGCAGCACGATCCGCCACTCTATTGCATGAAGGGCTTGTACGTTCAGGAATTTCATCTCATATTTTTTGTCAACAATCTGATTTTAACAATGAATATATCAGCAGCCTTTACCATTCTAACAATATTGGGAAATGGATAACATCTTTAGACAGGCTACCAATAAAATTACTCGGCATTCGTAGGCCTAAACTTCCTTTTTCACTTAATTGGTTTCCAAATAACATAGTCAATCATATTAATAGATTAAAACCAGATATCATCAACCTCCATTGGATAAATTCTGGATTGTTACCTATCCGTTCGCTGTTATCTATCAAGTGTCCAATAGTTTGGACGCTCCATGATAGTTGGCCGTTCACAGGAGGATGTCATATCCCCGGAAATTGTGATCGTTTTCGTCTGCGTTGCGGATATTGCCCGCAACTGCAAAGCAAACGGCAACACGACCTAAGTCATTTTATACACAGTCAAAAAAGTAAGGTATACCCCAAACTACCACTTACAATTGTGGCACCGAGCAATTGGATTGCAGACTGTTCAAGACACAGCAGCTTACTTAAGAACAAGCGTATTAATGTCATTCCTAATGGCGTAGATTTATCCGTTTTTAAGCCACACATAAAATCTGAAGCAAAATCAGTGTTAGGCATAGAACTGCGAAAACCTCTTGTACTTTATGGCGCATTTGCAGCAACCAGAGATAAAAACAAGGGATTTGATCTTCTGATAGATGCGCTTGGTATTTTAAATGAGTCAGGCATTGAATATGAGTTAGCTATATTTGGTACCAACTCACTACCCACTGATTTCAACCTGAATTGCAAAGTCCATCTATTAGGAAACATTTACGATCCTAATATACTTGCACTCGCTTATTCCGCTGCTGATGTCACAATTGTACCATCCCGATCTGAGAATTTACCTTATACTGTAATTGAGTCACTTGCTTGTGGCACTCCAGTCGTGGCATTTCAAATCGGCGGCATTCCTGACATTATCTGCTCAGATCACCTAGGCTTGCTTGCAAAGCCGTACGATTGTCATGAAATGGCACAGTGTATAGCCAAGCTGCTTAAGCGAAAAGAAGCAGACGTAATTATTAACTCGAAACAAATACTTAACACCGTGGAAGATAATTATAGTGTTGATACTCAAGTTAAACAATATCTAGACTTGTTTTCTGAACTTCTTCGTAATAAGGACACTAATGTATAAAATAATTTCTGAACTATACAAACCAGCAAAACGGCATATAAAAAAACTACTTATTAATAAAGAATACAGAGATCTGTATTACCTTGAGACTAGGCTTCATAAAGCTATGCGCTTTAAAGAAACTGAGATCAGGATACACGGCTGGAAACTCAGCATCCCTGATCCAGCATCATTTATTTCTACATTTCATGAAATTTTTGTTGAGAGAATATATGATTTCCAATTCAATAATGAATCTCCATCCATAATAGATTTAGGTGCTAATATTGGCCTTTCAATTTTATTTTTTAAAACAATCTACCCCAAAGCTAAAATCGTCGCCTTTGAAGCAGATCCAATTATTTTTAAACACTTGGTTAAAAATGTGCACGGCAACGGATTCACGGATGTTGAATTGATTAATGCTGCGGCTTGGGATCATGAAACAGAGCTCGATTTTTATTCAGAAGGAGGAGATGGTGGACATATAGCAACGGGACTATTGAATACTAAGTCCGTGAAAGTTCCTGCAATAGACATAGGCAAATTCCTATGCAACCGCACATTCGACTTTCTTAAAATAGACATTGAAGGAGCTGAAGAACAAGTCGTACCAGCATGCAAAGGGCTTTTATCTAGAATTTCATATATTTTCATTGAATATCATTCCTATAAAAACAAAAGGCAGTGCCTAGACATGCTTATCGCTATGCTTGCTTCAGAAGGCTTTCGTATAAACATTCAAAATATTGGTCAAATATCGTCACCATTTATTAAACGCTCTGGAGCAAATTGTTTTGATATGCAGTTGAATATTTTTGGAAGTAAAGACCTGTGAAGGGGCGCATCCTGAAGTTTTTTTTTCGAAAGAAGGAGAATATTATTTTCTCTGACTTAACGCGGACAACCCCCATAAGTTCTAAATTTGGAATGGATCGAGGTACTCCTATTGACCGATATTATGTGGAAAGTTTTTTGAATGATAACCGTCAATATGTGGCTGGCTCAATACTTGAAGTAGGAGAATGCCGCTATTCTAAACAGTTTGCTTCAGGCAAAACAATACAGTGTCATGCACTCTGCTATTCTGGAAATCAAACTGATGAATCAATAATCGGAGACTTAACTCATCCAGCTACCTTGCCATTAGGTGTGTATGACTGTTTCATTTGCACTCAAACTTTAAATTTTATCTATAATGTCAAAGCTGCGATAGAAGGTTCTTATCACCTACTTAAACCAGGTGGGGTTATGCTTGCCACTGTTGCCGGCATTACTCAAGTGAGCCGCTATGATATGGAACGATGGGGCGATTTTTGGCGGTTTACACCTCTTTCCGTGATGCGTCTTTTCTCCGATGTATTCGGAGAATCCGTTAAAGTATATTCATTTGGAAATGTATTGGCATCAACTGCTCTTTTACAAGGGATTGCAGTGGAAGACCTACCAAATAAATCACTTCTTAACTACCAAGATGAAGATTATCCTGTTGTAATTTCAATAATAGCAAGAAAACAATCATGAACTTGAAATTATCTTTTCGTACATTTCGCAAGAATATCAGAATGCTAAAAAAACAGTGTCTGAACCTGATTGACCCGCCAGTGGTAGTTTTGATCTATCACAGAGTGGGTACATTACCATCTGATCCTCATATGCTATCGGTTTCTCTAGATAATTTCCGTAATCAGATGAACTATCTAAAACGTAATTATACAGTCATTCGTTTTGAAGATGATTGGGCTAAAGTGCCTAAACCAGCTGTTGTAATCACTTTTGACGATGGATATGCTGACAACTGCCTCAACGCGCTTCCAATTTTGGAAGAGGTCGAGGTCCCTGCAACTATTTTTGTAAGTAGTGGCTATGTTGGGTCAAATAGAGAGTTTTGGTGGGATGATCTAGAACGACTTGTTTTGAATGATAATGCCAAGAACGATTGCTTCACACTTGTAGATGAACAATATGCTCAATCATGGCAGACATCGTCTATATCTGACAGAGAACGATTATATTCTGACCTGCATCTCCTGATGAAACAAATTACACCGCAAAGAAGAGATGAATGGTTTAAACAAATCATGTCGTGGTCTAGATGCAATGAAGATGCGAGAATAAGTCACTTGCCACTTTCAATCAAAGAACTGATAAAGCTTTCAGCAAGTCCATGGATTACTATTGGTGCTCACACAATTACCCACACTCCACTTTCGTCCCTCTCTCTAGAACAACAGCAAAATGAAATCATGAAATCAACCACTGATTTGGAGAGTTTGATAGGCAAAAAAATTCAAGTTTTTTCTTATCCATTTGGCACAAAATCGGATTTTGATAAATTCTCGATTCAAATTTGCAGGATGGCGGGATTCAAAAGAGTTGCTGCCAATTTTGCAGGGCAAATTCACACGTGGACCGATAAGATGCTAATACCAAGATTGATTGTGCGAGACTGGCCAGAAGACCATTTTTCAAAAATGATACAGGATGAAATATATCCTGCGCGGATAAAACGTCGTTGATGATTGATAACTACTACTTGGCACAGTAAAGTAGATGGACTCACTGGAAAGCAACACTTGATTATGATAACTGCTTGCAGTTGAAATCAGAGGTAATAAAGCTAATAAATTGAAATCAAACGACCTGTTAAAGCAAGGAAAACCAATGATGGCAGCATCTCCACTCATATCCATAATAACCGTTGTCCGCAATGATGCCGAGAACCTACTGCGCACAATTCAGAGCGTTGTCCCATTCAAAAGTGATCGGGTCGAATATGTTGTTATTGACGGGGCATCAACCGATAACACACTTTTAATAATCGAGTCTCACCGAGATCTTGTGGATGTTTTCATCAGCGAAGCGGACGAAGGAATATATGATGCAATGAATAAAGGCATTGACAATGCTCATGGAAAATACCTTCTCTTTCTTAACGCCGGTGATGAACTGACTGCCGACATAACCGCAGTTGCAGCTGCTGCTCCTGAAGAATCCGTTATAATTTATGGAAAAACAACCATGATCAACCCGGATGGTTCGTTTGATTACATAAAAGGTAAGCGCCTGAAAAGTGTCCGTCGCTTTCTCAAAGGAATGCCATTGTGTCACCAAGCAATTTTGTACCGGCGTGAACTGATTGGACACTATGACCTTGAATTCAAAGTGATGAGCGATCGTGTTTTAACGTATAAACTTTTGAAAAAATATGGGCTGAAACGCGCTTACTTTGCAGACAAGATCATTGCGACGTACTATCAAGGCGGTACCTCCGGAAATTACAGTGACGAATTTCTTGCGGACGAGGCTGCAAAATTCTATCGAAGTGTAGGTAAAAGTCACTACATTACCATGAAATATATAGACTTCCAGTTCAAGCATAAGCTGAAGCGTCCTTTACTCCGTCTTTTCGGGAAAAAGTTTTAAATTAACATTTACTTAGTACAAAAACACTTAAAAAGACTATCAAACCATGACCGTTGAACCGACAAAAGAGTGTCATACCATAGCACCACATGGAGCATCTTGATGGGACTACTGCGCCACATTGTTGTGCTCACCGCTACGATAGATCCGTCCGTTGGAAACATTACCGTTGCACTGAACGACAAACATGAACGACTTCGTCAGTATCTTGAAAACATCAGGAATCTGATCCTGAAAACGGATGTTACCCACATTATTTTTTGCGAAAACTCAAACTATACGCATGACTTCAGTGACCTGATCTCACTTGCAAACGACCATTGTAAATTTTTGGAAATTATCTCTTTTACGGGCACAAACGAAATTATCAAGGATAAGGGGAAAAGTTTCGGCGAAGCTGAAATTTTAAATTTTGCCGTCGACAACAGTGCATATCTTCAAGATGATAACGTCACCTTCTATAAACTGACCGGTCGCATATTCGTTGAAAATATCAATAAAATATTGATAGAAAATTGCTGCGACAACATTTTTATCCGATGGGACGTTAAAAAAAAAGAGGTTGATACCAGATTTTTTAAGGTTCAGACAGGGTTTTATAAAAAGAATCTGTACAGACTGCTTGATCAGATGAACGAAAGCTGCGGACTATCCATTGAAGAGGTTTATTTTAATCATCTGAAAGGTAAAACCTCCATTCATTCGTTCCAATCCTATCCGGAAATCAAAGGAATCTGTGCCAGCCTAGGTAAACCTTATGATCTGGGGCTACTCAAATCGATTTACAGAAAGCTTCAGTTGAAAGCAGGATTGCTGGATTTACGCCGCTGTTCCTAACATTATTTCTGCGACACAGGTCTCTTGATGCCCCCAATTTCCGTTGTTATCATAACCTTTAACGAGGAACACAATATCGAGCGCTGTCTCCGTTCTGTTCAAGGCATTGCCGACGAGATCGTGGTCCTCGACTCACTTTCCACAGACCGCACCGCAGAAATCTGCCGGAGTTTCGGAGCCACCGTCATCGAACAACCGTTTCTTGGGTATGTCGAACAAAAAAACAAAGCACTTGAGTTTGCGACGCACCCGCATATTCTCTCGCTTGATGCCGATGAGGTACTTTCTGACGAACTTAAAGTATCAATCCTTGAAATCAAGAAGAACTGGCAGTACGACGGCTACAGCTTTAACCGGCTGACCAATTATTGCGGCACATGGGTGAAACATTGCAATTGGTATCCGGATCGGAAACTGCGTCTGTTTGACAAACGTAAAGGAAAATGGAGCGGAGATACTATTCACGAACGATATCTGATGAATGACGGCAGCGCCCCGCAGCATATTTCCGGCGATCTGCTGCATTATTCCTACGACACGATTGATCAGCATCTCGACCAGATCAAGAAGTTTACGACTATCATGGCACAGGTACAGTTCAAAAACGGGAAAAGGCCCGGTTTATCAAAACTCGTACTGAATCCGCTCTGGTGTTTCTTCCGCCAATATATAATCCGGATTGGCTTTCTCGACGGCTATCATGGCCTAGTGATCTGCGTCCTTTCCGCCTGTGCCAATTTTGTTAAATACTCAAAGACGCGGGAACTGTTCGCTAACCAGGAACCGCCTGCGTGATCAGCAAACTTATCATCAGCCGTACTGACGGCATCGGTGATGTTATCCTGACCCTGCCGGTCGCCGGTCTGATGAAAAAGCTGCACCCCGGAATCAAAATCTGGTTTGTCGGACGCTCTTATACCGCCCCGATCATCTCGGCCTGCGAGCATATCGATGAATTCATCAACTGGGATGAAGTCCCTGCGCTTTCATCCCACGAAAGAATCGAATATTTCAATGCGCTGCAGGCCGATGCTATTGTACACGTTTTTCCCAACCGCGAACTGGCCCGGATTGCTTACACCAGCAACATACCACTGCGCATTGGCACATCTCACCGTTTCCACCACTGGTTGTACTGCAACCGCCTTGTAAATATCGGGCGGAAACGGTCGCCACTGCATGAGAGCCAACTGAACGCCCTGCTCTTCCGTCAACTGGGTGTGAAAGTCGCGCCACCACTTGATGAGCTGTCCACCATGATGGGTCTTCGTCGTCCGGAAAAACTCGATGACAGTTATGCTGAATGGCTTGATCCCACCCGGTTCAACTTGATACTGCATCCAAAATCGAAGGGAAGTGCCCGCGAATGGGGCCTTGATAACTTCAGTCAGTTGATCAGACTGCTTCCCAAAGATCATTACAAGATTTTTATCTCTGGCAGCACGGAAGACGGTTTGGCTCTACGTACGCAGATCGAAACCTGGGGCAATGATGTTACCGATATCACCGGCAAGATGCCACTGGCTCAATTTATCTCATTTATCAATAGTGCCAATGGACTGGTTGCGGCCAGTACCGGACCGCTGCATATTGCTGCAGCACTTGGAAAGGTGGCCGTCGGTCTGTATGCTCCGATGCACCCGATTCACCCCGGTCGCTGGGCGCCGCTGGGACTGCTGGCAGGATATCTCGTACGAGATAAACAGTGTCAAAAATGTCGACATGCCAAACGCTGTGAGTGTATTGAAAGTATTACCCCATCGGATGTGATGCTGAAATTAGAACAACTACAAGCGCAGTAATAAAGCCCTCTATGCCTTTACGCATCCTTCACGTGTTATCCTCAAATTTTTTTGCCGGCTCAGCCGCCTACGCCATCCAGTTGGCTGAACGCCAAGCTGCAGATGGACACGACGTGTACATGGTTACCGATCAGGCCGGGTTGTCCGACAAGATCACCTGCCTGGTACTACCGGTGTCGAATCGCTCTTTTGTGCAGCGGTTAAAAAACATCTGGTTTCTGCGGAATATTATTCGTAAGCAGGAAATCAGTGTTGTACACGCTCATTCGCGCGCCGCCAGCTGGATATCGTATTACGCACTCCTCGGAACCCGCGTGCCGCTGGTATCTACCATCCATGGACGCCAGGTCAAACACTCAGCTCTGAAATCGAATGCTATCTACGGCGAAAAGGTCATCGCCATCTGTCCAGAGCTGGTAGAACAGTTGACTCACGAGCTGCAGATGCAAGAGCACAAGGTCCTGTTTTTGCCTAATCCGCTTGACCTTGAAGCACTACGGAACGTCACGAGAAGCAGAACGGATAACAATCGTACAATAATTTCCGTCGTCGGTCGCCTGAATGGTCCCAAAGGCGCACATATATCAGATTTGGTAATTCAGATGTTTCCACACCTGTTAGAGCGTCACCCTACCCTTACGATTCAGATTATCGGCGGTGAATGGGAATCATTTCCGCACGCAGGAAAAGAAGTATTTGCCGATCTACAATCCCGTTTCGGTGAACGCATCTGTTACCTCGGTTTTACCAGGCAGGTATTAGAATTAATGGCTGATTCTGATCTGGTCATCGGTGCCGGGCGCGTGGCCATGGAGGCACTGGCACTGAATACTGCCGTTTTCGCATTGGGTGAAGCATGTTGCATCGGCCTGGTCTCGGATGCAAATCTAAGCGATGCTATCGCTACAAATTTTGGGGATATCCGGGCGGTCGCTGCTCCGTTCCGTCCCGATCCGGAAGCTATCACGCACGAGCTGGAGGCATTCCTGAGCGGAGAAGTTTCTCCCACGATAAATTATGCCGAGCTGTCACGGACCTACGATATCAACAGAATCATGCCGGAGATCCTGGGTACCTATTCATCGGCGATCATGCGCAAACTATCGCCGCGCTCGATTCCGGTTTTGATGTACCACCGCGTACCCGATCAGCCTATCGCCACGAAACACCGCACCTTTGTCACACGGCGAAATTTTGAAAAGCATCTGCGTTTCTTTAGACTGCGTGGTTTACAATCCATTACCTTTCAGGATTATCTTGATTTCTCCAACGGCAACAATGCACGGCGAAAATTTCCCAAAAAACCGTTTATCCTGACCTTTGACGATGGCTACCGGGACAATTTTCAGAACATGCTGCCACTGGCTCAAAAATACAGCTTTAAAGGTGTCTTGTTTCTGTTGGGAGACTTCACCACCAGTGGTAATTTTTGGGATATCGGCGAAGATCTTGAAGCAAACCGGCTCATGACAACGGAGCAGAAAAAAGCCTTTGTAGAAAATGGCTGGGAAATCGGTGCCCACACGATGACGCACCCACATTTGACCGGCTTGAGTGATCAAGAGGTACTATACGAGTTGGATGAAAGCAGAATACGTATCGAACAGGAATTGCAAATAAAAGTGGTATCGTTTGCATACCCGTATGGCAGCTACGATAATCGCATCAAAGCTCTGGTCAAGCAGACCGGATTTGACTTTGGAATTGCGACGGATAACGGTGGCATGACCATTGAAGATGATCGTTTTGCTATATTTCGCGTCAACATATTCCCCGTTGAAAGTCTGTTCAGCCTTTTTAAGAAGAGTTCCACGTGGTATCGCGCCTACTACCGCCGCAAACGTGGTAAATAAACTCACTGATTTCTCACATTACATTTACACTCAGGATACTATAACCCATGGCACTGCACCGTTTTTCACGCACCGAACTCCTGATAGGCCAACAGGGCTTGGCAACACTGGCCGGCAAACATGTCATGATCTGCGGGATTGGCGGAGTCGGCAGCTATGCCGCTGAGGCGCTGGGGCGTGCTGGTGTTGGGCGAATCACGCTGGTCGATTTTGATGATATCTGCCTGACCAACATTAACCGCCAGCTGCATGCCCTTTCCAGCACTGTTGGAAAATCGAAGGTTGATTCCATGGCGGTACGCCTGGCCGATATAAATCCAGCTGCCGAGATCATAGCCGTCAAGGTGTTTTTTTCGGGCGAAAATGCCGAACGGCTGCTCACGCCGCATCCCGACTTTGTGCTGGACGCTATTGACCATTTCACCGCCAAAGCGGCCCTGATCACGTTCTGTCGTCAGCATAGCATCCCGGTCATCTCCAGCATGGGAGCCGCCAACAAACTTGATCCGACCAAAATTCAGGTCGATGACATATCGGCTACCCGCAATTGTCGCATGGCCCGCAGTATGCGCAAGATTCTTAAAAATGCCGGCATCACGTCCGGCGTGCAGGTCGTCTACTCAACTGAACTGCACCGCCAGCTTGACCCGGCCACGTCAGGCGGCTGCGGCACAGACTGTATCTGCCCCAACCGTGATGAACAGACCTTCAGTTGCGAACATCGCCGCGTGATTCTGGGGAGCATTTCGTACCTGCCGTCAATCTTCGGGCTGACCATGGCGGGAGTTGTGGTTAATGAGCTATTGACTCCTCCGATTGCACTGTCGATTGCAGAATAAAGTTTTTACGGTAATTAATGCTGTTTTTTGTTGACAAGCCCGAGAGTCACAGGGTAACGTGCCTTCACCTCAGACAAGTACCCTGATTTTCGAATTTAAACCCCGTAGACTTCTCTCACACGACATTAGTTCGAACTTCTGAAAGAATTCATAGCATGCTCTGCATACCGAGACTCAACTCCTCATTGAAAAAGCATTGTCATATCAAGTAAAGGTTTTATTGAACATATCAGCCAATTCTACAATCCAACCACTTTAATACTATTATCGCAGTCACATCCCCTCATACCACGAGCGACTTCACGCAGGAGAACAGATGAATTTACAGGAACTTAAAGGCAAAAAAATCAGCGAACTCAATAGTGTTGCGCGAGAACTCAATATCGAGGGTGCTTCCAGCCTGCGCAAGCAGGATTTGATCTTCGCAATCCTGAATGCTCAGACCGAACAGAACGGACTGATATTCGGCGAAGGCGTTCTGGAAACACTGCAAGATGGTTTCGGTTTTCTACGGGCAACCGATTACAACTATCTGCCGGGCCCGGATGACATCTATGTTTCTCCCAGCCAAATCAGGCGCTTCAACCTGCGCACCGGCGATACCGTTTCAGGTCAAATTCGCCCACCTAAAGAGGGTGAGCGCTATTTTGCGCTGCTCAAGGTTGAGTCAATTAACCACGAATCGCCGGAAGTTGCCCGTGACAAGATCCTCTTCGACAACCTGACACCGCTCTATCCGCAGGAAAAACTGACTCTTGAAACAACCGCCGAAAATATGCCCATGCGCGTGATCGAACTG
>Ga0194037_1002209_pt1 | contig 13220 bp, 9 predicted proteins | sample JunL306m_MetaG_FD_148653 | JGI IMG/M metagenome (GOLD analysis project Ga0194037, IMG submission 148653) | Anoxic zone freshwater microbial communities from boreal shield lake in IISD Experimental Lakes Area, Ontario, Canada - Jun2016-L304-6m | ecosystem: Environmental > Aquatic > Freshwater >...
ATATCAGGACTACTCATCGTGATACCTCTTAAAGGATATTTTCTACCTAAACCAATGACGGTAGCCCTATGAGGATCGCACAATATGATTTGCGCTCCCATATCAATCAATTTATCTACAAAGAACAAGCGACTCTCAAACATCTTCTGATGAATCAAAACACTACCCCTCGCCTGAGTAGCGATTACTAACATGATACTAATTAAATCGGGAGTGAAACCGGGCCACGGATGATCGTAAATGGTTAAGATACCACCATCAAGAAAAGTAGTTACCTCGTAGCTATCTTGTGCAGGAATATAGATATCGTCACCATTAATTTGGAATTGAATGCCCATTTGAGCAAACTTTTCTGGTATCATTCCCAATTGATGTATGCCTGCACCTTTGATGGTCAATTCACTTTGTGTCATTGCCGCAAGGCCAATAAAACTGCCCACTTCAATCATGTCGGGCAGCATTGTATGTTCGGTTCCTCCTAATAATTCAACGCCCTCAATTACCAATAAATTACTTCCAATACCATTAATCTTAGCACCCATTCTAGTTAGCATATTACATAACTGCTGAATATAGGGTTCGCAAGCGGCATTGTAAATCGTGGTAGAACCTTCTGCTAATACAGCAGCCATAATAATATTGGCAGTACCTGTAACAGAGGGTTCGTCAAGCAACATATAGGCTCCCTTCAATTGAGGCGCCGACAATTTAATACAGCTCAATACATTGTCATATTCATATTTTGCACCTAACTTCTCGAAACTTAATATATGAGTATCTAATCTGCGACGACCAATTTTATCACCACCCGGTTTAGGAATATAGGCAGTTTTAAAACGAGCTAACATAGGCCCTGCTAATAAAACAGAACCACGCAATCTGCCACCCTTTATTCTGAATGCTTCGGTGGTAAAATAACTTGTATCAACATTGTCGGCAGTAAAAACACAGGTATGTCTATCAACTCTATTTACCTTTACGCCCATGTCACCCATCAATTCGATGAGTAAGTTGACATCTAAAATATCAGGAATATTATGTATAGTAATAGGCTCATTGGTTAATAATACGGCACAGATGATTTGCAATGCCTCGTTTTTTGCTCCTTGTGGGGTAATTGTTCCTGCTAATTTGTTTCCCCCATGTACGATAAATGATGTCATGCTGCAATATTAAATGAATAGTTGAATAAGAGGGAAAAATTATAGTAATTGAAAGAGTAAAGCTACTAAAATAGTAATCGGATTGATTTCACAATTGGGTTTAGAAAATTGAATATAAATTATTGTTTAAAAAAAATGCCCACTCTTTTTAGAGTGAGCATTTTTTAAAATATTAATTAATAATAAACTACCTAGGTCCTTGGTAAACTAAAGTATCGGTAGATAAACGAGCCGAAGGCCCTGCACCCCAAGTAACTGAGATAAAAAATGTTTTAGAAGTAGGATCATAATGACTATTGTAGTTAGGATCATTTTTTCCACCTCCAGGAGAAGTAATATCAATTGAATTATCCGCATTAATTGTTAAACTTGGATTATCGATACCTACACCCGTACCATCAGCCCAAACTAATAAATTATCAAAATCAACACTATTGACACCTGAAGTAACTAAATTTCTTTTGACATTAGAAAAGTACCCAGTTTTAGCAGCGTCATTTAATCTTAAAGTGTAGCCTCTCATCAAATAAACCCCGTCGTATTGATTTTTAACATCAAGAGTCCAGATAAATGAATTAGCATTTCCACTAATTATCATTCCATCTGCTTTCACAATTTTGAAACCAATCGCATAGGAATGATTTGCAAAATCATATTTTGAATTATTAAGACGAAGTTTTAAACGCCCAATTCTGTATCCAGCTTTGATAGTGACAGTATCGCTGACAAGTTTGTACATATCTTCTGGTAAATTTTCATACGCAAGACCGCCTTGACTGTTCAAAGAATCTACAAGAGCAGAATCACGTTTAATTACCACTTTAACATCATAACTTAATACCTGAGGAGATGCGATGTTTAAAGCAATAGAAGTATCAACATCTAGTAATGGAGTAGAAATACCAAATGATTGCGATGATGGAGTCAAAATTGGACCAAAACCAGCAGTACCTACGAATTCAATTATGGGTTGTGTATTTGACACATCCAAAAATGGAGTATCCTTGAGACAGGATTGCAATAATCCTAATCCTAGAAGGATAACTAAAAAAGATGTTCTTTTAATCTTATTCATATAAATAATTTTTTAATAATTAAATGTTTTAAATTTTTATTTACCCCAAAAAATCTTAGTCTTAAAACCATCAGCTGGCTGATTCAAACTATTTACATTTTTGGAGTTTAATAGTAACTCTGTTTGTGGGTACAACAATCTTTTAGGAAGAACGTTATTAGCTGCACTAACACCAGTACTAACTGAAGGTTTATTCCGATCAGGATAACCAGTTCTTCTATATTCTGCCCATGACTCTAGACCATCAACTTCAGCTAAAGCAACCCATTTTTGAAAAATGATTGTCTTTATTGGGTCTGTAGCATTTTTTGGGTTAACTCTATCATCAGTTGAATTATCAAAATAATTATCTGCAGCACTTTTTGCATTAGGTACTTTTAGATAACTAAAAGATTCTTCAATACCCGTTTTTAATAATGCAGAATAATCACCTGAAATTAGAGTCCTTTGAGCAGCTTCAGCTTGAAGGAAAAATGATTGTGAAGCAAGCATAATTATTGCAGACTGTGAAGGACTTTGCAAGATACCGGGTCCAATTGTAGCGAGAGATGCAACAGGACTAGCAGTTGCAACAGCACCTAAATAATTTCCAGAAAGCTTACCTTTTGTAGTATCATACAAATATCCAATTCTAGGATCTATCGTAGCATTTAAATAATCGAGCATTGTTTTGTTTGCGATGTTAAATACTTTTCCGAAATAAGCACCACCGGCAACTTCTAAACCATAAACACTCCAAAAAGGGCTTTGTTTACCTTCAACATTTGCATATCCTGCATTTATTGTAGCATTTTCCCCTTGGGTTAAAAAACCACTTCCTTCAGCAAGAATATCTGCAATAGAATTTTTTACAAAAGTTTGATCGCCATTTGGTACCAAACGCATTAGAATTCTGAGTTTTAGTGTGTTTGCAAAATGAATCCATTTTGTCTTATCTCCTTTGAACATAATATCAGCAACATCATCACTTGTGCTTTTAGAAGCTTTAATGGAAGTAATTGCCTTGTTGATGTCTGCAATTAATCCTTTATAAATATCAACATCTACATCATAAGCAGGTTGAGTGCTTACATCTGGGTTAGCTGCAGCTTTATAAGGAACACTTCCAAATACATCGACTAGATTTTGAAAAATCAAAGATTTTAAAACTAACGAAGCACCTGGCAAAATTGAATTTGCCGAACTATTGTTAATTACAAAATTATAATCATATAAATTATGATATTGAGTTTGCCAAATAACATCACCCATTGTATTTAATACTGCAAAGTTTTCAACTTGCTCATTACCACTTTGAGAATATGGTGTAGTTCGCGCCCAATAACCCATCCAATCATTAGCAAATGCATAGCTGTTGGTGATGGTTTCACTAGTAATTTGTATTGCATTTGCAAATACATCTTTACCTGTAATATTAGCAGAAGTAACCCCATTCGGGTTAATCAAATTTGTATCAAGTTGTTTTTTACATGCCGAGAAGCTAAAAAACAAAGTGAAAATTGCCAGAAACCTTAATATTTTCTTATTCATTATTTTAATTATTTAGATTTATAAATTATAATCCAACAGAAAGTGTTATACCATATCTCCTAGTTGGAGGAGTTTGAAATTCGTTAGTATAACCAACTGCATTTCCTGTACCTTGAGCACTAAATTCGGGATCTGTCCATTGATTTGTACTTGGTCTAAACATTAACAGGTTTTGTCCAATGATTGACAAACTTATTTTTTTGATAATTCCAATATCTTTCTTCAAAGGAAAATCATAGCTAACTGAAAGTTCACGTAATTTCCAGAAAGCAGCATTTACAACGTATGGAGACATTACAGTGCTGTAAGTAGAATACCACCATGTTGATGGAGCCCCACTTGTAGCAATATTAGTGTTTGGAACGTAAGTTGAACCCACTTGAATTACAGAGTTTGGTACAACAAAATGTTGACGATTTACACCACTTGAAGATGATATACCTGCAAAATCTAATGCAGCACCAACAGAATTCAAAATTTTAGCTCCTGTTCTGTAGTCCCAAAGCATGTAAAGAGTAAATCTTTTGTACTTCATATTAGAGGTAATACCAAGAAAATCTGTATACTGTGTATTACCAGCAACTTTTAATTTGCCATCTGCAGTAGGCAAACCACTTGCACCGTCAACAACTATGTGGCCCTGAGGGTCACGAATAAAGTCCTTTACAAGTAACATAGGAAAGGCATTTCCAGTAATTGCTGCAACTTCAAACGTTCCAGTAGCTCTTGTGAATAATGAAATTGTATCAACACCAGGTAATAAGCTATTAACTTTGTTGTCTTGCTTAGTATAATTTACTTTCATATCCCAATCAAAATCACCCAACTTTATAAAAGGTGTTAATCTCAAACCTATTTCATACCCTTTACTAGTCATTTGACCAGCGTTTTTTGTAAAATTAGTAATACCTGATGCGGTAGAAGTTTGAACTGGAAGATTTTGATTCTTTGCTACAGTATTATAAGCAGAAACATCAAATGCTATTCTATTTTTAAGTAAGCCAAGTTCGAATCCAACTTCTGATGAGTAATCTCGTTCAGGTTGTAATTGAGATTGATAAACAGAGTTATTTAAAGAATACCCATTAATTGTTCCATAAGGATAACCACTTCCTGGATTTACGGTAGGATAAATTGAATAAGCCCCGTAGTTAGGAATAGCTCCTCCACCTAAATAACCAAACGCTGTAAGGCCTGACAATGATGAATTACCAGTAATAGAGTATCCTCCTCTAAGTTTTAAATGTATTCCACTTTCTTTAATTGCTTTGATTTTATCACTTAGCACTAAAGACGCGTCAAGTCCATAATAGTTAAAACTTCTAGTTTTTGGGTCAAGAACTGACAACCAATCATTTCTAAAAGAACCATGTAAAAACGCCCAATTTTGATAACCTACTAAAAGATCAGCATAAACAGATTGAGAACGATATTTATAGCTTAAATCTTCATAAGCAGACCCATCTGAATTTGTCACTTTAGTATTTCCGTTTGGTATTGCTATTACAGAAGTTGCTTGATTTGAATACCAATATCCATGACTATTTTGACTTCTATAGTTAGCTCCTCCAATCAATGTAAAATCAAAATCTTTTACTTTATGAGTTAGTGTAAAGAACCCATCTGTGTTCAAATCATCAAAGTCAGTTTTTACAAGTTCTGATTGATAAGGTAAAACAGGATAAGTAGCAGCAACATTACCTGCTGCCCAAGGATCATAAGTTGAATTACCTGCACCTGCAAAAATACCATAAGAATATTGAGAATACTTAAAGCTATCAATGTAAGAAGGTGCATTTCTTGTTCTCTTATTATATCCTACCCTTCCTGTTAATTTTAACCAATCAAAAAGCTTATAGTTTAAAGTAAGATTAGTAATAAAGTTATCATTAGTTTGCTTTTGTTTTGAATGATTCACTTGATACCAAGGATTAGGATAATATGCATTGGCATAACCCTGCAAACCTGCGTATGGATCAGTGTCTACATTTTTAAAATCTGCAAGGTTTATGTTAGCAGGTTGGTTAATAATATCCCAATAAACTGGGCGATACTGAGTTCCTCCTGTAAATCCAAGACCAACTTGGTTAATTTGTTGTTGACTGTAAGTAAATCCTGCTGTTGCACTAAATTTATTCACTGTTAATGTGCCATTAGCAGAAAAAGTATTACGTACATTTTTTTCAGTAGGAATAACTCCTTTATTTACATCATTTGAAGCTGAAATGAAAAAAGAACCTAGTCTGCCACCCTTTGAAGCGGATACATAGTTTTGTTCATTAAGTCCATTTTGAAAGAAATTCCTTCTTCCATTTTGAACAGCAGCAAAAGGGACATATTTGATATTTCCATTCAAATCCATACCTACAGCAATTTGACTATAAGGAAAGTCTTTACTATTATATGGTGTTCCATAACTCTGATTTTCAAAAGGAACAGGAAGCGCCACTCCTGTTGAAGGGTCAATGTATGTCAAACATCCTACACAAGCATTTGTTCCAGAAGGAATATTATAGCCTGTTCCTTCACCTCCATTTGGGGAATATTGAGTTTGCAATCCTGGCATGTAAGAAACAGATTCCCACATAGTTGAGTTTTTATAATTTACATCCCACTTGCTTTTCTTAGACCCGTGCTTGGTTGTAACGATCATAACTCCATTTGATGCATCTTTCCCATAAAGTGCTGCTGCATTTGATCCTTTTAAAATTGTTACATCATCAATATCTTCAGGATTAATGACATTTAGAAATGATTGGTCTGTTGGATTACCATCAATTATAATTAAAGCAGCATTGTCCCCAGTAATTGAGCGACTACCCCTAAAGGTAACCTTGACTGTTGGATTAATCCCATTACTTGTAAGTCTGATATCTACTCCAGGAACTTTCGCAGAAAGTCCATTCACAAAATTAGCCGCACTTGCTTGTGTCAATTCTTTACTACTAATTAAGGCGGTTGAATAACCAAGAGTTTTAGTACTTTTTTTGATGCCTAATGCTGTAGTTACTACAACTTCTGACATATCGCCAACTGAACTCAATAAGGTAATAGTTGGGGATGTCTGTCCTAGAGTGAAATCTTTGGATTCATAACCAACTGAAGTAATATGGATTTTACTTCCTGGCTGAGCAGATATTGTAAATTCTCCATTTTCATCAGCCGCGACTCCACCTACACGACCTTTTACTTTAATAGAGGCTCCAGAAATTGGTCTGCCATCTTTGTCAACGATTTTCCCTTTTATGGGCTTCATTTGGGCGATGGATGCCGCAAATAAGCCCACAACCATAACCATAAATAACAAGATTTTCTTCATGTTCATAATATTTTAGGTTAGCAAAGTAGTGATTTTATATGAAACGTTAATTAAATATTAATAAAATGTTATCTTTTTTTGTTAAATATTCGTAAACAGTATTAACAAAACATTTTATTTTTTGTTTTTCTTAACAATATTAAACCAAAACTGCAAATTTAGAAGGATTGTAAAAAGTGAGAAATTGTGCAAAAAATGTTCAAAAAACCATAAGATTTTTATGATAAAATGACATAAATGAAATTGTTATGGCTGATTCGGATTTATATATTTATATGTAATATCAAATGTCTGAAATATCTATTTCTTTCTAGATAAAAAGTACAACTTACGAGTGCCTATTTTTATGGAAATCCTTGTTGTATTCGATAGTTAATATTAATGTGATATATTTATTGTCTCTCTTTAACACAATTCTACAATAGTTTCTTTCATTGTAGTGCTATTGTAAGAGAGCCTTTATTATCGGCTCTTTCTTCTGAAATCATTTTACATTTTATAACTTTGGCAACAACCTATTTCTATTGACCGTTATAAAGGAATAAAAGAAAATATCAACAGCATCGACTTTTAATCGGTTTCACAAAATAAAAAGGTATAAGCATTCTCTTTTAGTCGATTTCATAAAATAAAATGGTATAAGCATTCTCTTTTAGTCGATTTCATAAAATAAAATGGCATAAGCAACTTCTTTAAGTGAGTTCCACGAAATAAAAAGGTATAAGCATTCTCTTTAGGTGCGTTGTAAGTATCAACTGACTTAAAGAGGATGCTTTAAGTCAGTTTCACAAAATAAAAAGACATAAGCAATCTCTTTAAGTCAGTTTCACAAAATAAAAGACAAAAAGCATCCTCTTTTAGTCGGTTTCACAAAATAAAAAAGCAAAAGCATCCTCTTTAAGTGAGTTGCAAGTTACAACGCACCTAAAGAGGTTGCTTTTAATAAGTTGCAACTTGCAACTCATCTAAAGTGGATACTTATCAATCATAAATACTTAAAAAGTAGTTGTTTTGAAATATTGAGACCTATATTTTTTTTCAACTAATCGTATGCACCTTCTTTTTCATCTCGCGTAGTTAGCGAATAAAAAAGCAAATGATTTTTTATTTTAAATTTATAAATCGGACTTTTGATTTTGTCACAATAAATAAGTGATTATTTAATCCTCAAAATTTCATTTTATGGATATGAATTGGTTACGTTCAGATGATTTTTTCAACAACTTAACAGACGGTAATTATCTTTTGTCTAAAAAGATTTTTGATAGTTATGATTTAAAACTTCATTCGGGTATTGCTGACCCGGCGGTACAAACCTTATACACCGACAATCATATAATATGTAGTTCATTCAATGCGGCATATAGTGTTTGGGATGTACTTAGGAGCACTAACAAGGGATTGACACATGAAGCGGCACTTATGTTAGACCAATTAATGTCAACAAAAGCAAAAGCTTGGGATACTGCTATTCAGCAAGTCTATCCTCAAGATACCTCAAGCTATATTAGCTTGATGCCTAATCGTCGTGCTTCTTTTCAAACAGGTACTGGATTAAGTCGGGTTTTAGCTGTAGAAAATTTAGTGGCTGCTATTGGTTCAGATATCTCTCTTGCTGCTGTAAAAACCTCAGTTCAATCATTTTTAACCCAAATTTTGGCCGCTCGTACTAAACATCAAAATCAATGGGTGGCTATTGAAAAAGCACTATTTGCTTTAGAAATTACCCGTAAAAGTGCAGGTAGTTCGATGCTTTTGGGATTTGCTACCTTATTAGGAATTCATTATCTTAATCCTAAAGAGATTGATGTATTCTTTCCTATAGAATATTTGACTAGGAAAATACAATTCAGTTATGAAAGAACACTTGTTGACCAATCACCTGCTGTTCTTTTCAAACGTAAGATGGATACTGAAAAACAAACGATTGATACCATCAATAGTAGTGACTTCATCGTCAGGATTTATTTTACAAATGGATTGACAGACAAACTTGTTCATGGTGAGCTATTTATTGATTTGCTTCCAAATTCTACGGGCAGCCATAATCCATTATTAATGAATTATTCCGATGACAGAAGGCATTGCTATGTGATGAATATGGGAACCGGAACTGCACATGTAGAAGTGAATATTTAATACTGATTAATTTTAAAAATAGAGGTTATGGATTCGTATCAAACTCCATCATATTTACATTATGAATATTCCCATATTTGGGAAGATAGGGAAAAGGTATTTGAATTAGCAATAAAGGAACATTCAGCAGATAGACATTTACTATTGATGTTGCAGGCAGGAGAGCTTTTTACCAATCTTCCAAAACGAGATACATGCTGCGAAATTTGTGAAATAGTCATCAATGAATCAAAGGAAGATAATCTATTAGCTTGGGCTTACCGATTTGCAGCATGGATTTCTCAAGAAGATAAGAAAGACCATGAAAAAGCCTTGAATTATTTCTTGAAATTAGCCGAAATAGAATCAGATGATTTCGATAACATATTATCAATTGGCAAAACTTATCTTGCCTTAAAAAAATGGGACGAGGCGATTGAATGGACATTAAAAGCACAACAAGATGAAGAGACTTTTAATGAGGCAACGGAACTTTTGGGAGATATCTATTTGGAGAAGAAGGATTATGATACTGCATTGGAATATTACCATCAATGCCATGAATTAGGTGAATATTCGCAAGATTTATTTTATAATACTGGTCTTGCCTATTATTATAAAAAGGACTTTGAGACTGCCCGCATCAAGCTACTTGAATCAATGAAGCTAAATGACAAAGATGCAAATATTCCTTACTTGATTGGTGTTTGTTGGATGTCGGAAGATGACTTTTATCGGGCAATGGATTATTTTACAAGGGCGTTGGCACTACAACCAAATATGCCTGAAGCGCTGAATGGTATTGCCAAATTGTATTATGACTTCGAAGGGGACTATCAGGTAGCAATCGGATACCTTGAAAAAGCTATTGAAGAAACAACTGAACCACTCGGAGAAAGTATGCAATTAATCTATCAGAATTTAGGAAAATTGAATTTGCAAATGCTTAATAAGGAAAAGGCAGATTATTATTTCAGGAAGTTCTACGAATGTCAGGGTTTAGAAATGCTCTACGACTATGGAAAGGGGAGAATGGGATACGGAGAGTTAGAATAATATATCTACACATTTTGATTGATTATAATAAGGTATAAGTTACAAACGAGAATCCAATAAATCATGTCTCACCTACTCGCTGCTACCACCAAGCTTTTTACTTCTTTTTTCGGGGAAAATGAACAGAAGAAATAAGATAAATTTCAAAATTCTTTTATAGGCTTCAAATAATTATTCCCTTTTTTTAGAAATAGTAGAATCAATGCATCATTAAAACCGATATTGCAAAGTTCGAAAAGATTAGGACTATTTAATCTTGAAATGTATGCAGTTTCAAAAAAAGATTGTATTGAAAAATCTTTTACATTCGCTATTAGAAGGAACTAGGAATTGGATATGATTGTTATATACATGTGTCTATTTAAGAGTTGCACGCCATTTTTAGAAACCACTGAAATACTTAAAATTATACAAATCGAAGTATTTTATTTGACAAAATAAATGAATGAACAGACCTAAGTATTTGTATAAATCAGAAGAGGAATTTAAGGTTTATTCGTTTTATAGTGAAGGTATAAAAGGACTTATTAAAAAGATGATTGTTTTCTCATTTACAGGAGAAAGCAATATATAATCTTGGTTTTGGAGACTATAATGCTGAAACAAAAACAATTGACGATGAAATAATTACAAACAATGGAGATAGTTTAAAAGTTTTGGCAACTGTTGCTTCGACAGTTTATGCTTTTACTGAAAAATATCCAGATGCACTTGTATTTGCAACAGGAAGTAATAATTTGAGGACACGATTATAAAGAATGGGAATTACAAATAACCTAGAAGAAATAAAAGTAGATTTTGAAGTTTTTGGTTTAAGGGTTGACAACAATGTTTGGGAAGAGTTTATTTCAGGAGAAGATTATGATGCATTCATTGTAAAAAGAAAAAAAATATAAATTTGCAGTATGACAACAATACAAAAATTAAATAGCACAAAGTTACCAATCATTGCTTTTGACAAAAGTTTAGAGCAATTTAGAGACAAAGATTTGTTTCCTAAAAAAATGGAAAAAGCAAAAGAGATTTTAAAGAAAGCAGGTTTGCCGAATTTTAAAAAATAAAACGGCGTGCAACAAAAGTGTTTAGTAAAGTGCTTGGAGAGGGAAGTAAATGAGCAATTCTACTGTTTTTTACCAATTTGTCAGCTGACGGAACATTCTTTTTCTGGCACATCATAAATACTCGTTCGTTAGAAAACAACTTAAAACAAATATAAAAAATGACAAAACTAATAACAAGACAGAACATTTCAGAAAACTTAAAAGCATCTAATGTTTATCAACAACTTGGCAAATTATTAGATGCCTTGGAATTGAAAGAATTGGCAGCAGAGACAGTTGATTTAATAAATCAGGAAATCGAGCAATTAAATTCTATTGCAAATATTGATAAATATTTTATTAAGGCGATAAAAGAAAAAGAAAATAGAATTATAAAATTGTTAGAGAAAAAACATAAAATCGTACCAAAGAATTATTACAGAAAACTATGGATCGTTTTAGGCATGTCTGCATTTGGATTACCTATTGGACTTGCATTTGGTTTTAGTGTTGGAAATTTAGCAATGATAGGAAGTGGTTTACCAATAGGTATGGGAATCGGAGTTGGAGTAGGTTCAAGAATGGACAAAAAAGCTTTTAATGAAGGAAGACAATTAGATTTTGAAGCTAAATAACACATCTATTAAGGCAGTAATTTTTTTAGAGGCGAAGAAACACTTCAAAAATCAGGGTACTCGACCACAACTCCTGTTATCTTCGTTTTAGGTATAAATTGTTTTTATTATCACTACTCAGTAGGTTTTACCAATAAGTAAACAAGGGAAAAGACAATGGACACCAAGGTTGATTATAAAATAGATGAATCTTAGTGATTATAAATAATAAATGCTTGTGGTTCTTTGTGAAAATCCTTGTGTTCCTAGAGGTAAAACTTTTTGAGTAGTAACCAATAATTTAATTAATCAATAAACTTTTATAAATAAAGTCATTATTTTTACTCAAAAGAAAAAATGATTACAAGTATCGATCAATTAGATTTTTCCCAACAATATACTTACGCAGATTATCTGACATGGAAGTTTGATGAAAGGGTGGAACTTATACGTGGATGGATTAGCCGAATGAGTCCGACACCATTACGTTATCATCAAAATATATCTTTTAAATTATCCGTACAGATTGGGAATTATCTCACAAACAAAAGCTGTGCTGCTTATACTGCCCCTTTCGATGTTCGCCTTACTAACAAAAGGAAAAAGGTGGCTGATAAATCAATTTTCTCTGTTGTTCAACCTGATATTTCTGTTATTTGTGATGAAACTAAATTGGATGAAAAAGGATGTGTTGGTGCACCCGATTGGGTAATTGAAATACTCAGTCCCGGTAATTCAAAGAAAGAGATGACGGAGAAGTTTTCATTGTATGAAGAAAATGGAGTTCGTGAATATTGGATTGTTGACCCTACCCATTTTTCGGTTCAAGTTTATGAATTGATTAATGATAAGTTTACTTTTCGTAGTTTTTACACAAATGAAGACTTAATACCTGTTGGAATATTTGAAGACTTTACTATCGATTCGAATAAAATGTTTAGTTAGGGAAATTGTACATTATAATTTATAGGTTATCTACATTAGCGTAGGAGGTCAATAGAGCTGTTACTATCCTGTTCTAGGTTGTTATTGTATACACAACAAAATACTGCTATTATTTTCAATTTATATCCCCTTGTTATTATATCTAAATTCTGTCACTAACACTTAAAGAGTTTGTTTTTTTACTAAATATTTATCAAATCAAATTGCAAAAGCCAATAAATTTATGAATTGAGAATGAGCCAAAATGACATTTCTTTCTCTCAATTTAAAATTTAACGCTTCTTAAAACGTTCTTCTATTATATTTGGCATTGAAAATGATATTAAAGAAAACAATTAAAATTAAAATTATGGAATTATT
>Ga0194037_1002210_pt1 | contig 13220 bp, 20 predicted proteins | sample JunL306m_MetaG_FD_148653 | JGI IMG/M metagenome (GOLD analysis project Ga0194037, IMG submission 148653) | Anoxic zone freshwater microbial communities from boreal shield lake in IISD Experimental Lakes Area, Ontario, Canada - Jun2016-L304-6m | ecosystem: Environmental > Aquatic > Freshwater >...
GTATTCCAATCGGTGCTAGTCAAATAACCATTAGTTGTAGTATTGGCTGCTGCCATACTAATTGCTGGAGTTGCGCCACCGCTAGAAACTACTGGAGCTGTACCAGTTACGCTAGTTACCGTACCACCGCTTGAAGGCGCAGTATTGGTAATAGTGAAATTAGGGTATGTACCGCTAGTGCTAATGCCTGTACCAGCAGTTAAAGCTACGGTTTGGTCAGGAGCAGTATTCGTTACTGTAAAGTTAGGATAAGTACCTGAAGTAGAAATTCCTGTTCCTGCGCTTATTGCAACAGTTTGGTCAGGAGCAGTATTGGTAATCGTTAGATTACCGCTAGTCGTAATAGGACTTCCTGATACGCTAATGCCTGTTCCTGCTGTAGCTGCTACGCTAGTAACCGTTCCTGTATTACCTGTTAGCAATACTCCATTAGCCGTTACTGTGTTTGCAAAAGTAGCTTTTGAGTCTTGGTCAATGGTTAATGCTGTGACCTGAGTAATTGTAGTGTTTGGAGTAACTTTAACTACCGCTTTTGCGCCTCTAGCTGTAGCTCCCCAATTCTCTGTAGCTACTCCTTCTAAGGAAGATTGTGGATAAGCGTCTGCTGAAGTCGTACCATAACCTGCAAGTTCAAACTTACCTAGACTGTCACCACTTATAGGTGCTTGAGGCGCAGCTACAGTTCCCCTAAACTTACTTACACGAATAGCCGAGCTATTGGCATCGCTTGAATAGCCACGCATTGCAATTCTTGAGCCTGAATTGTTATCCCCTACTGCTCTAATTTTAATGGTCGGTACAGTCGTGGTATTAACGCCAAGATTGGAAACATTAACCAATGTCTTAGCGTTTAAGTCTACTGCGCCTGTAGCACCTGTATAAGGTACTGCGCCAACATCAGCAGCAGTTAAAACTACTGTTCCAGTATATCCATTGACGCTTGTAACTGCATCGGTATTGTCAATCTTTTGCCATACAGAACCATTGAATACGGCCCAGTCACCAATTTGCCAGTCAGTAATTCCGTTGAGATTGGTTGTACCTGCAACGCTTACAACATAATAAAACCCCTTTGTCCCTACTGAAGAAGTTAGTGTTGGGCTATTTGTTGTAGCGTTCCAAGTACCTTGATAGTTTAAATCACCTAGCGGTGGAATCTGACTTAATGGGACTTGACCGCTTGAATCAAGGGTTGCTACACCATTAGCCACTCCAGCATCTTTAGTAGAAGCCGTACCTAGACCAGTTACATCTGTATTTGGGACAGTAGTTGAAGCGGTCATTGCGGATGTGCCATTGCCCTTTACATAACCTGTAAGGGTAGACGCTCCAGTACCGCCATTAGCTACGGGAACAGTCCCACTTAATTGGTGGTCATCATTCCAGTTTGACGGCTGGACAATCGTTGTGTCACCAGCATCAGGAATGGCACTTACAAACTTATGCTTAACCGTTATAGCCATTATTGAACGCCTATGATTTTACCGTCTTGTCCCCGTACTACTTGCTTGGGTCGATTATGGTTTTCGTTAATGGTATTTACTAGGTCACTTAGGGCAAGTGTCATCTGTTGGTTACTCTGTCCGATAGCGTCTGCAATAGGTTTAAGTGGGTGTTCCATCGACTGAGCCATAGATTCTTCAGATAAATAAGCTTGCTCACCATTGGAATCATCAGCACCGATACGAGCAACTTCAATTTTAGCACCGTTGTTTATGTGGGCAAGTAAGACTTGAGTGTTGCGCTCTGTGTTCATCTTCATCTGAGCGACCCTCATATCCATCTCGGCTTGCTGACGATTACGCTGATCTTCCAGTTGGAATTTAAGCTGGTTCTCTTGCGCCTGATACTCTTGCTTGGCCTTCTCAAGTTCCATATTCATCTGCATACGCTGTTGCTCAAGTTGCATATCTTGTTGTGCTTTAGCTTGTGCAGCCTGCATCTTAGCCTGTTCAATCTGCATCTGCATCTGCATTTTTTGCATCTCAGGTGTAGGTGGTTTAGGCTGACCTTCAGCTTTCTTAGCCTGTTCACGGAACTTATCAGCAGTTTCGTCAATGATTCCCTCAAGTCCCTTGCCAGCTTTAAATGCGGTAACTGCGAACTTGAGCATTTCCATCAGCATCGGAGTTGTTTCAGGGATTTGGTTAGCCATCGGTACGGCTTGCTGGAAGAATTGGCCCATAGCAGACAAGAAGTCCATTCTGTCTTGCTTTTCCTGTGCCTCATCTTGGAAGATCATGGAATCGCTAGTGACTTCTACACGAAAGTTCTTAGCGGCTTCATCACGCAATAGGGCTAAAGCTTGTGGAATATGCGGTTTATCTGCATCGCTCAGTTGCATTGCACCACTAATCTTAACGATTGTGTCATCAGTAAAATGGTTACAAATGATCTGTGCTTTGATAGACAGCAGTTCAGTAGCAAAGTCTACTACTGCGTGTTGCATCGTCTTTAAGCGACCAGCAGCGTTGTTACTCTTAATAATTTGTGCGCCAAGGGTTTCGTTAGGGTCAGTCTGCCCACGCTGAATATCAGCGATACCCATGATTTCGTAGATTTGACCCTTAACCTGTTCCATAGCCTGATAAGACATGGTTAAAGCTTGAGCAATTGGAGCAATGTCTACAAGGTTAATAGCACCAGCCATACCCTGTTTCTCAGCAAATGCACCCCAGTTCTTAATCGGAAGCAGGGAATTGTTCTCACCTTCGGTAAACAGGCGTTGCAAGCTAGGCTCTGAAGCGTCATAAACTCCCCGAACTTTCAGGGCTTGAATGAATCCGTCAATACGATCAGCCAGCGTGTCTAACTGACGGGCTTGATCTTGATACAGTACAAAATCAGGGATTGGTACTAAAGAATCCGTTGTTAGTGTAGAAAACAAGGGTTTAGGACAAGGCCAAAAGTTCTCTAGCTTTAGCGGATCAGGTCTTGTGTCAAGGACTTCTCCCATAGACTTAGATAGCCAAATGACTTCACCGCTAGTCTTATCCCAAATCTCATAGACGCAGGCTTCTCTAGCCCCTTCGCCCATCTTCTCATTGAAAGACTTAGAAGTTTCAGGCTTAGTATCCAATGGGATACGACCACCCAAATCTTCACCAAAACGCTCTACCAATGCAGGGCGTGTCATATAAACCTTACGCCATACTGCGGTTACTTCTTCCCATGTACGGGCTACGGTGATACCAAAGTCACGCCAATGAACATAATCTACTGGAGCACACTCATACTCAATGCGTTCCTGATCTTCCCGATACATACCGCCTTCGGTTTCAGCTTCATCAATATCTTCTGTGATCTGAAAGCCATCGTCAGGTACATCAGCATCTTCTAGTGAATCTTCTTTAGTTTTGCCTGTAATATGTGGCTCATAACGAACCCAAGCAGTACCACGCCCACCAAGCAATCTGTCTGTAACTGATTGATTCATAGCGGATTTGTAGTCACCGTAATGGGTGATCTCATAGTCCAATGCTCTCTCAAGCATCATAGACGCTACCCGTGCTATTGGATCATTGTCTCTAAACCTGCGACTTACATCGGGTCTAGGTAATCGAGCAAAGATAGCTGGGGTAATGGTCTGAACATTGCTCCATAGGATATTAAACTTAGCATTAGGGTTGTTTCTAGTGCGGTTGTCATCACGATACCGTTTAACAATCTTGTCGGCTCTGCCTTCCCATTCCTTGAAGGTTCTCTCGTACTGCCCGATAATGTTGTACCAATCTTGGTATTCGTGATCCATATTTATATCCTGCGGTGAGTTATTTTAGGAGTTTCTTTCCACATCTCGTTAAGCGTTACATCATTCTCGCCAACGGATAAACCTTTAATTCTTGTGTCATTGAGGATAGGAGTATCTTCATCTTTCCATACAATTGACAGATAACGGAAGGCATCGGCAGAGTGACTTGTCCAATCATGCTTTGGGCGGTCATTAAAGCATTTTTTATCATCATTCCACTCTCGTTGATATTGACGCAAACTTTCGACACCTTCTTCACACCTATTATCAAACCAAGTGCGTGTTAATGCAAGCCTTGTTGCCTGTATTCCGTCTTGAATTGACAGATTTGGTACGATTTTTAGATGTTTTATGTCGATTTTTGTCGCAATTTGTTCGATTATGCTCTTACCACCACTTGCTAGTGTTTTCGCTCTAGCGTCATGGGGCAGGTAATGGTAGCCATATTTGTACCCAAATTCATCTTCTTTCTGTTGAAGCAAACCTGTATAGAAAGGGATAGCCTGTCCATTACTAGAATGGTGGTCTAGCACACGAATCTCACCATATACGACCTGAAACCACCATAAGCTAGTGGAATCATTGAATCCCAAGTCCCAAGCAGTATGACAGGGGAACATAGGATCATAATCAACGCAAGTTATGCGGTCTAAATCAGTTATTCTCCGCATCTCTTGACCATAGTACGCTCCTAGAATGGCTGCCTCAAATGAACATAAGAACTCAGCCTCATACTGATTGGCAGACATCATGCGCTGGGCATCCTCTAACTCAGAATCAGGTAGTAGTCCCGATTCATCAGCCCTAAGTGTCTTAGAGTACCAGCCATCATTGTTCTGTGCGCTCTTGTATATCTCATAGAACCCGTTATGGCCTTTTGGTGTCCCGATGAAAACGGCCCAGCCCAATCTGTCCGCTAAAAGTGGCCTGATAATTTCTCCCCATACTCTAGGCTTCATATCAGCGTATTCGTCAAGAACAATTCCGTCACAATAGTTTCCACGAAGCGAATCAGGTGCATCTGCTCCAAACAAGCGAATCCGTGAGCCGTTATGCAGTTCTACCCATAGTTCTGATTGATTAGCCTTGACCATAGCTGGTTTAGCAAAGCGACATAGGTAATCCCAAGCCACGCTCTTAGCCTGACTATAGAACGGACACAAGTAAAAGTAACGACCATCAGGCTTATTTTCTTTGATAGCCCGTTTAATCAAGTCATTAATGGATGCTACGGTCTTTCCAGCCCTGCGGTGACATACTAGGACAGCCCAGCGTTGTTTACGCTTGTGGAAGTCTTTAAATGCCGTTCTTACCCTGTATTCAAACTCATGGACTATCTCAGTCATCTTGCCATTTATAGATATGGGTGACTGTAGCGGTGGTATCGCCAGTTTGTTCTACTCTAGCCAGTTTAGGTACATGGTACTCAGCTACTTGCATAAAGCAATCGAAAGCTACTTTAGGGCCAAGCTTCTCATTGCTAGCGATGTCATCAAGCCATTCTTGTAGTTTGTCAGCGTTACCATCCACGAACTTAGCGATAGCCTCTCTAGCGAGGGCTGTGGACTTATTAGGGCTACCTGCAGGTCTACCTGCTCCCTTAATATTCTTTAATTGTTTATTTTCCATATCTAGCTCAAGTGGTTGATTAAGATAGGTTAATTATATGCTATTTCACTTCTTTATCCAAGTCTTTAAGCTTGTTGGCGATCATCTTTCTACGGGCAATGCGGTCAGCTTGGTTCTTTTCTAGCGTAGTTTCTTTATGATTACGCAGTAAAGCATCTTCTTTTTTGTATTTGCGTTCCATCGGCTTCATTTTTTTTCTCCAATGTACTTGTCGTATTGAGATTCTAATTTGGCTTTACGGCTGCCTTTAGCGTATTCACGCTCAGTATTCAAGGCAATAGCTAATGCTTGTTTCTTAGGTTTGCCAGCTTTTTCTTCGGTTTTAATGTTTTTACCGACAGATGCGGCACTTCCTGATTTGTCTAACATATTAACCTTTGAATTTAAGTAGGTAGATGGTGGTATCAATCTCTTGGGCGATATTGTCGATCAATTGAACGATCTCTGAATCTGTAGGTAGGTCTGCCCTAGCGTCTTTAACGAAAGACTGTAACGACTGTAGGTATGCTAAAGGTTCTTTTGGCTGGTGATAAGTAGCAGGGAATTGGGTAATCTGCCCGTAAATGCCAAAATAACACTCAGCTAATTCATCGGTCAATTCAATAATGCTTTCGTAAAAACCGCCAAGGGTCTTGTGTTTTGCATAAGACTTGGTAGCCCAATGGAAAAAATGGGTGTTTGTCCCTGAATGTAGCAATGTTGCTAGGAATAAAGCCATCGATTTTTCCATAAAACGCTCCTTTTGCGTTATTTTATAACACTTTTTGGATTACTCCTAGTGCTCTTAGTGCAGCATCAACGCTGTCAATACGACTAACTGCACCACCCTTCCACTTGCCCATAAAGTCTATTTGGTCAGAAGTGAACTTGGCTTTACTGTCTTTCTTAATTTCCATCAGCAAAGTTTCGCCAGCATAGCCGACCATTAGATCAGGGCAGCCGTGCTTCATTGATGCCAAAGAAACAACAGTTGCGCCAGCATCTCGTAAAGCTTTAACTATTTCCTTGTGATTAGTATCAATTCGTGCGTATGTCATTGATTTTCAATTAAAATAGATTAGTATTAGCTAACTTTACACCAAAAGGCAGGTCATGGCACAGAAACCATTGTCACAAGCTGAAATGCAAGAAGTAATGAATACTTATGCAAAGACGGGTAGTAAAACCGAAGCAGCTAAGTTACTAGGTATAAACCCCAATACTTTTCACTCAAGAATGGCTATCTGTAGGGCTAACGGCATCCAGCCAACAATTAAAGTAGCCAACAAAGAACTTACCGACCTTTTAGAAGCAAAAGATAAGATTCGCCAACTTGAATCAATGCTTCATGGACAGCGTGAAGAAAAGCTGACATCCGATTACATTAAAAAAGTAATCTTAAAGATGTCTACTAACAAAGTTTCTACCCCTAACTGGTTAATAAAGCCCCCTAAAGGTAAGACAGTCGCTGGAATTCCGACTTTGTTTGCTTCAGATTGGCATTGGGGCGAGGTCGTAGACCCCAATCAAATCAATAATGTCAATGAATACAATGTCGCTATCGGTCAGGATAGGGCTAAGGTAATGATTGAAAAGACCATAGACCTACTCAAGAACCATGTAGCGCACTCTGACTATGAGGGAATTGTCTTTGTGCTGGGTGGTGACATGGTATCGGGTGACATCCATGAAGAATTAATGGCTACCAATGCTATGGAAATCATGCCAACGGTCATTGATTTGTTTGGCGTTTTGATTTGGTGTATTGAAACATTGGCAAATGAGTTCGGAAATGTCTTTATTCCGTGCGTAAGTGGCAATCATGGGCGCAACACGCACAAGATTAGGGCTAAAGGCCGTAACTTTACTTCGTTCGATTGGTTACTCTATCAGTTCTTGAGTAAACGATTTGAAGGAGATAAGCGTGTTCAATTTCATATACCCGATGGCCCTGATGCCTATTATTCAATATACGGACATAAATATTTACTTACACATGGGGATCAATTTCGTGGGGGTGACGGTGTCATTGGGGCTTTAGGGCCAATCATTCGTGGTGACCATCGTAAACGATCTAGGAACGCTCAGATTGACATGGAATACGACACAATGCTATTAGGTCATTGGCATCAGTTAATCCAGTTAGAGCGTCTTATAGTGAACGGTAGTCTTAAAGGCTACGATGAGTACGCTTACAGCAACAACTTTGGGTTTGAGCCACCCCGTCAGGCTTTATGGCTTACGCATCCCGACCACGGTTTGACCTTTAGTATGCCCGTGTATGTCGATAGAAAGAAAAAGAAACTTAATTCTGAATGGATTAGTTGGAAATGAGGTTAAATCCTGAAGTTATCCGCAATGCGTATGCCAGTCTTTGCTGTGTATATCCATTTACTAAGTGGAATCTTCCTGTACCTGAAGAAATTGAATTTATAGTAATCCATGACCCTGAAACAATGGGTACTTATATGTACGATTGTGGAGAGGATTATGAACATACTATTACGATTAGTTCTGCTCGCTGTGGGCATTACTACACTATGCTTACAACTCTTTCGCATGAAATGGTTCACATGAGTTTTCACCGCCAAAAGGGTGATAAATGGTCACATCATGGCAAAGCCTTTAGAACCCGTTGCAAGTTAATAGCAGAAGAACTAGGTTTTGATGGCCTAGAACTATAAAGTTACTAGACAAAAGCAAAACTGTCTAACAACTGATACTTATAGGTACTAATTACCTATACATATTGATACCTATGTGTATAGTTATTGACAAAAAGTATACATATCAACAAAGTTGTAGACATTTTTGTAAGGTTTTGGTGGCTAATTGTAAAGCCGTAGACATGGAATTGTAAAGTTTTGACTTATAAATAAGTCCATAACTACATTAATGGTTTATTTATGAGTCATTAACTTTTTCTTACAAAATACCCCGTTCGGTAACTTTTTTGCTTATTTGGTCACTTTTTTGACCATTCTTCCCGTTCGGTAAACTTTTCCATACAAATTAAATTACTTTGTTATTGCTTGGAAATTTACTTTGTTATTTAGCCAACAAATACAGTCCAATATTACTAAAGGCATATCCTGTAAAGGTTATGCCCATACCTATCTGCCCCTCAATAAATTGCATTACCCCAATTGATAAGTAAATACAGCCTACAAAAGCGATTAGCCAGCTACTCATTTATAAGCCTTTTTGTTTGTTCAAGGAGTTCTTCTTCTGTAATTTGGTATTCCAACTCGAACCGTTTACGACCCATTCCGTGAATACTGGTATTTGAGCCTCTATGGTGATAGGGGCATAAGCCAATAACAGGACTGTTGTTTCGTATGCCAGTTCGTCTAATGTGATGCAGTTCTGCTGGTGTTCCCTCATTGCCTTGATGCCTACATAATGAGCATCCCAGTTCAGCAATTTTTCTAAACCTTTCTTTTTCAAGCTTAGTAGCCATTAATATAGTCGCAGGATAGCTGTTCTAATTTATCCGCAGATTCCGCAATATCTACGCTAATTTCTAGCATTTGAGTGGGATCAGAAGATTTAAGGGCCTCATCATACATTTTGCAAAGTATTTTAAGAATTAAAAATTCTTCGGTTACTTTTAAAGTCATTTCAATATCCGATCTTGGTTGCGGTTTGATACTTCTAAGGTTTGCCAAGTGGCGTGTCTAAGGCGAGCAGCTTCTAATTCCCACTTTAATTTCTCTGCGTTCTCCGTTGCTACGCCAATTGCCTTGCAAAGGTCTTGGTATTTTTGGCTTGCATAAGCTTCTCGTTCTTGTGCGCCTATGGCTTGTTCGCCTGACTTTTGCATCATAATGCTTTTTAAACTACTCTTAAAGCACTCTAGTTGAGCTAACTCACCCTTAGCTGCTGCGTATTTGCCAGCGTTTTCTAAAATAAAGTCTATACATTTATTGGGGTCTATTTCTCTCATTTAACCTCTCCGTTAATAATTCCCATGCAATTGCTGCCACTTGTGGTACTTGTCCGTTTCCAATGGCTTTAAGTCTGTCCACCCTTGCGGCCACCCCATTAGCCATTCGTACAGGTTCGGGTTGATTGAAGATGGTATGTAAGTCCCATTCTTGAGTGCGTTTTTGTGCGCCCCCGAACCGCCAGCATTCCCCCCCCCCGAGGGAGTTGTTGGTGTTGGCCATATTGCTTCTTTGCGTTTCTTTAACGCTTTGCGACTGTTGCTTCCACCGCTTGCTCCCGTTGTCGGAGTATGAAAGAATTTCTCGTTGTCGGGCAACAATCCATATTCTTTTTCTGTGGTGTTTTGCTCCAATATCTGACGCTCCCAGCACTCCCCATTCAGCATTGAACCCGAGTTTGGCCAAATCCCCAAGAACTGCTCCCAATCCTCTACGAGTGAGCATTGGTGAGTTTTCCACAAAAACAAACTTGGGTCGAACTTCGTAAATGATCCGTGCCATTTCTTTCCACATTCCTGACCTTGCTCCATCAATTCCTGCGCCTTTTCCTGCGGCAGATATGTCTTGGCACGGAAAGCCACCTGATACGACATCAACAATTCCTTGCCAGCTTGTTCCGTCAAAGGTTTGAACATCATCCCAAATCGGGAAACTTTCAAGTAATCCGTCATTTTGTCTTGCGGCAAGTACGCTTGCTGGATATTGTTCCCATTCAACGGCACAGACTGTTCGCCATCCAAGTAAATGTCCCCCAAGTATTCCGCCACCAGCACCTGCGAAAAGAGCCAACTCATTCATTTTCCTAATCTCTTTTTAATTAACATTTTAAGTTCCGCTTCGGTTTCGGGGTTTTGTGCTAACAACTTCACCACCGATTCCCAGCCACGCTTCTTTGCTACACCGATATACCAGTCTACAAGGTACATCTGTTTTACTGCTTTGGGTCTATGAATAATCCCGTGAATCATTCCTGCAAATGGGTCAGGCTTCAATTTGTTTAATCTTTTGACTAATCCTTGATCTTAATGCCTGCCAGCCTTCTCCAGCATAGGGAGTTATACCTACTTCTTGGGCTTTTTTAATGGTTAATTCTTCTGTAGCGTAAAACGGCAATTCAGGTTTCTTTAAAGGTTCAATGTCAAGTTCATCATCGTAACGACCAGCCCGTAACCAAGAGGCAGGGTAAGGAATAAAGTCTTTAGCCGTTTCCTTAATCTTCCAGTATTTAAGATGACTTGGCAGGGCTTCTATGGCTTTTTCTTGTTCATCAGTAGTCATAGACCGCCAAGCTTTCTCAGCATCCTTACGGGCCATCTTACGGGGGTACAGGTTATAAAACTCAATGAACGACATTGATCTGCTCTCGTAGCGCAGCACATTCTTCTTCCAGCATCTTATTTTTTGCTTCGAGTTCCGCTAATCGTTGGCGTATTTCGTGCAAGATTTCTTGTAAATAAGGATTCATTTACTTTCTTTCTTTCAATAGGTTTAACTGCGTATTTATCAACTGCTTCGGTTAAAAGAGCAACTAGCCCCCATTGGACAAGCGTTTCAAGTCCTTCTTTGTCAAAATCTACTTGAGCGTTGGCTGATCCATCTTTATTCTCTTTCAGAATCTTTACTTGTATCTTCATGGTCTGCAAACTTTATAATAGGTTTATCCAACGCAAGTTTAGCTAGTTCAATGTACCTGTCTACCTCTAGCCTATCTTCGCCACCAATAGCCGCTTTGCTGTGTGCAATCGGTTTTCCCATGTTGTCGTAATAAACTTCACGGATTTCAAAATAATCCTCATAAGGATTGCTCATATTTACTAATCGTAGATTCCAAGTCATTTTGTACTCCAAATGTTAATCTAAATGAAGTATATGTTAAGTGAACTTAAGAGTAAATATTTTTTATTACTGTTGTTTTTTTGTCAGGATTGTTAGATTCAGGACATAGCTATCCCTACTATGAGGAATAGCTTGTCAGTCTTGTTGAGTTCTTTCTCAAATTATTGCTTCGATGTCTTTGTCGTGCCTAGGTCTGTCGTTATCACATCATCGGTCTATCCATGCAGGGCGGTTCTTCTTACTATCCAAGCAATAACAGATAGGGAAGGGTGCGTAAGCACCTAGTAGTTTCTAGGGGGTCTACAGCCTTTACCGTTGCATCACGCTTGTGAACGGGCTAGGCAGAAATAGAAAAACCCCTTAAGGTAGCTCTAAGTTGATCCCACTTGCTAAAAGATTCCAGAACTTTTAGTAAATGCTCAAAGCTACCCTAAAGGGTCTGTTGGATTTTATACAAAACAGGGATCAATCTGCCTGTCTAGTATAAACCAAGTCTTTCAAAATTAAAATGCCCATGGAAGCCAAAAGGCTTAATATTTGACAATTCTCGTTCAAAGCTGAAATAACGGGCTATTTCTTCGGGGGCAAACTTTATACCCTGATTTTCAAGAAAAGCCCTGTTTATATGGCAGATTAGGTCATCTTCATTTAGGTCTGTATATACAAACTGGGGGCTGGCGGTCAGTTTACAAAGCTGCCTAGAGCGTATGCTAAAGCCACCATTGCCTACCCGTTTGCCTTCAGGATGCCAAGGCCATACCGCCCCAATGTAGTCATAGTCTAAGAACTGAGGTTGCCAAGCCTGCGGATTGATAATGAACCCATCCCATTGCACAATTAAAACAAAGTCCGTGTGAATGTGTTTATGCAGTTCGTAAAGGATAAACTTGCTGTAAGCCTGACGGCTATTGATTTGTGGGTCATTTATAAAGACTTCACCGCCAAACTCAAAGTATTCCTTGCACCTGTCCATTGCCAGTTTAGCTTTGTCAGGCTGTACCGAATCAATACAGCACAGCGTAATGTTTGGTAACTTTAATCTCCGCAAAAACAAGGGATTCCTTCTTCATTCGTAGGAAACATATCGTCATGGGATAAAGCAAAAACCTTTAAATCAGTATAACTTGGGCGGTCTTTACGGAATTTTGCCCCATCTCCATAAGTTTTATTGCTTGAAGTGGCATGGTTTTCCATTTTAATCCACCAATCAGCCCTTTCAGGCTTTTCCCTAATAAGACTAATAATTTGATGCGTGGGCTTTAAAAAGCATAAATCACAGTTGCCGTGCATAGTTACCCCATTCATATTTGGCAGACCCAAATCAAAAGATTGGGTTTTCCAAAACTCCCCTACAGTTTGTTTAGTAACGCCAGCCGTGACTAATGGAGTTCTTTCTCTATCCATCTTTGCGGCTCTACGCATTTCGTCAGCCCTAATTCCTACCCAATCCATATTCTCGTTATGCTTCCATCCTAAATGCTTTAAATAAGCATGGATAGCTCGTATTTTGAGCTTGGCAGTACATATCCTAGCTACTGGGTTTGGAAGGTAAAGTGAACCATTTTGGTCAATTAATTCAAAAAATGGTTCGCCATTGCGACTAGCAGTATCAAAATCTACCTTTTTCCATCTATCTTTGGTTTCAGGGGAATATTGATATTCAATCCAATGTATTTCAACACCCCAATTTTTTCCACAATCCCTTACAAATTCAAGAGTAGCTTCTTCTTCTTTGCCTGTATTGGCAAAACAAACAATAGCTTCTTCAGGCAAACCATTATTTGATTGCAAAATGCGCCAAAGCATATAAGCTGATGTACGACCACCACTAAAACTAATGACTGTTGGTTCTAGTATTTCAAATGGATCACTCATTCCAATTCAGGCCATATCATTTTATAGGTATTGGGAAACAGGCTTTTTCTAGACACCAAGCCGTGACTTTCCTTCTCCAGCAACGCAGCTAACATAATTAACTTATCGTAAGGAATGTCGGTATTTTGCCACATAGACACGGCTGGTACGGATACCCCTACTAACTTGGCTACCCTTGTGCAGCCCCCTAATAGCTTAATCAT
>Ga0194037_1002211_pt1 | contig 13215 bp, 10 predicted proteins | sample JunL306m_MetaG_FD_148653 | JGI IMG/M metagenome (GOLD analysis project Ga0194037, IMG submission 148653) | Anoxic zone freshwater microbial communities from boreal shield lake in IISD Experimental Lakes Area, Ontario, Canada - Jun2016-L304-6m | ecosystem: Environmental > Aquatic > Freshwater >...
GAATAAAATTCCCCTCCTCGTCCGCTACCCGATCCAGAATGGGGATCAGATCCCGCCAGATCGTGGTGACCTGTTGTCCGGCAAGTTTGATGGCGGCGTTGGGGGTATTGATCTCATGGGCCATGCCCACCACCATGAGACCCAGAGAGGTCATCCGGTTGGTTTGAATCATCTGGGCCATCATTTTCTGTCGCTCTTCCCGCATCTCCAGCCGCATCGCCGCGGACGCCACCAGGTCGGCGAGTGAGGAAAAGAGTTCTAGGTCTTCCTCGGTGAATTCTCCATCAATTTTGTTGACCACCTCCAAAACTCCCAACACCTTGCCATACGCCACAAGGGGTACCGCGAGGATTGAGCGGGTAGTGAAGTTGGTTGCTTTGTCCGCACCGCCGAAAAATCGGGGGTCTTTGCTGACATCGTTGACAATCTGCGCGGTTTTATTGGTTGCCACCCAACCGGCGATCCCCTGATCCATGCCGATTCTCACCTCCCGCAACTGGTCGCCTGATTCTCCGGCCACGACGTTGAAGTACAGTTCATTCGTGGTCCGGTCGATCATTATCATGCTTCCTTCCTCGGCATTCAGCAGAGTTTTGGCGGCATCTATCGATCTATACAGGATATCACATGCATCCAATGATGAATTAACCAGCGACGCCAGGCTCATAAGTGATTTGAATTTTTCTGTCTGGGATTTCGTATATTCCGGACAGACTGTTCCTTGGGTTTGCATGGCGTTTCTCCTTGTAAAGCCTGTTTCAAAGGATGCCATTTTTGTCGATAAATCAGCACGTTACAGGAATTGCCTGTTTTGTGTAACATGCTAAAATATAGGGGGTTTTCCGCCGAGTTGGAACAGGCTTTTGTAACGCTATTTTTTCGGACAGGAGTGCATTCCGCGTGCCAGGATCGGGTCAGCTACGTATCGGATACTTTCTATCGCACTCCTTGTTTGTTGATGTCAATAATTTTCATGTGACAGTGGGAAAGCCGGGACGAAGCGAAAGTTGATTCCGCGGGTATAGCGGCGGTGCGCCTCGCCTGTTGCGCGGGCAACTTCGTAAATTGCGATTTGTAAAGAATCCCGACAAACTTGTCGGGATTCTTTACATCCTTCCCTCTTCACCACTCATGAGTTCGCCTAACATGCTGAAATTTCGTAGTCAAAAGTTGGCACGCACATTGCTAACATAGATATTAAGTTCGAATTCATAACGATAATGCCAAACCATTCGCGAGAATGGGACGGAAAGCCCACAGGGTCTCCCTGAGACAGCCGGGTTGCCGAATTACCAAATTGATAAACGGTGACTCGGCTTTTTTTTGCTTACTCTTGGCGGTAACGACGATAAACATATCAATAACCCAGGAGGCATGTAATGAAAACCTGAAAATATTTATTTTTGAATGGTGAAACAATAACAGCGACCACAACACAACATACCAACAAAAGGAGAAAAATCATGAAAAAGACAATTATCGCACTCGTAATAGGACTGCTGGCGGCATCGGCGCAGATGGCTTTTGCTGGTTATACAGTGACAGCGCCTTGGGGTTATGGGATATGGCAGTCAAATGGTGGTGGAGAATTCACCTTGGAAGAAAGTGTTAGCACATACTCCGGCAACTACTCTCCATATACAAAAAACCAGGGAATTACTCCCAGTTTCCAATCTTTTTGCTTGACAGGTATATTTACGGTCATTTTTCCACATCAGCCATATGATGCGACGCTGAGCAATGTAGCATTAGCAGGCGCCCAACCTGACCCTCTATCAAAGGGTACGGCATATCTTTATGAACAGTTTGCAACGGGCAGCTTGAATTATGATTACACTAATGCTTCCGGCAACCGCGTAAATAATGCTTTCGCCCTTCAGGATGCCATTTGGTATTTGGAAGATGAACAAACCTCGCTTGCCGACCCAAGCAGTACGCTCGCGAATAATTACTATTTAGCCTTGGCGCTTGCTGAATATGGAGATTTGTCGGGGGCGCAGGCGGACTATCACGGAACTCAAGTTCACGTCCTTAATCTCACCGATCCTACGCCTGGTAGTTATTTTCCCGTCGGGCAGGATCAGTTAGTATACACCCCTACCCCCATTCCTGCCGCGGCTTGGCTGCTCGGCTCCGGCCTTCTGGGTCTGATTGGGATTAAGAGAAAGACGACAATGCGTGGATAAAATCAGGAATAAGGCTGTCATACCCATTCGCGAGAATGAGTATGACAGCCTTATTGTTCTCTCTGAGATAGCTGTGGCGCCAAACTAGCAGGATTATTACCGCAGTGTTACAGCTTTTATTTTTGATAAAGTTTACGCTAAGGCAAATAAATACAAGGAGCTGACAATGAAAATATTTATCAGCAGCTTTAACAGGATGGCACGTGGCTTTGTGTCGGTTGCGGCTGGCGCTCTGCTTCTGGTCGTGGCATGGAGTGGTATCGTTCATGCGGCGGGATGTAACGTAACAATTGGGGACCTTGTCTGGAACGACCAGAACGGTAACGGCATTCAGGATGCGGGAGAACCGGGGATTGACGGGCTTACGGTACGCCTTACCACCGATGGAGTGACGACTGCCCTTGATTTTAATGGACATCCTGCCATCACAACGACAGGCACACCAACTCAGCATGGATATTACCAGTTTACGAGCATATGTCCGGGTACCTATACCGTAGTGGTAGATGAAACAAATCTTCCGAAGGGTTTTAAGCCAACGACAAGTCCGGTCGGCGCCGACCCTGGTAAAGACAGCAACGTCAATCCCGCCAAAATTACCATTGCTACTAACGGCACTTCCGAGCAGACCATTGATTTTGGATATCTCATTCCCTGCAAGGGTACCATCGGCGATACCGTCTGGCTTGACAAGAACCGTAACGGTAAGCAGGACTTCGGAGTCGACGTGGGTATCGCCGGTGTGACTGTTTTGCTTTACCAGAATGGGAACCCGAACCCCCAGACGTCCATCACGGATGGCAATGGTAAGTATTCCTTCAACGGGGTATGTCCGAATATCCCATACACCGTAAAAGTTGGCTCCGCGCCATCGAACTACACGCCGATTATCCAAAGTAGCGATGGCAATGACTTTACTCCCGACGACAGCAATGACCCCAACGGCACGGCGGTGACGCTGCTAACCTCTGATACCGGAGCAATCATCAATAATCCGACCGTGGACTTTGGGTACGTTGCGCCATGCGAAGGCGCTATTGGCGATTACGTCTGGCTTGACAAGAATCGAAACGGCGTTCAGGATACTGGCGACACTGGGATCAAGGACATTGAAGTTCAGCTCCTTGACCAGAGCGGTAACTTGCAGCCAGCAGTCGCGGTCACCGACGGTAACGGCTATTACCGTTTCAGCGCGGTCTGCCCCTACATCGACTACACCGTCAAGGTAGTCTCGTCACCCCTGTTGAGCAACTACACTCCAATCAGCCCTTTCAGCAACAGCGGCAACGACCTGGAGCCCGCCGACAGCAATAATCCCGACGGTACGGCCGTAACGCTGCCGACCACCACGGGAGAGATGAACAACCTAACCGTTGACTTCGGCTATACTCCCCCACTCTGCGACGGCGTCATCGGTAATCGCGTTTGGCTCGACCAGAACCGCAACGGCATAGACGACAACGAACCGGGAATTGCCGCCGTCACGGTCGGACTTTACGCCGAGAACAATGTCCTGATTGGGACGACGGATACCGACGGTAACGGCGATTACCGCTTCAGCAATATCTGCCCAAACATCCTCTACACCGTGAAGGTAAACACTCCCCCTTCCGGCTTCACCCCGACCTCTATTCCGGTCATTGGAGGGGGCAATATTCCGCCTAGCGGAGACGGCAACGTTTTGGTCGACAAGGACAGCAATGATCCGATGGGTACCACCGTGATGCTGCCGACCTCCGATAATCAAAACAGCAATTTGACCGTGGATTTCGGCTACGTTGCTCCCTGCACGGGTACCATCGGTGATAGCGTCTGGCTTGATCTGAACCGCGACGGCATCCAGGATGATAATGAACCGGGCATTCCTAAGGTCACACTACAGCTTTTCGACTCGCTTTTCCAAATATACCAGACGGCCATCACCGACCCATATGGGCGCTACCAGTTCAATGGCCTATGCCCGGATATCCTCTACAAAGTGACGGTAGTCCCGTCGTCCCTGCCGGAAGGATACTATCTGACCAGCCCGCATAGCAGCAGCAGCGGCAACGACGGGATCGGTAACGCCGGGATTGATAAAGACTGTAATAATCCCGAACTTGATGGTACGGCGGTGACGCTGTCGACCGACCTCCTCACAAATTCGACGGTGGACTTCGGCTACATTGCGCCGCTGGTAGGTATCAGCATCGTCAAGTATACCAACGGGATTGATGCGCCCACCGCACCCGGGCCGGATGTCGTGGTAGGTTCCACCGTCAACTGGACCTACATCGTTACGAATTACGGCGAAGTTCCTTTGTCCAATGTTACGGTTACCGATGACATGGGGGTTGTCGTAGTCTGCCCGCTGACCAGTCTGAATGCCGGCGAAACCATGACCTGCAACGGTTCAGGCACTGCCATGCTCGATCAGTATAAGAATATCGGTACCGCCACCGGCTTCGGCATCGGCAAAACGGTGACCGCATCTTACGCAAGCCACTACCGTGGGGTTGCGCCTTCCATAACCATCAAGAAACTGACAAATGGTGTCGACGCCCCTACCGCCCCCGGTCCGACCCTCGCCGTCGGGTCCACGGTCACCTGGAGCTATATCGTCACCAATAACAGCAATGTCAATCTCACCAGTGTCTTCGTCACCGACAGCAAGGGGGTAGCGGTAACCTGTCCGGGGAGTACGCTGGCGGTAGGCGCCAGTATGACCTGCACCGGGACCGGGATCGCAACCGACGGCCAGTACGGGAATATCGGTACCGCCATCGGCACCGGCGCCGGCAAAGAGGTGACCGCATCCTACGCAAGCCACTACCTGGGGGTGACCGGACCGTCCATAACCATCCAAAAACTGACGAACAATATCGACGCCCCCATTGCTCCCGGGCCGACCCTTACCGTCGGGTCCGCGGTTACCTGGAGCTACATTGTCACGAATAACGGTTCAGTCGCTCTCTCTTCCGTCATCGTCACCGACAACATGGGGGTAAAGGTCTGTTGTCCGAGTACCACGCTTGCCGCCGGTAAGTCCATGACCTGTACCGGTAAAGGTACCGCCACGTCCGGGCAGTACGAGAATATCGGGACCGTCACCGGCAGCTACGGGTGCAACAAAAAGGTAACGGCTTCCTACAAGAGCCACTATCTTGGAGTGGGTGGGGGAAATCCTTCCATAACCATCAAAAAACTGACGAACAATATTGACGCTCCCACTGCCCCTGGTCCGACTCTCTCTGTCGGATCCTCGGTCATCTGGAGCTACCTCGTCACGAATAACGGCACAGCCGCTCTTTCCTCTGTCTCCGTCACCGACAACATGGGGGTAAAGGTTTGTTGTCCGAAGACCAAGCTTGCCATCGGTGAGTCCATGACCTGTACCGGTAAAGGCACCGCCACGGCCGGGCAGTACGAGAATATCGGAACCGCCACCGGCAGTTACGCATGCAACAAAAAGGTGACCGCTTCCTACGCAAGTCACTACTTCGGACAGGGCGCCACCGGTACCGTCGGTACCGGCGACACGGCGACGATAGGCTTCTGGCATAACAAGAACGGCCAAGCGTTGATCAAGGCGCTTAACGGCGGTCCATCCTCAACCAACCTGGCAAATTGGCTCGCAAGCAACTTCCCCAATCTGTATGGAGCATCCGCCGGCTGTAACAACCTTACCGGAAAAACGAATGCGGACGTTGCCGCGCTGTTCCAGAAGTTCTTCGCCGTATGCGGCCAAAAACTGGATGCCCAGACACTTGCCGTGGCTCTGGCATGCTACGTCACGAATTCCAATCTGGCGGGCACGACGGCGACCTCGTATGGTTTCAAGGTTACCGCCACGGGCACGGGCGCCAAGCAGTACAATGTCGGAACGTACGGTTTATCCATCTGCCTGAAAAACAACACGTTATATACCGTCATGCAACTGCTGCAACAGGCTAATCTGAAGAAGAAGGTTGCAACGTGCAGCGCGAATTCCTTCAACGTCATCTTCAGCGGCATCAATCAACTTGGAGATATAAAGTAAGTAATTGTTATTGCCCCCACCTCCGGTGGGGGCTTTTTTTTATCTCATTTCCGCCTCATCACCCCCCTCGCGCTCGCTCAACCGATATCCAATCTGAACGTCTGTCGCCAATACCGTTTGCCCGTTCCGGTCAATTCGTGTATAACAGCCTGCAATGCTTTCATCACCCATAAACCGGGAGTCTCTTTCGTGACGCCGCTCCTTTCCATACAGAACCTGACCACGCGGTTCGAGACCGACGCCGGGCCGATGGTCGCGGTGAATGACCTGACTCTCTCGCTTGACGACGCCGAAACCCTGGCCATCGTGGGGGAGTCGGGGTGCGGCAAGAGTGTCACCGCCCTGTCGATTCTCCGCCTGGTTCCGTTTCCGGGGAGGATTGTCTCCGGACGGATTCTCTTCGAGGGGGTTGATCTCCTCGATCTGCCGGAGGGCGGGATGCGCGCCGTGCGCGGCAACCGGATTTCCATGATCTTTCAGGAACCGATGACCTCGCTCAACCCCGTGTTCCGGGTGGGTGATCAAGTGGCCGAAGGGATCATGCTTCATCGTCGAGTGGCGCGGGAGGCAGCCAGGGAAGAGGCGACGGAGCTGCTCCGGATGGTCAGCATCCCGTCGCCGGAACAGCGTTACAACGATTATCCTCATCAGCTCTCCGGAGGGATGCGTCAGCGGGTCATGATCGCCATGGCTCTTGCCTGCCGTCCTCGGCTGCTCATCGCCGATGAACCGACCACCGCCCTGGATGTAACGATCCAGGCACAGATCCTTGACCTGATCGACTCTCTACGGCGAAAGGAGGAGATGGGACTTATTCTCATCACTCATGACCTGGGGATCGTGGCGGAGCATGCCGCTCATACCGCGGTGATGTATGCGGGGAGCCTCATGGAGTATGCCGCTACTGTCGACCTGTTTCGAGAGCCGCTTCACCCCTACACGGCCCTGCTGCTGGCCTCGCTCCCACAACAGGGGCGGCCGGGCGAGCCGCTTAGGGTCATTCCCGGCGCCCTTCCCACGCCGGGCGAGACCGTCACCGGCTGTCCCTTTGCCTCGCGTTGTCCGGAGCAAGGGGCGGAATGCCTGGCCGCGCTTCCGGAACCGCGGGAACCTCGGCCCGGCCACCTGGTCCGTTGTGTGAGGCGGTCATGAGCATGCCACTCCTGGAAACCAGAGGTCTGACGAAACTATTTCCGGTACGGCGGGGGGGGCTCGGCGAGCGCGGGTTACTGCGGGCTGTCGACGGGGTAAATCTCCGTCTCGACGAAGGCGAGACGTTGGGGTTGGCTGGGGAGTCAGGCTGCGGCAAGTCAACGGTCGCAAAGTTGCTCATGAATCTGATCTCTCCCACGGAGGGAACGGTCTCTTTTCAGGGTAACCGGATCGACAGGTTGAGCAAAAACGATCTCTTCGCCTTCCGTCGGCAAGTGCAGATGATCTTTCAGGACCCTCAGGCGTCGCTCAACCCCCGGATGCGCATCGGAGATATCATCGGCGAGCCGCTCAGGATTCACCGGCTTGCCGCACCCGGAGAGTACCATGAACGGGTGGCGGATCTGCTGCGTCGGGTGGGACTCCATGACAGTTATGCCAACCGCTACCCCCACGAATTCTCCGGGGGGCAGCGCCAACGGATCGGCATAGCCAGGGCGCTGGCGGTACAGCCCAAGGTCATCATCGCCGATGAACCGGTCTCAGCCCTCGATATTTCCATTCAAGCCCAGATCATCAACCTGCTTCAAGAACTACGCCGCGAGTACGGGCTCTCAATGGTCTTCATTGCTCACGACCTGTCGGTGGTGCGTCATCTGAGCAGCTCCATTGCCATCATGTATTTGGGGCGGATTGTTGAGTGGGGAGGGCGCGACGCCGTTTTCGATCATTTTCTCCACCCCTACACCGAGGCGCTGATCTCCGCCATCCCCAAGCTCTCGCCGGAAACGGGGAGCGCGCGAATCATTCTCAAGGGAGATATCCCCACGCCACTGGCGCCTCCGTCAGGATGCCCGTTCCATCCTCGCTGCTTCCATGCTCAAGAGCGCTGCTCACGGGAAATCCCGCTTCCGGAGGAAAAGGAGCCGGGGCACTGGGCTGCCTGTCACTTCAGCGAAAAACTTTTTCGCGGTAACGGATTTTGTTGACTTTCATATATAAAAACGTGTATGGAAGAGCATATCAATATACAGGAATATTATATGGAATTTGACAAGAGCAGGGCATTTATCGACGAAGCCGAGGTTCTCAAGGTTCTGGGGCATCCGGTGCGGCTCAAGATCGTGGCGGGTCTCTGTACCAAAGAGTGTAATGTCAAGTACATCTGGGAATGCCTCGGTCTCCCCCAGGCCACGGTCTCCCAGCATCTGGCGCTTCTCAAAAACAAGGGACTCATCCAGGGAACCCGTGAGGGGGTTGAGGTCCACTACAGTGTCATTCACCCTTTCGCCAGAAAAATTGTCGGCCTGCTGATGGAGTAAAGAAGAAAGGTTGAGGAAATACCCGAAACATCACCTGTTACCTGATCTCACTCTCTTCCGCTACGCTCATCCCCTTCTCGTAGTATACGCGGTTTGATTCATACGTAATGAACCGCGCCCCCCTGTATCCGATGAAGAGGGATACTACAAGGGGGGCGCCGGAGGAACCCATGCCTGAACGCTGGTCAATCGCCGACTCCGCCAAGATCTATAATCTTGACAACTGGGGGGCCGAACTTTTTTCCATCAACAAAAAGGGGAATGTCTGCGTCCACCCTTCCCCTTCCTCCAAGTATGCCATCGATATCAGGGAACTGGTGGACGATCTCATCAAGCGTAAGATCAAGCCTCCTATCCTGCTCCGGTTCATGGACGTGCTCCAGGGTCGGATCGCGGCCATCAACCGGGTTTTCAAGAACGCCATCGAAGAGAACGACTACCCGGCCAAATACCAGACCTTCTATCCGATAAAGGTGAACCAGCAGCGCCAGGTGGTCGAGGCGATCGCCCGGTTCGGCAGGCGGTATAATATCGGTCTTGAAGTCGGCTCCAAGCCGGAGTTGGTGGCGGCCATCTCCTTTGCCACGGGGAACGGCATCCCCATCATCTGCAACGGCTATAAGGATGCCGAATATATCGAGACGGTACTCTATGCCAGCCGGATCGGCTTTGATATCACCATCGTCATCGAGAAGCTTTTCGAGCTGGAAAAGATCGTAGCCCTCTCTCAAAAGACCGGCATCAGCCCGAAACTGGGTATCCGGGTCAAGCTGTCGTCCAAGGGGACTGGTAAGTGGGCAACCTCCGGCGGGGAGGACGCCAAGTTCGGCCTCCGGATGTCGGAGATCATCGCCGCCATCCGGACCCTGGAGAAGAACGGCATGCTGCCGTGCGTCAAGCTCCTCCATTTTCACATTGGGAGCCAGATCACCAAGATCGACAAGATCAAGACCGCCCTTATCGAGGGGACCCGGATCTATACCGAGATGCGGAAGCTGGGGGTCGGCATTGAGTACCTGGACATCGGCGGCGGGTTGGGGGTGGATTACGACGGATCCAAGTCCAGCTACTTCTCCAGCGTCAACTACTCCATCGAAGAGTACGCCAACGACGTTATTTATCAGATTAAAAACATCTGCGACGCCGCCGGGGTTGCCTGCCCCAATATCATCTCCGAGTCGGGCCGGGCGACGGTGGCCCACTATTCGGTGCTGGTGACCAACGTTCTTAACACCAACACCTCCAGCCTGATGCCCGATTTCGAGGAGACTCTCAACGGCACGGAGAAGCCGGCTCCCACCGTCCAGAAGCTGGTGGACATCTACAAGAGCATCGACCGGTATTCTCTCCGGGAGGATTACCACGACACGATGCAGCTCATTCAGGAGGCGGTGAGCCTCTTTAATCTGGGGTATCTGACGCTGCACGACCGGGCCATGGCCGAATGGCTATACGGAAAAATTATACGTAAAATCAACGGTATCGTCGAAAAGATCAAGCCGATTCCCGAGGAGCTTCAGAATTTTCAGCTTGCCCTGCGCCAGACCTATTTCGCCAATTTTTCACTGTTCCAGTCGGTGCCGGACTCCTGGGCCATCGACCAGCTATTTCCCATCGTCCCGCTCCAGCGCCTCAACCAGAAACCCGAGGTTATGGCCTCCATCGCGGACATAACATGTGATTCCGACGGCGAGATCACCAGCTTTGTCGGACAGAACGGCCGCTCCAAGTATCTGCCGCTTCACAAGCTCCGGAAGGACGAGGATTACTATATAGGCTTTTTTCTCATCGGCGCCTACCAGGAGATACTGGGGGACATGCACAATCTTTTTGGCGACACCAACGCGGTGCATGTCACGTTTAACAAGAAAACCGGCTACCAGATCGACACGGTCATCAACGGCGACGTTACCTGGGAGAGTCTCAAATACGTTCAGTACAAGGGGCCGGAGATTCTGAAGCATGTCAGGGACAATTTGGAGAAGGACGTGGCCCTGCGCAAGATCACTATTGAGGAGAGCAGTCACTTCATCGAACTGCTGGATCGGACGCTCCTGGGGTATACATACCTGGGGGAATAATCACTTTCAAGGAGGTAACTCACGATGTCAACCTGTCTTTTCTGTAACATCATCGCCGGCGCCATTCCCGCCACAACGGTACATGAAGACGATCAAGTCGTCGTCATCCAGGATATCTCTCCCAAGGCGCCGCACCACCTGCTCCTCATCCCGAGGAAGCATATCGCCACCTGTCTCGATATCGCCGAAGAGGATCGGGAACTTATCGGTCATATTCACCGGGTCGCGGCGAAGTTGGCGCGGGAGCGAGGGGTGGCGGAATCAGGTTTCCGGCTTGTCTCCAACACCAACGCCGACGCCGGGCAGACGGTTTTCCATATCCATTTTCACTTCCTGGCCGGACGGGAGTTTCAGTGGCCTCCGGGGTAGAGGGGGGTTGGGGTCGATAAAAATGCTTTTTCCAGGTTGATTTGCCTTGTCGGCCATCCGCGTTATTTCCGCATGACGAAAACAGGTGATCAGATGATCATTTACCATGCCTACAGCCTGCATAAATGAATAGCAGATGGTCGAGCCGACAAAGTTGAACCCCATCCGCTTCAAATCCTTGCTCATCGCTTCGGACCGTGCCGTCTTTGCAGGGAGTTCCGCCATGGATTTCCACGCATTGCGCAAGGGCGTTCCATCCACGTAACGCCAGAGAAAAGCATCCAGGGTTCCATACTGCTCCTTAATCTCCAGCACGCCTCGTGCGTTCTTGATAGCCGCTTCTATCTTGAGGCGGTTCCGTACAATGCCTGAATCGGCCAGCAGGCGTTGTATCTCGTGCTCCGAGTAGGCGGCGACCTTCACCGGATCAAAGCCGTGCAATGCTTTCCGGTAGTTTTCGCGTTTTTTGAGGATGGTCAACCAACTCAATCCTGCTTGCGCCCCCTCCAAAACAAGCATTTCAAACAGGCGCCGGTCGTCATGATCAGGGATGCCCCATTCGTTATCATGGTAGGCGGTATAAAGAGGGTCGTTACCGCACCACACGCATCTGTTTATTATATCCATAAGGCTAAACCTTCACCCCCATTATCTCCGCCACCGTGTGAATATCCTTGTCGCCCCGGCCGGAGAGACAGACGACAATCGTCGTGTTCGACGGAAGGGTAGGGGCAAGTCTGATGACGTGAGCAATGGCGTGAGCAGACTCCAGTGCCGGCATGATCCCTTCCTCCCTGGTCAGGGTGGTAAAAGCCGCCAGCGCCTCATCGTCGGTGACGGAGACATACTCGGCCCGGCCGGTATCCTTGAGCCAGGCATGCTCCGTACCGACACCTGGGTAATCGAGACCGGCGGAGATGGAGTGGGCATGGGCGATCTGCCCGAACTTGTCCTGGAGGAGATAGGTCTTGTTGCCATGGCGCACCCCCGGCATCTGCTTCTTTTTTATCAGCATATCCTTCACTTCGTTCCGGATGACAATCTGGCGTGTGTATGTGTGCCGTTTATCTCTACCCATAAGCTAAACTCTACCCCGTTGGCCCACACTGCGGCGCGGTTCAGGCAATCTCCAGGGCTCTACTTCGTTACGGCAAACGGCAACAATAAACACGCCCAAACCCCAGGTTGTCATCCTGAACGAAGTGAAGGAACTGCTTGTAAAAACAGAAGCAGATTCTTCGCTATCGCTCGGAATGCCAAGCGAAAACCCAGGTAGTTGCGGCGGTTGCCTCGACTGTAGTCGATGCGGTAGGATGCCTCGACTTGCATCGTCAGGTTGGACCAACTGCCGCCGCGAAATACGCGGTCGAAGCGCACTGACGGGCCACTGCGCGGACTCTTGCCATAGTCGTGGAAATCGCTCACCCACTCCCACACATTGCCGCTCATGTCGTACAGGCCCAAGCCGTTGGGCTGCTTCTGCCCGACGGGGTGGGTCCTCTTCCCGGCATTGTCGTACCACCAAGCAACCGCATCCGCGTTATCACCACCGCTGTACAACTCGTTCTTCCCGCCGCTTCGCGCGGCGTATTCCCACTCCGCCTCGGTCGGCAGTCGGTAGCTCTTGCCGGTCCGGTGGTTCAAGCGCTGGATGAATTCCTGAACATCGTCCCAACTCACCCGCTCCACCGGGCAGTCATCGCCACACGCTGAAAACTCAGATGGGTTGTTTCCCATGACCTTCCGCCACTGTCCCTGCGTCACCTCATATTTGCCGATAAGATAGGCGCTCAAACAGACTTCATGCACCGGCTTACTACTGCTATAATAACCATCACCACTGAAGGTATCGCCCATCCGGAAGCAACCGCCAGGTACGGCAACCATTGCCATCTGATCCAGATCTTTCGTCCGTTGTTCTCTCGCCATTCGCTCTCTTTCCGGCCGCTCCAGCCGCTCCAGCTCCGTCCGCGCCAACCGTTCCCGCTCCGCCCGGGCATTGCTCATTCTCTTCCTGCTGGAGCCGCGCCACCTGTTGACGCGCTTCATCCCCATGACTCCAGCCCGCGTATCGCCGCAGATACTCC
>Ga0194037_1002212_pt1 | contig 13203 bp, 11 predicted proteins | sample JunL306m_MetaG_FD_148653 | JGI IMG/M metagenome (GOLD analysis project Ga0194037, IMG submission 148653) | Anoxic zone freshwater microbial communities from boreal shield lake in IISD Experimental Lakes Area, Ontario, Canada - Jun2016-L304-6m | ecosystem: Environmental > Aquatic > Freshwater >...
AGTTGAAAGTTGAAAGTTGAAAGTTGAAAGTTGAAAGTTGAAAGTTGAAAGTTGAAAGTTGAAAGTTGAAAGTTGAAAGTTGAAAGTTGAAAGTTGAAAGTTGAAAGTTGAAAGTTGAAAGTTGAAAGTTGAAATGAAGAATGAAGACTCAGCTTTTTGTTTTACGGATCATCGACGTCATGATGGCGATGAGTTCGCTGGCTTCGGCTTCTAGAGGTTCGGATACATTGGCGGCCATGCCGCATTCTTCGCAGAGGAGTTCCAGCCACAGAGTGGTCTCATCGGCTTCCTGGAGGGCGCCGCCTAATTTGGAGATGAACTCGGCATCCGAGCGCGCTCTGGATGCCTCGCGCACATGGGCCGCAACGGACGTCCCTGAGCGCAGCATTTGGCGACCACAAACGCGCGCCTCCTCATGAGTTTTGGGCAGTGCGACGAAATATCGGATCACCGAGGCTGCGAACCGTTTGGTTCTGTCCCTGAATTCTTCTGGCAGCCTTCCGTTTCTCTCCATATTTCTGATTTCTTATTTCAACTTTCTGCTTTCTGCTTTCCGCTTTCCAGCAAGCCCAACCGTTCCTGATTGTAGGTGCCATTCAGGATCTGCTGCCACCAGTCCGGGTGAGAGAGATACCAGGCGACGGTTTTGGCCAGCCCGCTGCGCAAGGTTTCAGCGGGTTCATAGCCGAGGTGCTGGCGGGCCTTGGTCGCGTTGATGGCGTAGCGGCGGTCGTGGCCCGGGCGGTCGGCCACATGGGTAATCAGGGATTGCGGGTGCTGGCCGCGCGCGGCAGGACAGGCCGGATAGCGCGCGCTCAAGACGGGGTCACCGGCAAAGGCGTCGGCGATCAATTGGCACAGGGTGCTGACTATTTCGAGGTTGGTCCGCTCATTGTTGCCGCCAATGTTATAAACTTCTCCCGGGACGCCCCGACGGATCGCCAGCTCGATCCCCCGGCAGTGGTCTGCCACATACAGCCAGTCACGGACCTGCAGGCCGTCGCCATACACCGGCAGCGGCCGACCGTGCAGGATGTTGACCAAAATCAGCGGAATGAGCTTTTCCGGAAAATGATAGGGGCCGTAGTTGTTCGAGCAATTGGTGATGGTGGTGGCCAGGCCATAGGTGTGATGCCACGCCCGCACCAGATGGTCGCTGGCGGCCTTGCTGGCGGCATAGGGCGAATTCGGCGCGTAGGGAGTGGTTTCCTCGAATGGCGGATCATCCGCCAGCAGCGTGCCATAGACCTCGTCAGTGGAGACATGGTGAAAGCGGAAGCCGGCGGGAGCTGCCGGATCCTGCACGTAGGTGCGGCTTGCTTCCAACAGCCGCAGGGTGCCGAGGGCATTGGCATTCAGGAAAGTTTCGGGGCCAAGAATCGACCGGTCGACATGACTCTCCGCGGCAAAATGCGCCAACACCTCAATCTGATGTTCCCGCAACAAGCGCAGGACCAAATCGTAATCCAGAATGTCGCCCTGGACAAAAGTCACGCGCGGATGGTCGAGGGGCAAACTCTGGATATTCCCGGCATAGGTCAGGGCGTCCAGGACCACCACCCGGCCGACGGGTTCCGCCATGAGCCAGTGGTGGACGAAGTTGCTGCCAATGAAACCGGCGCCGCCGGTGATGAGGATGTTCATACGATGTCGGATGGGCGTTCTAGCATGAAATTCTAGCTCCCTGCCGGATAGAACGGGTTGGGAGTTTCGGAACTTAGAGAGAATCCGCCGGGGGAGTCAAGAAAATCACGGAGCCTCAGCTATCCGCCGCTTCCTGGTATTGCAGGCGGTAGAGGTGGGCGTAGAGGCTGGTTTCATCGCCGACCAGTTCCTGATGCGAGCCGCTGGCGACGAGCCGGCCGTTTTCCATGACGTGGATGGTGCGCGCATTGCGGATGGTCGAGAAGCGGTGGGCGATCACAATGGTGGTGCGACCCTGCATCAACCGGTCAAACGCCAACTGGATTTTCTGTTCCGATTCGCTGTCGAGCGCGGAGGTCGCCTCATCCAGCAGCAGGATCGGGGCGTTCTTGAGGAACGCGCGGGCAATCGAGATGCGCTGGCGCTGGCCGCCCGACAGGCTGCCGCCGTTTTCGCCGACCTGGGTGTCGTAGCCTTGGGGTTGCTCCAGGATGAAGTCATGGGCGAACGCGGCGCGGGCGGCGGCCTCGATCTCCTCATCGCTGGCGTCGGGGCGGGCCAGGCGGATGTTGTTGCGCAGGGTGTCGGCAAACAAAAACGTGTCCTGGCTGACCAGCGAGATTTGCTGGCGCAGCGAGGCAATGGTCAGATGACTGATCTCCTGGCCGTCGATCTCGAGCGAGCCGCGATCCGGGCTGTAAAAGCGTTCGATGAGATTGAGCAGCGTGGATTTGCCGCTGCCCGACGGGCCGACCAGCGCGGTGACGTAACCACCGGGGCAGACCAGCGTCAGGTCATGGATGACGGGCAGCCCCGGGCGGTAGGCGAAGGTCACATCGCGCAGGGCGATGTCGCCGTGGTGAATGCGGATGGGTTTGGCATCCGGCCGGTCGGGGATGGAGTAGTCGGCATCGAGCACCTGATAGAGCATCTGCACGCCCACGAGCGACGAGTGGAGCGAGACGTTCATGCGGGCGATGCGCTTGATCGGCTCGTAGGCCAGCAGCAGCGCGGTGAGAAAGGCGATGAGAGAATCGGCGCTTTGGCCTTGAACGACATTGCGATAGCCGCCGTAAAAAACAATGCTGGCCACCGCCAGGCCGCCCATGAATTCCATCAACGGGCTGGTGCGCGCGGAAACCACGGCCATTTTGTTGGAGCGGGCCTCGACCGCGCCGATGGCTTCGCTGAAACGGCCACTCATGTGGGGCTCCAAGTTGTAGGACTTGATGAGTTTGTTGCCGACGATGGCTTCCTGCACTGCGGAGATGACCTGGATCATCCCTGCGAATTCCAGATTGGCGATCTTGCGAATGCGTTTGATGAGCTTGCCGAGCACGATGGTCACCGGTGCCATGATGAACAGGGCGCAGAACGAGAGCTGCCAATCCAGCTTGAACATGGTGAGCAGCAGGGCGACGGCGGTGAACACGTCCTGGACGCGCATCATCAGGAGGTTCATCACATCGCGCGCCGAACTGGCGGCGCGCGAGACGCGGGTGAGCAGATCGCTGGACGGGAAGTGAACGAAGAACGCGAGCGATTGGTTGAGGATGTGATTGCTCACCCGCTGTTGCTGGCGGGCCACGATGTTGTTGCCGATTTTGGACAGGATGACGTTGGAGCCGTATTGGCCCATGCCCTTGACGAAGAAAACCACCACGATGGCCACCGCCACATAGAAAATCTGCAGCATCCCCGGGGAAGAGAATGCCAGATGGGAGGCCACAGAGTCGCTGGCGCGGTTCAGCCAGTCCTGGCCAAACTTGCCCGCCTGTGCCAGCGTGGCCGGGCTCGGCTTGAGCTTTTCGGGCGACCCGAACACCACCGCGGTGATGTATTTCATCAAAAACGCCGACAGCCCGGTGGCCGCCGCAGCCAGCCCCATCAGCAAAAACGCCAGCAGGTAGCGCGCGACATACAGGTGGAAGTTTTCGCGCAAGACCCGGCCGATGAGGTTGCGATTCGTTTCATCGGCGAAAACGCCCACCTTGAATTTGAACATGGGTAATGGGGATCTTCCGGGTCCCTGCACGGGCCGCGGAGGCGGCGAGAGATTGCCGCAACGCGGGTTTGCGGTCAATCGGCAATTCCCCGTGTGGGGCGCACAGCCCTGGGCCAGGTGCCAGCAGTGATTGGCGAATTTTTCTCTAGCCTCTGATCCCTCATCCCCGGGTAACTTGGCCGTTTGACTACGGAGCGCGGGCTTCAGCCCGCCCGGACTCGGCGGGCTGAAGCCCGCGCTCCATGGTGCAACCCGCGTGACCCTGCGTTCCACACCCGGCGCGCGCCGGGGTAGGGTGCTTCCAAGAAAAGTGAGACCCCTACCGGAGCGAGGCAGAACCGGAACACAGTGGAGATGGCCGGAGGGGAATTACTCTGATTTCATCTTTCCATTAAGGCTCATTTCAGCCGCGAGCCCCGCGCGGGTGGAGAATCTCGTCCGGGGTGGCGGTGGCGGTGCCCATTTTGGAAACCACCACGCCAGCGGCCTGGTTGGCGAATCCGGCGGCTGCCACGGCAGAGGCACCGGTAGCCAGAGCGGCCGTGAGGGACGCGATCACCGTGTCGCCCGCGCCTGACACATCGAAAACCTCGCGGGCGGCAGTGGCCAGGACGTGTTCGACCTGGCCGTCACGGCTGACCGCCATGCCGTCCGCCCCCAGCGTGATGACCAGCAACTTGGGCGCCAGGCGATGATGGATGCGCCGGCAGATTTCATCTAGCGGATAAGCTTCGCCGGGACCGGGTTCCGGCAGTCCGGCGAGTTCGAGTGCCTCGTGGCGGTTAGGCGTGATCAGTCCGGCACCCCGGAAGGCCAGGTTGCGGGCGGGCTTGGGATCCACGGCGATGAGCAGGCCCCGTGCATCGGCCAGGGCGAGGAGGCGGTCCATCAGAGCCTGGGTGACGACGCCCTTGGCGTAATCGGAAACGATGATGGCATCGGCCAAGGCGACGGCTGAGACCAACGCCGCCTCGATGCCGGCGGCAGCGTCGAGCGCGTAGGACTGGCGCGCGGCCTCGCGGTCAATCCGGCACAGCTGTTGGGTGCGCGCCATGACACGGGTTTTGACGATGGTGGCGATTTCAGGCTTGATGACGCACGCGCTGAAGTCGATCGCCGCCTGGCTGAGAATCCACACCAGGGTTTTGCCCGCGTCGTCATCGCCGAAGGCACCGATGAGCGAGGCGTTGCCGCCGAGGGCGGCGAGGTTGAGCGCGACATTGGCGGCACCACCGGCCGTGTGACTTTCCCGCATGACGTGAATCACCGGCACCGGGGCCTCCGGGGAGATTCGGGTGACTTCCCCCCAGAGGTAATGATCCAGCATCACATCCCCGATGACCAGGATGCGCAGCTTGCGAAAGGCGTCGAGAATGGCGGCGGGATTCATGCGGGTGGTGGGGAAAGCGGGATTCACGGCAGCAGCGCGGGCCAGGCGGTGGCGTCGATGGCCTCAAGCCATTGGTGGAGGACAAGGGTGTGGACTTCCTGAATGCGGGCGGTGTTGTGGCTGGCTACGATGATTTCGTGGTTGCACAGGCCACGGGCCATGCCGCCATCGCGCCCGGACAGCAGGACGGTGGTGACCCCCGCCTTGGCGGCGGCATGAAAGGCGGCGATGACGTTGGCGCTGTTGCCGCTGGTGGTGAAGCCGACGAGGATGTCACCGCGCCGGCCGAGGGCTTCCACGCCGCGGGAGAAAACCTGGTCGTAACCGTAATCGTTACAAATGCAGGTGAGCGCGGTGGGATCCGCGTTGAGGCACAGGGCGGGCAGCGCGCGGCGTTCAATGTGATAGCGGCCGACGAGTTCCTCGGCGAGATGCAGGGCGTCCGCAGCGCTGCCGCCGTTGCCGCAGGTAAGCAGCTTGCCGCCATTTTGAATGCTGGCGATGATGGCACGGCCAGCGGTCTCGACGGCAGGAGCCAGCGGGCGGCAGGCGTCGAGCACGGCCTGCAATTCTGCTAGAGAGTTCTGAAAGGTGGGCGCGGTCATGAGTTAAACGTTTGACAAGTCACCAAGGCGGCGGTCAGGGACCAGATAGTTGGAGACGTAATCGCACACGGCCTCCGCGAGCGAGTGGCGGGATCCGCTCCAGCCGGAATCGAGCAGGCGCTGGATGTTGGCGCAGGTATGGTATTGGTATTTGCCGCGGAGCACCTCGGGCATATCCACAAACCCGATGTTCACCGGCAGGTTGAGGGCGGTGAAGATGGGCGTGACCAGATCGATCCAGGTGGAAGCATGGCCGGAGCCGATGTTATAGATTCCGGCAGCCGTCGCCGTTTGGGCGAGGTGCATGGTGATGGCGACGGCGTCCTTGACGTAGAGGAAATCGCGTTGTTGTTCGCCATCGCGGAAATCCGGGTGGTGGCTGCGGAACAGGCTGACTTTGCCGGCATGGCGGATCTCGCCGCAGGCCTTGTGGACGACGCTGCGCATGTCGCCCTTATGGTCTTCATTGGGGCCGAAGATGTTGAAATACTTGAGTCCCACGATGCGGTCGAACCAGCCGCGGCGGCGGGCATGCAGATCGAACAGATGCTTCGAGTAGCCATACATGTTGAGCGGGCGGTAGGCGTTGAGGTGCTCCTGGCCGTCGTCCATGCCGGCCTCGCCATTGCCGTAGGTGGCGGCCGACGACGCATAGACGAAGCGCCGCTGGCCGGCGAGCGCCCACTCGGCGAGCCGGCGGGTGTAGCGGAAATTGTTTTCCATCAGATAGTCCGCGTTCTTCTCGGTGGTGGCGGAGCAGGCGCCGAGGTGGAAAACCCAGCGCACCGCGGCCAGCGCCGGGGTGTCCAGTTGGTCGAGGAGTTGACCGGCATCCAGGTAGTCGGCATAGCGGAGCGGGACGAGGTTGCGCCAGCGTTCATCGCAGCCGAGCCGGTCGGTGAGGATGATGTTTTCGTAGCCTTGGCGGTTGAGCTCCCAGACCAGGGCGCTGCCGATCATGCCGGCGGCCCCGGTGACGAGGATGGTGTCGTTGTGCTGCATGGTGGTGAATCAAGGGGTGGGGGTGGAGTTTTCGCGCAGGCGCTGGAGATGGGCGGTGGTGGAGTGGCCGGCCACGAACGGCAGGAAGCGGATTTCCACGCCCGCGGCCAGCAGCGCGGCGCGCTCGGTGGCATCAATGGTGTCGAGGCTGTAATCCCCGGCTTTGGTGTAGAGGTCGGGTTGGAGCGCGGTGATTTCCCCGGCGAGACGCGGCCCGGGAAAGATAAAAGCGGCGGCCACGCAACGCAGGCTGGCCAGGGCGTAGGCGCGGTCGAGCTCGCAATTGAGCGGGCGGTCGTCGCCTTTGAGTTGGCGCACCGAGGCATCGCTGTTGACCGCGACGATGAGGAGGTCGCCCAAAGCGGCGGATTGCTGCAGGTAGGTGAGGTGGCCGCGGTGGAGCAGGTCGAAGCAGCCATTGGTCAGCACCACGCGCTGGCCCTTGGCCGCCGCCTGCCGGCGCAGGACGAGCAAGTCGGCCAACGAGAAAATCCGGGTGATGGGATCGGCATCGATCATGGGTGGACGAAAAGGTAGTGGATGGCCGCGCCAATGGAATTAAAAACCGGAAATTCCCCGGCCAGGCCCAGCTCATGGATTTCGGCGCGCAGGTCGTCGAGGCCGGTGGCGATGCCGACGCCGCGGGTGCCCGCCGCATGGGCGGTGGCGAGGTCGCTGCCGCGGTCCCCGAGGTAGCAAACCGCCCCCGGCGAGAGGGCGAAATCGCGGATGATTTCCTGCGCGAAGAGCGGCGACGGCTTGCGATAGGGCGATGGCTGGTCCGGGGTTTCGGGGGCGATGCAGATCCGCTCGAAGGGCTCGGGTCCGAGCTCCAGCAGCTCGATCAGGCGCTGGTTGCATGCGGCGGCGGCCGCCAAATCAAAATACCCGCGACCAATGCCTGATTGATTGCTGTGCAGGAACAAGCGGGCCCCGGCCGCCTGGGCGGTTTGCAGGGCCTCGCGCACGCCGGGCAGGAGGCGGACGTCCGCAGGATCGCACAGGTACGGCACATGCTCGATGAGCGTGCCATCGCGGTCGAATATCAGGGCTGCGGGTGTCATGGGTGTGCGGGGTGCGGTGGCCTTACCCTAGATTGGAAAACAGAACCACGGATTAACAGAATAGTCGCAGATATTAAGAGAGTGACGAAGAAATTGCGCCTCACTCGTTGAGGGCAGAGCGCGTCATCTGCAAATAGTTTATGATCCATTCTTTATCTGCGTTAATCCTGTTCATCTGTGGTTGTTTCTTTTCTTCGTGGATTCAGCGGCGCGGCAGGGCGGCGAACACCTCCTCAACGGTGAGATCCGCAAGGTCGTCTTTTTTCAACCAACTGACGTGAGGCCCTCGCGGCAACATCCGGACCGGGTCGGTCACCCGCGACATCAGGACCAGGGTGGGCGCGCCGACGATGCCCGTGATGTGCACCGGGCCGGTGTCATTGCCCACCACGGCTTCGGCACGACGGGCCAGGGCGGCCACCTGGCCGATGTCGGTCCGGCCCGCCAGATTGACCAGGCTGGGGGCCTGGGCCTGGATTTCCGCGATGGCATCGTGGTCCACGGCGGTGCCGATGGCGATGGCCGCAAGTCCCTGCGTCGCGAGCTGCCCAACCAATCCGGCGTAATGCTCGGCGGGCCAGCGTTTGTACGGGTGTTGCGGCGCGCACCCTGGCACTAACAACACGAAGCGCGCCGGCAACGCCAACTCGTCCAGCCGCCCGTCAAGCCATGAGAGATCGGCCGCACCGGCGCGTGCTACCCCAGCGGATTCGAGCAGGCGTGACAACCGCTCGCTCACCGGCAGGTTCTCCCCGCCAAAATCCGCCCGCGGATGCGAACAACCGCGGGCGACACCGCACCATTCCGGCCGGTTGGTACCCATCAAGCGAAAGTAGAACCCACTGCGGTCATTGCACTGCAGGTCATAGACCCGTGTGAAGTGAGCCGCGCGCAACTGGCGGCGGAAGGCGAGCCACTTGCGCAATTGAAGCAATTTGGGCGCGGGATCGGTCCAGACGGTGTCAAACCACGGCATTTTTCCGGTGAGGGCGACAAACGGTTTGCGGGTCAGCAGGGTGATGCGGGCCCCGGGGTGTCGCTGGCGGATGGCGTGGAACGAATCCATGGCCAGGATCACGTCGCCCAGCGCGCCGAGTTTGATCACCAGGATGTGGTCGGGCGGGGACTGGTCTGTTAGGGCGGTCATGGCGCGATGGCGGGGGAGCAGGCGCCGGAGCACCTCGGTGGCGCAGCGGTCGGCCTCGCGCAGGGGTTCGGAGGGGAAGTCCAGGGTGCGGGTGGTGAGCCAGGAAGCGAAGGGGGTCAGGGCCTGGCGGGCGATGAGGTCATCCAAGCCGCGCAGGACGCGGGACGAGGATTTGAGGCGCGGAGCGGGCAGCAGGCCGACTTTGGCCCCGGAGCTGAGCGCTTCATAGATCATGGAAACCGAGTCTTCGGTCACCCAGACTTCGGCGGCGGCGGCGAGCTGGCCGGGTAGCCAGTCAGAAGTGGTTTGCTGGTGGGGCACCACCTGGATGGCGGGCAGGCGCTGGCGGATTGCCTCCACGAATCCGGCGGGGGTGCGGCGGGAGTCGGCGAGTTGCCAACCTCCGCTGCCGCTGATCTGTTGGATGGCCTGGAGCAGGGCGTCACCATCCCAGCCATGGGCGGCCGAGGGGCCCCCGACGAGGATCATGCGGCCGGTTCTATCGGATGAGTCCGGCGGGGCGACCCGGTTGAGGGCTCCACAGGTGAGGAGCAGATTCGGCCGCTTGCGCGTGCCGGGTGGAAAATCATGGGCCGGGGCGATGCACAGGTCGAACCATCCCAGCGGCAGGCTCGGCCGCATCAGCACGATGCTTTTGGCCCGCTGGCGGCGCGCCAGCCACAGCAGCGCGGGATGCGTGGCGTGCCCCGCCGCTACGATCAGGTCGGGATCAGGCAGGCCGGCGGCCGCCGCGCAGGCCGCGCGCAACCGGCCTATCAACCCGCGCGCGCCGGCCAGCGAAATCCGGTGGATCGCGCAGGGCGTGACGCGCCCGAGCGCCTCGGCCAGGCCGAGCGCTTGGTTTTCATGGCCGGCTTTGCCATCGCCTAGCAGCCACAGCGTGAGGGGGCGGGTTACCACGCGGAGAGCATGGCACGGCGGGAGCGGCGCTGGCAAGGGCGAGGCTATCGGACTGCGGCGAGCATCGCCGCTTTGGAACGCAGGGTTCATGCGTTGGATTCCAAGGAGGGGCGGAATCCGTCCGCCCAGGCCCATGCGCAGCCCATGCGATGGAGCAGACCGCTTGCCATGGTCCTCCCATGGCGCGGGCGATCGGATATCGCCCCTCCTTGAGCCCGCGGCGCAAGCCCTAGACGTTCCACTCCCACCCAAAGCCACCCCCCTCACCGTTCCGCCACCAGGTCGTAGCCGCTCCAGTCGCCGATGGTGATGTCGGCGAACTGGCCGACGGGCAACGCGTCATCCACGATGACCGAGCCGTCGATCTCCGGGGCGTCCCACTGGGTGCGGGCGATGCCGGGTTGTTCGACGAGGACGCGCACGCGGGTGCCGACCTGAGCCTGGTTGGTTTCGCCGGCGACGCGCTGGAGTTCGGCCATGGCGCGCGACCAGCGGCTTTTGCGGGTCATGTGGTGGAGCTGGCCGTCCATCTGATAGGCGCGGGTTCCCTCCTCCTTCGAGTATTGGAACACGCCGGCGCGCTCGAAGCGGAACTCGCGGATGAATTCGAGCAGCTCGTCGAAATCGGCGGCGGTTTCGCCGGGAAACCCGACGATGAAGGTGGTGCGGATGCCGAGGCCGGGGATGCCGGCGCGCATCCGGCGCAGCAGGTCGCGGATGTAGGCGCCGTTGGTCACGCGTTTCATCGCGCTGAGCATGTTGTCGGAAATGTGCTGGAGCGGGATGTCGACGTATTTGGCCACCTTGTCGCACTCGGCGATGGTGGCGATGAGTTCGTCCGACCAGTGCGCGGGGTGGGTGTATAACAGGCGGACCCAGAACTCGCCCTCGATTTGATTGATTGCACGCAGCAGGGTGCACAGCGACTCGCCCTTGCTGGAATCCACCGGCGAGCTCGGCTTGGGCCGCTCGCCCGCCCAGTGGTCCATGCCGAAATAGGTGGTGTCCTGGGAGATCAGGTTGATTTCCCTGACGCCGGCTTTGACTAGGTCGGCGACTTCGCGCACCACGGATTGCTGGCTGCGCGAGCGGTGCTTGCCGCGGATCTGCGGGATGATGCAGAACGAGCAGGTGTGGTTGCAGCCCTCGGCGATCTTGACATAGGCATAGTGGTCGGGCGTGAGCCGGAACCGCGGGGTCACGTAGTCCGGCACGTATTGCGGCTTGAGGGTGACGAAATCCCGCGGATCATCGGTGGCGGAGGGGCCCTCCGTCTTGGCCACTTCGGCGGCATTGTTCTTCCCTAACAAATGTTCGATGATCGGCGCGACCTTGGTGATTTGGTCGAGGCCGATGAAGGCGTCGACCTCGGGCATGATTCCGGGCAGGTCGGCGGCGAAGCGTTGCGACAGGCAGCCGGCGACGATGATCTTCTGGCGCGCGCGCTCCGGGTCCGCGCTGCGCTCCTTGACCGCCCCGAACACCGCGTCGATCGATTCCTTTTTTGCCAGGTCGATGAACGAGCAGGTGTTGACGATCAGGACGTCGGCGAGCTCCGGCTCAGGGGTGAGACACATCCCGGCCTGGGCGAGGTGGCCGATCATGACTTCCGAGTCGATGAGGTTTTTGGCGCAACCCAGTGAGATGAGACCGACGGTGATCATGGTGGGTAAAGCTGAAAGGGTAAAGCTGAAAGGGTAAAGCTGAAAGGGTAAAGCTGAAATTCGGAAAGCTGAAAGCTGAAATGATTTCAACTTTCAGCTTTCAACTTTCAGCTTTTAGTATTGTGGCGGCAGGATGAGTTCGTCGCCGACCTTGGGTTGGACGGGGCCGAATCCCGGGAGCGGGTTGGCGATGCCGCCATCGGCGGTGACGTCGGACACTTTGAGTTTGCCCAAGATGCCGGTTTTGCGCCGGATGGCGAGGACGGTGCCGACCTGGACTTGCTCGGGCATGGCGATCTCGAAGGTGATGAAGGCGCCGACTTGGGCGTCCTCGACGAATTCCTTGACCTTGCCGATGAGCAGCGCCTCGCCGATCATGCGGGCACGGCGCAGTTCGGCATCGCCTTTTTCAAGGTCGCGCTGGCTAAGCAAGCCTTCCTCGTCCTGGGCGACCTTGGCGTCGCGCTTGGATTTGTCCTTTTCGGTTTCCAGCTGGGCGAGGGTGGCCTTTTGGGCTTCGAGTTGGGCTTTCATCGCCTCGGTTTCCGCGGCGTTGGCGGCTGGGGCGGGTGCGGGCGGGATGGCGGCCTTGAGCTGTTGGAGATGTCGTTCGAGCTGGAGGTTGTCCTGTTCCTGGCGGAGTTCGGCCACCTGTTTTTTGAGGCGGGCGATTTCGTCGGGCGGGGCGTTTTTGACGCCGGTGTTCATGCCCTGCCATGACATCGCCAACGCGCCCAATAGCAGCGCGACAGTCGCCCCAAGGAGAAGTTTCATCGTGTCCATGGGCCGGACGGTGGATGCGCTGGCGGCCGATGTCAACGCGCAGCAAATCGCGGGGAATTTGAGTTTGGGAATCCGCCGCGCGCGCCTTAGGCTGCACCCGTGGCAGTTGACCGGCAGATCCATCCCTGGCGCACGGACGGAAAGTTTTTCCGGGCCGGGGAGGCGCGCGTGTGGCTGCGGGCGGTGACCTACGGCCCGTTGCCGGGTGGCTGGCCAGCGGATTTCGAGGCGGATTTCGGCCGGATGGCGGCGGCCGGCTTCCAGGCGATCCGCTTGTTTGAAATGCCGGACCGGCGCTTGCTCGACGCGGCGGGGCGGCACGGGCTGCGGGTTTTTGGCGGGCTGAAGTGGGGCCAGCACGCGGATTTTCACCACCACCCGGCGCTGTTTACGGCGGCGCGCGCGGCGCTGGTGCGGGCGCTGCGCGAGGTGGCGGGCCACGCCGCGCTGGCGGGCGTGTATGTGGGCAATGAAATCCCGGCCGATCTGGTCCGCTGGATCGGCCCGCTGCGGGTGCGCCAAGCGCTTGAGCGGCTGATTGCGCTTGGCCGGCTAACCGCTCCGGACTTGTTATTTGCGTATGCCAACTACCCGAGCACCGAGTATTTGGAGCCTGCCAACGCCGATTTTTCCGCCTTCAACGTCTATCTGGAGGCACCCGCCACCTATCGGAAATACCTGAAGCGCCTGCACCACATCGCCGGTGACCGGCCGCTGGTGATCTCCGAGTTCGGCCTGGATTCCCGCCGCAACGGGCTGGCGCGGCAAGCGGAGGTGCTCAGCTGGGCGCAAACCATTGCCCGCGACGAGGAAACCGCCGGCCTGACCGTCTATGCCTGGAGCGACCGCTGGTGGAACGCCGGGGCCGAGGTGCTCGACTGGGACTTCGGGCTCATCGACCGGGCCGGCAACGCCAAACCCGCGCTGTTAGCCCGGCCGGCTCTCTGCGCCGTGCCAGCCACCGCCACGCCCGTCTCG
>Ga0194037_1002213_pt1 | contig 13194 bp, 7 predicted proteins | sample JunL306m_MetaG_FD_148653 | JGI IMG/M metagenome (GOLD analysis project Ga0194037, IMG submission 148653) | Anoxic zone freshwater microbial communities from boreal shield lake in IISD Experimental Lakes Area, Ontario, Canada - Jun2016-L304-6m | ecosystem: Environmental > Aquatic > Freshwater >...
GCTCTTATGCTGATCTGCTCGATATTTGCCGGGGCAAAAAGGTGATTCTTGTGACCGCAACACCGATGAACAACACCATCGACGATATTTTTGCCCAGCTCAAACTCTTTCAGGCACCGAAAAATTCCACAATACCCGGCATCCCGAATCTCGATAAATATTTTCAGACACTGAAAAAACGATTTGATGGAATCGAGCGGAGTGATCCTGAGTACAAGGAGAGAATCAAGGAGGTCTCCCGTGAGATTCGTGAGCGGATTCTGAAACATGTTATGGTGCGCCGGACGCGGAAAGATGTGCTCACCTGGTTCAAGGAGGATATGGTACGCCAGAACCTTGGCTTTCCACAAATGCAAACACCGAGGAAGATTGTCTATCGCTTTGAGGGTGAACTGGAACAGACTTTTAACACCACCATCACGCTTTTGCAATCGTTCCTCTACACCCGCTACATTCCGTTGCTTTATTATGTTGGCAGCAAGCAACTCTCGGAATTTGAAAAGCAGCAGCAGCGAAATGTGGGTGGCTTCATGAGAGGTATTCTGATAAAACGCCTCGAAAGCAGTTTTTATGCCTTCCGTAAAACGCTTCGTCGTTTTGTTGAGTCTTATGAACGTTTCATCCGGATGTTTCAGACTGGTACGGTGTATATCAGCAAGAACATCGATGTCTACGATCTTCTTGAAAATGACGATATCGAAAAGCTTGAAGCTGTTGTAGAAGCTGAACGGGCCAGTAAATATCAGTCAGTGGATTTCAGAAAGGAGTTCCTGACTGATCTTCAGCACGATCTTGAACTTCTCAAGCAACTTGAAGCACTCTGGCTCGGCGTTGATGAAGATCCGAAGCTTGATGTTTTTCTTCAATGCCTTCGCACAGACAGTGAGTTGACAAATCGCAAACTGGTGATCTTTACCGAGTCACGCGAAACCGGTGAGTACCTCTTTGATCGTGTGAACGATGAGTATCCCGGCAAGGTACTTTTCTTCAGCAGCAAAGGTTGCCTTGGCGGCACAACAGGCTTTGCAGGCAAGCGTTCAAATGGTCGTGAGCTGATTCAGGCTGCGTTCGACCCGAACTATAAAACGCCTACGGACGATCTGCGTATTCTCATAGCCACCGACGTGCTTGCTGAAGGGATGAACCTCCACCGGGCAAATATTCTTGTCAATTACGATCTGCCCTGGAACCCCACCAGAGTGCTTCAGCGTGCCGGGCGACTCAACCGGCTTGGAACAGCACACACCGATATTTTTATCTACAATTTTTTCCCGACCAGCCAGTCAGATATCCATCTTGGTCTGGAAGTCAACATCACCAACAAGATCCAGATGTTCCATGCCATTCTGGGTGAAGATGCCAAATATCTTTCTGACGGAGAGGAAATTGGCAGCCAGGAGCTGTTCGATACCCTGAACAACATCCGATCGTATACCGGTGAAGATGAAGAGGGCGATTCCGAGCTGTTCTACCTTGATATGATGCGAAATCTGAGGGATGAAAACCCTCAACTTTTTGAAAAGATAAAACGGCTTCCCAAAAAAGCCCGTTCAGTCAGGCTTGTGAATGCTGCCCAAGGGAACCGTCTGGTTACCTTTTTCAGGATTGGAAAGCTGAAAAAATTCTACAGCAACCAGCAGGGGACACCCTCTGAGTGTACCTTTTTTGATGCGGCACGTCTACTCGAATGTTTGCCCGAGACTCCGCGCCATCCGCTCCCGACAGACTATTACCACCTGCTGGAGCTGAATAAGCAGCAGTTTCAGCTTGATGTACAGCAGGAAGTTGCATCGGCAGAGAGTTTGGGGGGAGGACGCTCCAATGCAAGTTACATCGAACATCGCCTCAAGGATAAGGCCTTCAAAATCTGCCAGAAGTTTACCGATAGCGACGAAGAGTTCATTGATGCACTCCTCAAAATGGTTGCGCGAGGCACCATGGCGAAAAAAATTGCCCAAATCGTTCGCAAAGAGCTGGAACGAACGCTCGACCCGCTGGAAGTGATCGCCATCCTGCGGAAACATATCAGGGCCGTAGACACTGCGGAGACAACCGCCAAAACAACTGCATCCGCAAAACGGGAGGTCATTCTTTCCGGTTACCAGATTGCACAACAGTCGTAATTCATCATGGAAACAACACAAGCCAAAGAGCTTATCAGAGATATTTTTCAGAACCGTTTCCGGCGGGAGCATTATCAGCTCTTTCTGCGCAATCTCTTGAATGATATAGAGCTTCGCGACAAACATTATCTGGGAAACCTTATTCCTCCCGCCTTCAAGGAGCAGGTTTCACAGTACTGGCGTATTGGCAAATATGTTGATCCTGACGGCCATGAGATGGATCTTCTGGTTGTTGAGCTTACCACACTCTCCAAACTCGACCATGCACGCTCCATGCTGCGGAGCTTCGCGGTGAACCGCTTAAAAACCTTCAATAAAGAGTGTTCTCTGATTGCCTTTTATTCCAGAGAAGACAATGGAGCCGACTGGCGCTTTTCGTATGTAAAAATAGAGCATCAGGCATTCAAGGACCATAATGGTAAAGTCAAGATAAAAGATGAGTTTACCCCTGCACGGCGTTGCTCCTATCTGGTTGGCGAGCATGAAAACAGCTACACGGCTGCCCGACAGCTTCTTCCATTGCTGGAGAGAGATTTCGCCAATCCCCGTCTTGCGGAAATTGAAGCTGCGTTCAGTATCGAAAAAGTAACCGATGAGTTTTTTGAACAGTACAAAAACCTCTATCTCAAACTTTCCGTTCATCTTAAAGGTCAGCCACTCTTTCAGCATCTTTCCGGTGAAGAGCAGGCACACCATATTGCCCGGTTCGCCAAAAAATTATTAGGCCAGATTGTTTTTCTCTACTTCCTCCAGAAAAAAGGGTGGCTGGGAGTTGCAAAAGATGAACGATGGGGCGCTGGTTCAAGACGATTCATGCGCGACCGTTTTGGCATTGTTGCCGATGAAGAAAAGAACTACTATCGCGATTTTCTGCAATACCTCTTTTACGAAGCGCTTGCCAAAGAGCGAAAAAATCAGGCCGATCCCGGTTACTACAGCCGTTTTGACTGCAAAATACCATTCCTCAATGGAGGTCTTTTCGAGGCAGATTACAACTGGCAGGAAGAGAGCCTTGAGCTGCCAAATACGCTCTTCCATAACAGAGAAAAGAGCAGGGGGGGGGACGAAGGAACAGGAATTCTTGATGTTTTCGACCGTTACAATTTTACCATAAAAGAGGATGAGCCGCTTGAAAAAGAGGTGGCGGTCGATCCCGAAATGCTTGGCAAGGTCTTCGAGAACATGCTTGATGTTTCCGAGCGTAAAAGCAAGGGAGCCTTTTACACCCCGCGTGAAATTGTGCACTACATGTGTCAGGAGAGCCTGATCCATTACCTCGACAATATGCTCAATACCACCGTGGCGGCCTACCACGAAATGGGCCGTAATCAGGTCAGCCTCTTTGGAAACGATGACCGTTCAGGTCAACTTGCCCTCATTGAAGAGAGTCAGGATAGTGAGGTACCGAAAGAGGATATCGAAACCCTGATCCGTAAAGGGTACCTTTTCGTTGATCATGACAAAGTGGCTTTTCAAAGAGAGGAACGGGTTAAAAAGGGTGAGCAAAAAGGCACTGCCATTACCCATAAACTGCCGGAATCGGTCAGAAAACAGGCACAACTCATTGACGACAAACTTGCGGCCATCCGTGCCTGCGACCCTGCAATCGGCTCCGGGGCATTTCCTGTAGGGTTGCTGCACGAAATTGTCACCGCTCGTCTTGCGCTGGCGGAACATCTTGAACATCCACAAACCGCTTATGCCCTGAAGCGGCACACTATCCGTGAAAGCCTCTACGGCGTTGATATCGACCAGAGCGCCATCGACATTGCCCGTCTGCGCCTCTGGCTCTCGCTTATTGTTGATGAGGAGGATTACAATACCATTGAGGCACTGCCGAATCTCGACTACAAGATTGTCCGGGGAAACTCTCTGATCGGCTTTCCTGACAATCTCTTTCGGGATGTCAAAGAGTATGAGGAGATTGAAACACTCAAGCAAGAGTTTTATCACGAAACCGATGAAGGCAAACGAAAGGAGTTGCGGGAACGGATTACCTCCCGGCTTCACACCTTTCTTGACTCGGCACAAAAATTTTCTCAATACCACGATATTGATTTCGATTTTGAGCTCTTCTTTTCCGAAGTCTGGCACAAACAGGGGGGCTTTGATGTGGTCATCGGCAACCCGCCCTATCGGCAGATTCAGGAATACAGCGGCCAGTCGATCCAGAAAAGCTGGGAAAAACAGTACGCCTCGACGTTTGCCAAAACCGGTGACATTTATTGCCTCTTTTACGAAAAGGGGTTTCGCCTTTTGAGGAAAAACGGTGTGCTCGCATTTATCACCTCGAACAAGTGGATGCGGGCCAATTACGGGGAGAAGTTGCGGAAGTTCTTTGTGCAGCAAACCAATCCACTGGTTTTGATTGATTTTTCTGGTTTTCAAGTCTTTACCACAGCAACCGTCGATGCCAATATCCTCATTGCTGAAAAGGCAAAAAATCGCAAGCAGCTCATTGCATCTTCTGTCGATAAAGAGTTTACCCACTATACCAATATAGAGCGCTTTGTTGAGGAGCAACATATTACGCTTGATGATCTCTCAGAAAAAAGCTGGAGTATCAGCAAGAAGACGGAGTACAGAATACGGCAACGCATCGAAAAGGTTGGCACTCCACTGAAAGAGTGGGATATTTCAATCAATTACGGTATTAAAACCGGCTTTAATGATGCCTTTATTATAGATGGCAAGAAAAAAGATGAGCTGATTGGATTGGATCCGATAAGTGCCGAAATCATCAAACCAATACTTCGGGGAAGAGACATTAAGCGGTATCGGGTTGAATTTGCTGATAATTGGTTAATAAACACTCACAATGGTCATCGAAATATATTGCCTGTTCAGATAGATAATTATCCGGCAATCAAACAACATCTTTTGAAATACGATGATCATTTGCAGGAACGCCAGGATAAAGGAGTGACCCCATTCAATTTGAGAAACTGTGCGTATTTACCAGAATTTGAACAGGAAAAAATTGTATGGGGCAATTTGGCATTACGCTGTCAGTTTGCCGTCGCTGACGTCGGATTATTTGTTAATGCGCCAAGCCCTTTTATTTCAGGCGAAAACAGATTTTTATTAGCCATTCTGAACTCTGCAATCGCTGATTATTACATCCGCTCTCTCGGGGTTACCCGAAATGGAGGATACTTTGAATACAAACCCATGTTTGTAGAAAAACTTCCTGTTCCTCAGCTTCCACTTGAAGAGAAAGAGGTCTATATCCACTTGGTCAATTATGTGCTGATACTAACCAAACATGAGCTGAAACTACAATCAGCCTTCTTCGAGCAACTTATCGACGCTCTGGCCTACGAACTCTATTTTCCCGAAGAGATTAAAGCCGCCGGTAAAAAGATTCTGCTCCATCTTGGTGAACTGAAGCCCATGACCGACACCATGACCGATGCTGAAAAACTCTCCATCATCCAGAGTGAATTTGATCATCTCTACGACCCGAACCACCCTGTTCGCAACAACCTCGAAACCCTCGACAGCGTCGAAGAGGTTCGCATTATCAGGGAGGCGTTGAAAAGATGAGAATTCAGTCCAAATCAAAGGTAATATTATATGGTATCCTTACTAAATTCAGATAAAGAGATCCCTATTGAATACGTGTACAATATGGATACTCGTTTGCCTAATGAAGTTTTTGCAGTTGAACTATTGACGCATCCCATTTTACTTAATAAAGATCATAAAGGACGTATCGAGATAACGATAAATCGCAATGATGTGAAAAATGCTCTTATTACAAATACTGCAAAAAGATATGCATGCGAAAAATATATAAAAAGAAAAGAAGTGATGGTTAATAAAGATAAAGAAATTCAATCTTTTTTAAATGGCACATCAAACAAAAAACAATTAAGAATTGATCTAGACGAATTCCCGCTAAGATGGGCTTCTGGTGGGATTTTTTCTGTAATTAAATTTAGAGGGAGGACGTGGACACCATTTTTATTTAGAGATATACCATCTGTTGGCTGGAATATATCATTAGGACATTCTGAACGTGAGTTTAATGATAAAAGGCAGGTAGTATGTGATTTAAATAAAGAACTTAATGACCCTTCAGTATTTATAGTAAGAGAATTTCTTGAAGAAACACTTGTTTTAAATAAAAATCCTAACAATGCCTTTAACAGCCAACTTGGCATAAAGCGGTTTTGTATTGATAGTCATGGCATAAAAATGTCAGGTGAAAAAACGGCAATATTAGCAAAAGATCATATTGATTTACGAAATCGATATGATAAAATATCTATTAACACGTCTCAATTTGTACAAGAAATAAGTTATAATACTGATTTTGATATCAATATTGATTTCATGCCAACAAATACTGTAATTCATATAATTCAAGGAGATCGTCAATATAAGCTTGAGAATGTATTTGTTTGTTTTAATTTAATGGAGCTGGGAATTGAAGTTACTAAAGTCGCAAAATATAATCTTGATGATCAAGATTATATGCTTGATGGCGAGATAAAAGAGCATAATTCTGGATTAAAAGAACTTATTCGAATGCCTTTTGCATTAATCGCACACAATTATTTATTGCAAGCATTTGGTTGCAAATTTATTATGGAACATACTGAAGAATATGTTCAACCTTCAGTTCTCGGAAGATGTATTCCGGAAAAAGATATTCATTTTTTTTTCTGGGATATTTGGCAAAGATTAGCAATAATGAACGGAGGTATCTCTGGAATTGGTGATGAAATAAAACGGTATAGTCGTTGGTATAGTGACTTTAGAAATAATTTTTTTGATAAAAATGATATTCCGACAGGAAAAGATCCTTCATTTCTGTTTACCCCTGCCGCTGCTAAAATTGCTAATATATATTTTTCAAATATTAATAAATGAATGACTCAACATTAATGGCGTATTTGATGGCGTAATAAAACTATAAGATATAAATTCATGAGTGTGGCAGCTAATGTACATAATTATAATCGCGATTATACTTGCATCTTTTGTAACGAAATTGCAAAAGTTGAAGCTTTGCGGTCTATGGGAAAAAAGCAAAATGCTCTCCATAATCAAAGTTATATTGCAGAAACTGATAGTCTAATACTTTTGCCAGACGTTAATCCGATTGTACCAGGCCATATTTTAATTGTGACTAAAAAACATATGCTTGGCTTCGCACAAGCCGAAAAAAAAATATTTGAAGATTTTTCTAAAATAAATGATTTTTTGATTAATTTTTCGTCACAGTATTCTAATAATTATTTCTTTTTTGAGCATGGCGCATCAAAGATAATAAAAAATACTGGCGGATGTATTGATCATGCACATATTCATTTTATTCCTTCTGCGATTGATATACTGCCTTATATAGCTCCTTTTAGCCAGAAAAAAGTTTCACTTGAGCCTATTCTAATGAGTTCAGCTTTTCCTGAAAACGGTGTTGATTATTTATTTTATCAAAATATGGATGGCAATGGATGTATTATACTTGAACCAAAAAAACCTCTTCCGAGACAATTTGTTAGAATGATTATGGCTAAAGAATATGGACTTAAAGAATGGGATTGGAGAAAGTCTCCATTGGGAAAAATTCAATAGTAAATTCCGAAAATAATTTTAAATCTAATGAGCCTTATTGAGTTTTGGGAAGGATCAACTTTTGATGTGGATATTAGAACCATCGCATCATCTGCAGTGGCAGTTAAAGGGAAGTCTTACAGCAATCCCTGCAGACTGCTTGAAATTTACGGAAATACAAATATATCTAAGCACAACGGTCAACTTAAACAGAAAAATATCAATTTTACTGACATTGAAATCAACGCCGCTTTTCTTCCTAAAATTCCTGGGGTCACATTACAATTTGGCAAAGGGATATATCATCCCCCATTTATTTGGAGTGATTGTCATCCAATGGCAATAGCTACAAGTTTTACTTATACAACTAACGCAATTTTTAGGATTTTGAGCAATTTAGTCGAAATTAAACTAATAAATGAAAATATGGTTGACGTTTTGCTTGATAAAGCTTGCTTGCTATTAACATTTTTGTATAAATCAAATCGTCATTTGATACTTAAAAACATGAACAATAACTTGAATATGTTTTTTGTGTCAAAGATAATTGAGATACTTGTAGGAAAAAATATCTATAATGTTGAATATCAAGAAGTTGAGCGGACTAATAATGCGCTTAATCTTGCTTTGGGTATGGCTAAAGAGCATGCCGGATTGACGCTTATACAGCAGATGATAATTGCATTAGGAAAAGGAATTGCATTTGTAGAACGTCATGCACAAGCTACAGCTCTTTCTAAGGATGTTTTGGCGCAAATCTCAGAAACAACATATAAGTATACTGACAATAAGTTAGTAATTGATGATACATGGAAATTAATTGAAATAATTGCTATTGCTAATGATAGCGAAAGAAAGATAACTATGTGCGTTATTTTAGACGACACTGTCGAAAGTATTGATGATCTTCTCTGGATACAAAAATTAATGATTATATTTCCGTTTTTATCCATCAATCTACTTGTTAATACTGCGCAAATAAGTATTAATTTTTCTGTTTATATGTTATCGACGGTTTTTAAGAATCCGATATTCCGTGAATTAGCTGTTCGCCTTGGCTCTCAACTTACGGTTACAAACACATATTGCCCACTTATTTCATTACAAAACAATCTTTTTGATGCTAATGCTAAAAATGCTATAAATGATGCTGATTTGGTATTTATTAAAGGATTAAACTTTTTTGAAACATGCCAACTCAAAGATAAAGATGTTTTTCACGCATTTGTTGTATATGGTCCTATATCAAGAACTTATACTGGATTGCCTGAATTGTCTGGAGTATTTGCCTATTTTCCTGCTGGAGTAGCTGGGTACGAGCACTCATCAGAACCTTCAAAATTAATAACAATGTCTTCTATTTGGAATAGAGTAAATAATAAATCCGCCAAAACAGTCGTTAAAAATAGTTATTAAACTCCTAATTTATTTTATAAAAAAAGCAGTTATATTTAAAATTATTATATAATAATGAAGGTAGTTTATCACTATCATCGCTATAAAATATGTTTACTATGAAAAAAAATGAGAAAATTATTGTTTTTATTTGTTTTTTGATCGCGCTTTTATTAGGCGTTGTTGCATATGCATTTCCTGATTATTTTCATTATGGGGAATTGTTTATGGGAATGGCAGGAGGTCTTGTTTGCTTTGTTATCACGTATATGGTCGTGTTGATCGACTCATCTGTTCAGAAGCATCATGAAAAAACAGTTGAAATATATGACATTGTCCATTCAAAAAATCTAATACTGGAAGATACAGCAAGGAAAAGAAAACAATCAGAATTTTATTCTGAAAAATATAAAAATGCTAAAGAAATAAAAATCTCAGGAATAGCAAATAAAGCACTTATAGATGGTCTTTTTGCTAATAAAAAACTTACAGAATTTCTTTTTGAAGCAATAAAAAGTAATAATAAAACTATTTTAAAAGATCTTTTAAATAAATTTCCTGACCATTTATTTACTCTTATGACAAAAGATGCTATGCAGGTTCAAATTCTTATGATGGATCCGCGAAGTGATATAATAAAATATATGGATATGTATGAGCCCAATAGAAAAATGAAGTATCACTTTAATGCCATTGTTCAAAAGCTTTTATTGATAAAATTATTTTGTCAAAAAGTTAATCATATTGATTTAATGACGAATAGTATTTTAACTGTCAGACTATGTAATATCCCATTAAACACGACTATATTTTACACAAAATATGATGATAAGCCACCTGTTCTTTTGATGGGAATGCTTTATGCGATAAAGCACGGTGAAGATAGCCAGATATTTAGCATTCCTAATTCCAATGATAGTGAGCTTTTTAATGATTGCTTGAAAAATTTCGATTCTATTTATGAACAATCAAAACTAAATCAAATATTGATACTTTCGAAGGAAGAAATTTTTTTTGATAATGAAATTTATAACAAAATTACGGATTCAAAGGTTTAAATGGTAAATATGGAATTTTGCATAATAAAATAAATTAGCAATTTGCGTAAAACTTATTGGATGTTATAACGGATGTAAAAACAGATAGCGCTTGCTAAAATTTTTGTGAAGATTACCGTATGCCACCGCAGTTTAAAACAACAGAGTACAGGGAGTTTATCCGGGAGATCAAAAGCCGGATTCAATCAGCACAACTCAGGGCCGCAGTTTCGGTCAATCAGACACTTCTTCAGTTGTACTGGGATTTGGCTGAACGCATCATTGCCCGTCAACAGGTATCGGCCTGGGGTGACGGCATTCTCGGACAGATAAGCCATGACCTGCAATCTGAATTTCCTGATATGAAAGGATTTTCACGGAGAAATCTGGAGCTGATGCGCCAGTGGTATCGGTTTTGGTCAGGAACGAATGCAATTGCGCAACAAGCTGTTTCGCAATTGGAAAAATCTGCAATTGGGCAGCAGGCTGTTGCCCAATCAGACAGTGCATTGTATGTGCAACAGCTTTTTTTACAAATACCTTGGGGGCACAACCTTGTTATCATCAGCAAGATCAAAGAGCATGGTGAAGCGCTCTTTTATGTGCAGCAAACCATTCAGAACAATTGGTCGAGGGCTGTTTTAACCCATCATATCGAAAGCCGCCTTTATCAGCGAGAAGGTAAAGCCATCACCAACTTTAAGGCGACCCTGCCAGCCCCGCAATCGGATTTGGCCCAGCAAATCCTCAAAGATCCCTATAATTTTGATTTTCTTTTGTTGCGAAAGAAGCATGACGAAAAAGAGCTTGAAGATGCCTTGATTGAGCATGTTACCCGATTTTTACTGGAACTTGGCGCGGGCTTTTCATACATCGGGCGACAGTACAAGCTCGAAGTAGGTGGCGACGAATTTTTTATAGACCTCCTGTTCTACCATACCCGTCTGCACTGTTTTGTGGTGATTGAGCTGAAGGCGGTAAAGTTCAAGCCGGAGTTTGCCGGAAAACTGAATTTTTATGTCTCGGCGGTTGATGGCATCCTGAAAACCGAACAGGATAACCCCACCATAGGCATCATCATTTGCAAGTCAAAAAATGACGTGGTTGTGGAATACGCGCTCAAAGATATTCATAACCCGATTGGTGTCAGTGAATACCTGATTACCAAAAACCTGCCGATAGAATTCCAGTCATCACTGCCAAGTATCGAGCAGATTGAAGCGGAGTTGGGAGGAGGGGATGAGTGATGAAGGAAAAGAGGGCTGGATTATCAGGGATTCTTTGAAAAAAATAAACTTTTCACGTAACACATTTCAGTATGCCTCGATACAATGTGATATTTGAGTCGGAAGAGACAATTTTTGGAAAAATCCCACGTTCTTACGATTGGATTGAGTATTCGTGTGTGCTGAAAATTTACGATGGAGGAAAGCTGCCGGTCTCTTTTGAAATGAGATTTATTCCTCCTCATCCTTATATGGTAAACATGCCATTAACTCATTCCATAAAGGCGGAAAGTATTTCAGGGGTATATGTAGTCAAGTTTCTTGGTACCTATGGATGAGAGGCAATCAAGCCTGACGAAGCTCAACAACTTGTGTATTGCCACTATGGAGAAGAATGAACATCAGAACACGCAGGATTTGCAGAATGTTGCCATTGTCTCCCAAATGGTAAAGCAGCCTTATGCTCTTCAGTTGCAATCAGCAATAGCTCTGTATCAACAGGGGCGTTTGGCCGAAGCTGAAGCTCTGTATCAAACGATTTTACAGGTACAGCCGCAACAGGTTGATGCCCTCCAGCTTTTGGCAACCCTTGCGGCCCAACTACAGCGTTATCTCGAAGCTGTTGAATTATTTAATCAGGTACTCGACATAAATCCTCTCCATGCGGTAGCTTATTCCAATCGCGGCTATGCGTTACGTGCGCTGAAACGGTACGAAGAAGCGGTGGCGAGTTATAATAAGGCTCTTGTACTCAAGCCTGATTATGTTGACGCTTACTATAACCGCGGCATTACCCTGGCGGAGCTGATGCGGTACGAAGAGGCGAGTTTGAGTTACGATAAGGCTATAGCTCTTCGACCTGACTATGCGGAGGCGTTTTCCAGTAGAGGATTTGCGTTACATGAGTTGAAACGGTACGAAGAGGCGCAGTCAAGTTTTGACAAGGCTTATGCTCTCAAGCCGGACACTGATTTTTTGTTTGGCAACATGCTGTATAACAAGATGAAGATGTGTGACTGGAGTGGTATCGACAATCACCTTCAGCACCTTGTGGCAACAATTGATTCCCGTAGAAAAATTTGCGCACCATTGACGCTGCTTGGACTTCTTGATTCTCCCTCATTGCAAAAAGCGGCGGCAGAGATTTTTGTGCAGGAAAGATTTCCGGCAAGTCACGCGCTTCCAGCCATTCAAAAGTATGCCCGGCATGATAAAATCAGAATTGGCTATTATTCTGCGGATTTTAGGGATCATGCAACGGCGTATTTGATGGCCGGGTTATTTGAACAGCACGATCGATCAGCGTTTGAGCTTGTTGCGTTCTCATTCAGTCCTGACAGAGGGGATGAGCTGCGAAAAAGAGCTGCCGTCGCCTTTGACCAGTTTCTTGATGTGCAAGCCATGAGAGATGATGAGGTTGCACTACTCTCAAGAAAGCAGGAAATCGATATTGCTCTTGATTTAGACGGGTTAACGACCCATTCTCGTCCAGGTGTCTTTGCCTTGAGGGCGGCGCCAATTCAGGTCAGCTATTTGGGCTATCCTGGCACCATGGGAGCTGAGTATATCGATTATCTTATTGCGGATGAGATAGTTGTCCCGAAACAAAACTTGCCGCACTATACTGAACAAATTGTTTGTCTGCCCCACAGTTATCAGGTAAACGATTCCAGGCGCGTTATTGCGGAGAAGGTGTTTTCTCGGGAAGAGTTGGGGTTGCCTGTAACGGGGTTTGTTTTTTGCTGTTTCAACGATAGTTTCAAAATTACCCCGTCAACGTTTGACGGCTGGATGCGAATTCTCAGGCAGGTAACAGGAAGCGTGCTTTGGCTCCTTCATGATAATGCCACA
>Ga0194037_1002214_pt1 | contig 13193 bp, 11 predicted proteins | sample JunL306m_MetaG_FD_148653 | JGI IMG/M metagenome (GOLD analysis project Ga0194037, IMG submission 148653) | Anoxic zone freshwater microbial communities from boreal shield lake in IISD Experimental Lakes Area, Ontario, Canada - Jun2016-L304-6m | ecosystem: Environmental > Aquatic > Freshwater >...
CAAAAGACGGCAATTGGCGAAACCATGGAAATCCAGTCCATGGCAGCGATTGACGGCGAAAATACCGTTCTGGCTGCTGGCAGCATTCAGGCAAAAGTCCTTGCTCATGTCAAGGATACAAAGGTGATCGTGTTCAAGAAAAAACGGAGGAAACGTTATCAGGTACGAAACGGACACCGTCAGCAGATGACCCAGATCGAGGTTATTTCGCTTTAAAAATATTCAGGATTTTTAACGTTAATTTTTTGCTATGGCTCATAAAAAAGGTGGCGGATCGACAAAAAACGGTCGCGACAGTAACCCGAAATATCTCGGAGTAAAAGCCGCAGGAGGCTCTACAGTAGCCGCAGGAACAATCATTCTTCGCCAGAGAGGCACCGTTATCAAACCGGGCATCAATGCCGGATTGGGACGTGATCATACTATTTTTGCTCTTGTTGACGGCGTAGTAACGTTCCGCAACGGACGCAATAATAAAAAGCAGGTTAACATTCTCCCCTGCTGAACCATGTATGCTGCACAATAAGTTTTTAATAAAAAAAGCCGTCTTGTTTGAAGTCGGCTTTTTTTATTATAGGTCACGGAATACTATTGAAAAAATCTCTGTTAAAACTCCACTCTTTACACTTTAAAAAATTATCGAATTATGAAAATCACCGTTATTGGAGCGGGAAATGTCGGGGCTACAGCAGCTCTGCGCATTGCTGAAAAACAACTCGCAAAAGAGGTTGTTCTGATTGACATCGTTGAAGGTGTTCCCCAGGGTAAGGCTCTTGACATGTACGAATCAGGCCCGGTTGGTCTGTTCGATACCAGTGTCTTCGGATCCAATGACTATAAAGATTCAGCGAATTCAGATATTGTTCTGATTACTGCTGGTCTGGCAAGAAAACCTGGTATGTCAAGAGAGGATCTCCTGATGAAAAATGCTACGATTATCAGGGATGTGACCAAAGAGGTGATGAAATATTCTGCCAACCCGATTATTGTCATGGTCTCCAACCCGCTTGATGTCATGACCTTTGTTGCCCAGAAGGCAAGCGGCCTTCCAAAAGAGAGGGTTATCGGCATGGCCGGAGTTCTTGACACTGCTCGCTTCAAAAGCTTTATTGCCGAAGCACTCAATATTTCCATGCAGGACATCAGCGCACTGGTCCTTGGCGGACATGGTGATTCAATGGTGCCGGTGGTCAATTATACCAACGTTGCCGGTATCCCGCTGACAGAGTTGCTGCCACAGGAAAAAATTGATGAACTTGTTGCTCGCACCAGAAATGGCGGCATTGAAATTGTCAACTATCTGAAAACCGGTTCAGCTTTTTATGCACCGGCAGCTTCGGCAGTTGAGATGATTGAAGCTATCGTGAAAGACCGCAAACGTATTATCCCCTGCACAACCCTGCTTGAAGGTCAGTATGGTATTGACAATGTGTTCTGCGGTGTACCAATCAAACTTGGCAAAGACGGCGTTGAGCAGATTCTTGAAATTAACCTCTCCGGCGCTGAGCTTGAAGCTCTTCAGCAGTCCGCAGCGATTGTTGACGAAAACTGCAAGGCTCTTGCGGCACTGCTTGCCTGAATGTCATAAATTTGGGAGACAAAAAGCGGTCAATTGGCCGCTTTTTGCGTTTCTACACATCGGGCTCTTCATGCGTTAAACAATGAAGAGCGCCAAGACCCAGGACAATATCGGTACAATCGATACCGACGACTTTCCTCTCAGGGAAAAATTCCTGCACGATCTGAATAGCCTCCTGGTCTTGTAAACAACGATAGGTTGGCACAAGGACTAACGTGTTGGCGATATAGAAGTTTGCGTAACTGGCTGGCAGACGAGACCCATTATGAAAAACTGGCACGGGCATGGGCAGTCGCACCACGTTGAGTGGATTGCCATCAAGATCCGTGTAACGTTGCAGCCGCCCGTAATTTTCCTGCAATGCCTCATAATTCTCATCTTCAGGATCGTCCTCAACGGCAATCACAACGGTCGTTTCATTAACAAAACGAGCCATATCGTCAACATGGCCGTCCGTATCATCCCCGACGATGCCATCGCCAAGCCACAGAACTTTTTGAACACCGAGATACCTGCAAAGCTCCTGCTCAATCTGCTCGCGGCTCATTGAGGGGTTGCGGTTGGGATTCAACAAACACGCCTCGCTCGTCAGCAGCAGCCCCTTGCCGTTAACGTCGATTGAACCGCCTTCAAGTACCATACCGGGTGCAACAAGAGGCAACTGCAAAAACGCGGCAATCTTTTCGGGCACGGCATTATCATCCTGAAAGGCCGGATATTTACCTCCCCAGGCATTGTAATCCCAGTTCATGATCACTTTTTCACAGAGTCCATCTCGCTGACGAACAACAAAATTCGGCCCATGATCCCTGCACCAGGCATCATTGGTTCGGATAGGGTGGAGAAAAATCCGATCCATCCGAAGCTGTTTATGGCCGGAGTTGCCCAGCAATGCAAAGACCTCGCGCTCCATTGCTTCATCAAGCACATTGATATGCACCTCCTCTGAAGAGCTAAGCCAGGATGCAATTTCGATAAATACTGCCGGAATTGGCTCAAACTTGCCTGGCCACGTCGCAAGCCTGTGCGGCCATGAAAGCCATGTTGCCTTGTGAAAAGCCCATTCGGGAGGCATATAATAACTCAAATCACTCATAACGCAGGATTTAGTTCAACCAGCAACAAGCTCTCTTATGCGAATGATGCGCTGCAACACTGGCGGATGAGAATAGTTCAGAAAAACGTAGAGAGGGTGCGGTGTCAGATTCGACAAATTGTTTCGCGACAACTTCTTCAGCGCATCAGCAAGCGACGCTCCCTCTGTACAGGTTGAGACGGCATAAGCATCAGCTTCATACTCGTGCTTTCTTGAGAGTGCCTGCAGAACAATGGAGAGCACCCACTCTACCGGGGTATAGAGCAACGAAAAAAAGAGCAGACTGCCGTAAACCGAGAGATCTTTCATGTAAAAGGCATCAAAAAGCAGGCGGTTCTTCATAAAAAGGGAGAGAAGAAAAAAGAGTGCCCCAAGATTGAGAAGGCTCAACACCATATTGATAATGATATGCTTCTTCTTGAAGTGGCCTATCTCATGAGCAAGAACGGCAACCAGCTCCTGAACCGGATGAGCAGAGATGAGCGTATCGAACAGTGCTATTCTCTTGCGTTTTCCGAACCCTGTAAAAAAGGCATTGGCTTTCGCTGAACGCTTTGACCCGTCAAGCACGTAGACACCAGAGAGTGGGAAATGTACCGTTCCGGCATAGTCCATGATTGCGCACTTCAGCTCTCCATCTTCAAGGGGCACAAACTTGTTGAAGAGAGGCATAATCCAGGTCGGAGCGATATACTGGAGCAAAAGAGTGACAAGAGTTACTCCGCACCAGGCCCAGAGCCATGCAAGCGATCCTGCGCTCTCAAAAAACCAGAGCACTCCTGCAAGTAAAGGGGTGCCAAGCAGAGCAGCCAACAAAAGGGTTTTCAGCAGATCCGTCACAAAAACTGCTGGCGTGGTTTTGTTGAACCCAAATTTCTCTTCAATGACAAACGTTTTGTAGAGGCTGAACGGAAGATCAATCAGCGACTGCAAGAGCAGCAAAACGGCAATATAGAGCACCCCGTTCACGACAGGATGAAAACCATAGCCTCTCAAAAACTGATCAAGCAGATTAAAACCTCCTGAAAACCAGAAAACGAGCAGAATCAAGAGATCAACCGCTGATGCGATGAGCGAAAACCGTGTCGTTGCACCAAGATACTCTCCTGACTTTCTGTAGGATTCTTCATCAAAAACGCCAACAAACTCCAGAGGAAGTCCGGTTACTGCCGATTTAAGATTCAGCAGTTCAGAAACAAGTTTGACAACAAACGTAATGAGCAGGGTAATAATAACAACCAGGCCATAAGCATTCATAAGCGAGAGAATATATTAGAAAAGAGTCACGTGGGTTATTCATCCAAAAAACGTTTCTGCAAGTCGCCGTAGGTTTCTATTCGGCGATCGCGTAAAAATGGCCAGTGAGTGCGATAAAACCCTATGCGGCTCAGGTCACAATCGGCAAAAACAATAGCATCATCCTGATGGGCTGCCTCCTGAATGATCTGGCCATAAGGGTCGCAAACAAAACTGTTGCCCCAGAATTCCAGCTCATCTTCAGTTCCAACCCTGTTTACTGCGGCAACAAAGAGTCCGTTTGCAATGGCATGGCTCCGTTGTATGGTTATCCAGGCATCGCGCTGCGAACGACGCGCCTCTGCTGAAGATTCGTCAGCCGCCCATCCAATGGCGGTTGGATAAAAGAGAATTTCCGCCCCCTTGAGCGCCGTCAGCCGCGCAGCTTCAGGATACCACTGATCCCAGCAAATCAGGACACCAATGGTGGCATAGCGGGTTTTAATAACCTTGTACCCTGAATCGCCGGGTGTAAAATAAAACTTTTCATAAAATCCTGGATCATCGGGAATGTGCATTTTGCGGTATTTGCCAAGGTAGCTTCCATCAGCATCAATCACCACTGCCGTATTGTGATACAAGCCTCTGGCCCGAATTTCAAACAACGAGGCAATAATAACCACCTCCAGCTCACGGGCAAGCTCCTGCATCACCAAAGTTGAAGGGCCTGGCACCTGTTCGGCATACTCGAACGACGTATAATCCTCCGTCTGGCAAAAATAACGAGTGGCAAACAGCTCCTGCAAACAGATAATCCTGGCGCCAAGTGCCGCAGCTTCCCTTATTTTCCCGCACGCTTTGGCAAGATTTTCAGCCGGATCACTCTGGCATGATGTCTGAATCAGCGCTATCGGCACCTTCTCGGAATGCATAACTGATCACAAGTAATTATTAAATAAGGAGTCCCACAGCAAAAAGAATGCCGTGAAGGGTCATCAGTTTACCCGTGCCAGCCAGAACATTGTTTAACGCTCGCCCTTCACTGGCATAAAGCTGACGGATCATGCTGAAGGCAAGAGGAGCTGAGAGCACGGAGAGCATCCCCCAGGGTGAGTAGCCATTCAGGAATAGGAACGCGGGAACAAGAAAAGCGACAACGGTCAACGCGATATAGAGTTTGCGCGCCCACTCTCCACCAATACGAGCCGGAAGCGTCATTTTGCCGACGGTACGATCGGTGACAATGTCGCGAATATTATTGACCAAAAGAATGTTGACCGAAAAAGCTCCCGGAGCCACAGCGGCAAGAAGAACGGGCAGGGACAAAGCGTCCGCCTGCACATAGTAAGTGCCACCGACAGCCACAAGCCCAAAAAAAACAAACACAAAAATATCGCCAAGGCCAGAATAGGCTATCGGATAAGGTCCTCCAGTATAGGCCCAGGCAAAAAGGAGAGAAAGAAGTCCAACAACAAGAATAGGCCAACCTGAGGTGTAGACGAGATAAAGTCCGAGCAGAAATACAGTGCTGACCAAAGAAGCCGATACTCTGATCATGGTTTTTTCACTGATAATCCCTGCGGCTACCGTTCTTGTCGGGCCAAGCCGTTCGGCGGTATCGGCTCCTTTTCGAAAATCGTAAATCTCGTTAATGAAATTGGTCGCAACCTGAATACCAAGCGCACAGATCAGTGCAACAAGCGCTGGCAGAAAACGAAAATGGCCATCAACTCCTGCAAGAGCAGAACCAAGAATAACCGGTACAGCACCGGCAGGCAGAGTCTTCGGACGAATCGCAAGCATCCATGCCTGCAATGAAGTAGGTAACGGTAGACTCTGATCAGTCATTTTTTGATGCATGCCTCTTTTCCTTTGCCGCTTTCAGACTGCTGAAAGTCGTACTGATTTTCTCGCCCGGTTTGATATAATTCAGACTGTGACGCACAGCCATAGCCGCATCACTCAAACCTGTCTGAATAATCTTGAGTTTTCCAGGGTAATAGGCAATGTCACCAGCGGCATAAAGGCCGTCAACCGATGTTTTCATGTGGCTGTCAACAACAAGGGCACTCTCGGCCAATTCGAGATTCCACCCTGCAAGAGGGCCAAGATTGGACTTGAAGCCGATCAGCAACAGAAGACGATCGGCTTCGATACGATGAGTCTTGCCATTTTTTGATCGGAGGTGAACGGCCTTCAGCAGATCTCCATCGGTCTCAACCGACTTGACCTCGGTATTCAAAAACACATCAACTCTGCCACTCTCCCTGGCATCAAGCACCTCATGAGCGGTTTTGCCATGACCCTGAAACTCATGCATCCGGTGAACAAGCGTAACGTGCGATGACGTGTTCAGAAGGCCCACAGTCCAGTCAAGTGCGGAATCGCCCCCACCGACAATAACCACCCGTTGAGCCGCAAAATCACTGATATTTTTGACTGCATAAAAAACGCAGCGACCTTCCAGATGATCAATATCGGTCAACTGGGACAGCTTGCGAGGCGTAAATGCACCCAAACCGGCAGCAATCAGCAGTGCTCTCGACAGAAATACCCGACCCGAACTGACGGTAACTTCAAATGATCCATCATCAAGCTTTCGGTAACGGGTAACCGTTTCTCCAAGAATAATTTCCGGATGATACCGCTCAGTCTGTTTCCATAAACTCTCCACAAGGCCAGCAGCGGGAACCTCGGGAAAACCGGCAACATCGTAGATATGTTTTTCGGGATAAAGTGCGGCGAGTTGTCCGCCAAGCTGCGGCATGCTTTCAATAATGCGACAACTAATATTGTTCATCCCACACTGAAATGCTGCAAAAATTCCGGTAGGGCCACCACCGACAATGGTGAGATCACGAATCTCCTCCCCAACATCAAAATAGAGTTTATTCAGGGTCATTGGCTAAGGGGAAACCGGATTACTAAATATTGTTCTGACTGTACTTTTTTTCAGAATCCGAGTTTTTCAGATAAATAATTCCTTCAGGATCAACGATACCATAAAGAATAGTAATGAGGTGGCCCTGTTCATCAAGCTCATGAATCTCGACATGAATGGCCTCCCTCTTTTTAACCTGATTGCCTTCGTTGTCTCTGAAGTAGAAAAGGGCTTTGACCCCGTTATTGGGGGTAGTTCCCTCAAACTGGTAAATTCCATCATCAAGCTGATCAAGTGCGCAGCCCGAAGAGGATGAATCTATAGGACAGGAGGCACATTGAGAATAAAACCCCTCTTCAGCTTCCGCAAATTCACAAACAGGAAATTTCATAATCATTCACTCATTTGTTTCAAGGATTGCAACGTTCGTCAATATAACACATTTCCAAAATAAAAGGGGAATACAGGTGATATTGTCTCTTTACTTATTACACAATGACACAATAATAAACCCTGAGTTTATCCTGAAACGCAAGTAAGCTTTCAACTACAAGTTTTTCCGTAATGACGGGTCGGTTTGACCTAATTTCTTGGCGTTCGGCCTTGTCTTTACTTCGGAATCAATTCTTGTAGAGCGCTTACATAATATCTACTACACCCCTGGCGACTATCCCGAAAGAGAAAGAGAGCAATCAAAGAGAGATTCTGTTTATTCGTATGGTTCTTTGTATCTTTTCCGCCAGCCATAGCTTTTATACGGCCAACGACATAGAACGTTTGTTACCCGTATTGACAACCGGATACGGTATTTTTTAACCCCCAGCAGCATAGACGCACTGGAAGCAAAGAGTTACTATAAAATAATGGACTTAATAAAGGAAACGGCAAGACGAAAAACATTTGCCATCATCAGTCACCCTGATGCTGGCAAAACCACACTGACTGAAAAATTTCTGCTTTTTGGTGGCGCCATTCAGACCGCCGGTGCCGTTAAAAGCAACAAGATCCGCAAGACAGCAACCAGCGACTTTATGGAGATCGAAAAGCAGCGCGGAATCTCCGTTGCGACATCAGTCATGGGTTTTGAGTATGCCGGAAAACGGGTCAATATTCTCGACACTCCGGGACACAAGGATTTTGCCGAGGACACCTATCGGACGCTGACTGCTGTCGACAGTGTCATTCTAGTCGTGGATTGCGTCAAAGGAGTTGAAGAACAGACTGAAAAGCTGATGGAGGTGTGCCGTATGCGCCAGACTCCGGTGATCATCTTTATCAACAAGATGGATCGTGAGGGCCGCAACCCTTTTGAACTGCTTGATGAGCTTGAGCACAAGCTGCAGATCAGCGTCCGGCCTCTCACCTGGCCGATCAGTCAGGGGCAGACCTTCAAAGGAGTCTACAACCTCTACAACAAAGAGCTTAACCTTTTTGAGGCCAATACCACCCGCATCAGCAAAAGCAATATCCGGGTCAATGACCTGAACGACCCCGAACTGGAGAAATGGATCCCGGAAAGTTTCTGCAAAAAACTCCGTGAAGATGTTGCCTTGATTGAAGGCGTCTATGAACCGTTTCACGAGGAAACCTATCGCTCTGGCCTGCTTGCTCCTGTCTTTTTCGGCAGCGCCATCAACAATTTTGGTGTCAGGGAGCTGCTCGAAACTTTCCTTGCTGTCGCTCCAAGCCCAGATGAACGCGAAGCGGCTGAACGTGTCGTTAAAGCCTCTGAAGAGAGCATGAGCGGATTTGTTTTTAAAATCCATGCCAACCTTGATCCAAACCACCGCGACCGCACCGCTTTTTTCCGGATCTGCTCCGGCAGTTTCGAGCGCAACAAGTTCTACTACCACACCCGCCTGAAGAAAAAAATACGGTTTTCAAGCCCTACCCAGTTCATGGCCAATGAAAAAAGTGTTGTTGATGAGTCTTGGCCGGGAGATGTCATCGGACTCTATGACAACGGTTCTCTGAAAATTGGCGACAGTCTTACCGATGGTGAAGATCTTCATTTCAGGGGTATTCCGAGTTTTTCTCCGGAAATTTTCAAGGCGCTCGAAAATCGCGACCCGATGAAGGCCAAACAGCTCGACAAGGGGGTGCGCCAGCTTACCGAAGAGGGTGTCGCCCAGCTCTTCATCCAGCACGGCACACGCAAAATTATCGGTACCGTAGGAGAGTTGCAGTTTGATGTGATCAAATTCCGTCTGGAACATGAGTACGGGGCCCAGTGCGATTTTACTCCCCTGCGCTTCCACAAGGCATTCTGGATTACCGGCAACAACAAGGAGATGCTTGCAGAGTTCCTTCGCCGCAAGTGGAATGCCATAGGGGTCGACAAGGAGGATCATCCGGTCTTTTTTGCCGAGAGCGAATGGATGATGAAAACCGCCCGGGAGGACTACCCTGAGCTGGAGTTTCACTCCACTTCGGAGTTCAAGACGGAGGGTGAATGACATTAGCTTCGGTACTACAAAGAGTTTTTGAACAAAATGAATATTGATTACCTCTATCTTCATGAAACGATATTCTGCGCTTGGCTTGCTGATGCTCTTCTCTCTCTGGAATGCACCAGCAAAAGCTGAAGAGAGGAGCGTACAACCAGAAAATCTGACGGCGCTTGTTGCCGCAGCAGTCGCCAATAATCCCGAGCTGAAGGCCTCAGAGTCCCGGTGGCAGATGTTTGCCAGCAAGGTAAAGCAGGCATCGGTGCTGGACGATGCGATGGTCATGTTCAAGGTGCAGAACACACCTGCCCGACAGCCTTTTGTTTTCAACAGGGATCCCCAGTCTGCCAGGGTCATCGGTATTTCGCAGCAACTCCCCTTCTGGGGCAAGCGTACGCTCCGGCAAGAGGTGGCCCGGCATGAAGCTGAGTCGTATCAATGGGCATCCGAAGAGCGCAAGCTTGAGTTGACACGCATGGTTAAAGAAAACTATTATCAGCTCTGGGCTGTTGATAAGGAACTGGCGATCGTCGAAAAAAACCTGAAACTCCTCTCCGATGTGGTTGCGGTTACTGAGTTGAAATACTCAATCGGCCAGGGTGTGCAACAGGATATTTTCAAGGCGGGCCTGGAAAAATCAAAAATGATTGCCATGCAGATCACCCTGCAGCAACAGCGCAAAAGCCTTGCAGCAAACCTGAATTACCTGCTCTGTCGCCCAGGAAATACTCCTGTGGGCCCAGTGGCGGACTTCACCCTGCCGAACGTCTCCCTTTCTCAAGAGCAACTGAATGCCATTGCCATTGAGCAACGTCCGCAGGTAAAAAGTCTGACCAGTCTCGTCAACAAGGCAGAGGCTTCACTCCGTCTGGCAAAAAAGGAGTTCTTTCCCGATTTCAACATCTCGCTGGAATACATGTTCCGTGATCCTGTCTCCACGGGGATGGCAACCGATCCCGGCGACAACATGGTAAGCCTTGGGATAACGTTCAACCTCCCTATCCAGCAAGAAAAACGGCGGCAAATGCGCGCTGAATCATCCTTTGAAAGAACGATGGCAACCGAGGAGCTAAATGCCCTGAAAAACTCTATCTCTTCGACCATCACCGAAACCCTTGCCCAACTGGAACGTCGCCGCAAACTGACAGAACTCTACAAGGGTGGAATTATTCCCCAGGCTGAGCGTTCCCTCGAATCATCGCTTATCAGCTATCGGGTGAGCAAGGTGGATTTTTTGACCCTTCTCGACAGCAAAATGACCCTGTTCAACAATGAGCGGGAACTTTACGAATCACAGGCGGAATATATGATGAAACTTGCCCAGCTTGAAGCTGCCATCGGAACCGATCCAACCGCAGCATTGGTCAACGCCGGGCATCATGAGAATTAATAATTTATAGTCATGCAGAAGAAAACTCTCATTCCCCTGCTTCTTGTTCTGCTTGCGTTTGCTGTTGGCGGGGGCTGGTTGCTGTGGCAAAATCAACACTCCGTCAAGACAACCTCACAGAAAGCAATTCAGCGGAGGCAACTCTATACCTGTTCGATGCATCCCTTTATTATCAGGGAGAAACCCGGAGTCTGCCCAATTTGCGGCATGGAACTGATCAAAAAGATTGATGACAGCAGCGGCAGCAGCGCTCAGCCAATAAGCGTCGATCACCTCTCACTCTCGCAGAATCAGCGTGTCATGGCCAATGTTGCGACCGTTGACGCGACAATGGAGACGCTGAACAAGGAGATCAATGCTGTGGGGATTGTACAATATGACCAGTCACGACAGGCCAAAGTCACGGCCTGGGTGGCGGGACGTATCGAAAGATTGAATATCAACAGTGTGGGTGCTATCGTCAGTAAAGGAAAACCGGTAGCAGAAGTCTACTCCCCAGATCTCGTTGCCGCTCAGCAGGAGTACCTGCTGGCCATCAGAAGCCGCAATCAACTGAACAACTCATCATTCACCTCCATTGCTCAAAATGGAGAGGGGCTGGTGGCCGCGGCAAAAGAGCGACTGTTACTTTTGGGAGTCAAGGCAAGCCAAATCGAGGCTTTGGAAAGAAACGGCAACCCAACAATGAGGCTTCCCGTCTTTTCGCCGTTCTCGGGTGTGGTGATTGAAAAAATGGTGCAGCAGGGGCAGTACGTCAATGCCGGAGAGGTACTGTTCAATATTGCTGATCTTTCATCGATCTGGGTCGAGCTGGAGATCTACGAAAATGAATCTCCTTATGTCCACGTTGGCCAGCAGGTCGAAATCCGCTCACAGTCTCTCTCTCAAAGCTCCTTCACCGGGCGGATATCCTTCATCTATCCCTTCCTTGATCCCAAGACAAGAACGCTCAAGGCGCGAGTGGAGATGGCGAATCCCGGCATAACACTCAAGCCGGATATGTTCGTCAACGCTATCATCAAGCAACCTCTCGACTCTTCAATTGTGGTTCCTGTCACGGCTGTCATGGACACCGGCAAGCGACAGGTGGTTTGGGTCGAAAGCGCCCCTGGAAGCTTTGAATCGCGTGAGGTGAGGGTCGGGCAACGCAGCAACGACAAGATTCAGATATTGTCGGGCCTCAACCCCGGCGACAAGGTTGCGGTTTCAGGAGGTTATCTTATTGACTCCGAATCCCAACTGAAATGATTGAGAAGATTATAGAATACTCTTCCCGTAACCGGATCGTTGTGCTGATGGTTTTTGGGTTGATCATTGCCTGGGGCGGGTGGTCGCTCTATAAAACACCGGTCGATGCCATTCCAGATCTGTCCGACAATCAGGTGATCGTTTTTACTGACTATCCGGGCCGTTCGCCCCAAGTGGTGGAAGATCAGGTCACCTACCCGCTTGCGGCTAACCTGCAGGGGCTTCCCCAGGTTCGTGCTGTGCGTGCATCGAGTGCCTTCGGGTTCTCCATGATTTATGTCATCTTCGACGACAAGGCAGACATCTACTGGGCCAGAACCCGCGTGCTTGAGCGATTGAACTATGCGGCTTCACTGTTGCCTCAAGGGGTGGTTCCCACTCTTGGCCCGGATGGCACGGGCGTTGGCCATGTGTTCTGGTATACCGTTGAGGGAAAAGGGTACGACCTGGAACAGCTCAGAACCCTTCAGGACTGGTTTATCCGTTACCAGCTCAACACGGTACCGGGAGTTGCGGAGGTGGCCTCTATCGGCGGTTTTGTGCGGGAATACCAGATTGATCTCGACCCCGGAAAGCTCTTTGCCTACAACATCAAGGTCGGCAAAGTGATGGATGCGGTCAAGGCTTCCAACAAGGATGTGGGAGGCAAACTGATTGAACAGGCTGATGCTGAGTACCTGATCCGGGGCAGCGGCTATGTCAAGTCCAAAGCTGATCTGGAGAACATCGTCGTCGGAGCCGACATGCGCGGTATCCCAATCTACCTCAAAAACCTTGGCACTGTTCAGATTGGCGGAGCCATTCGACGGGGCATGCTTGATATCAACGGCAATGGCGAGGCGGTGGGCGGCATTGTGGTGATGCGGTATGGCGAAAACGCCAAAGATGTCATTGATCGGGTCAAGCTCAAAATCACCGATCTGGAAAAAGGGTTGCCGCCCGGGGTAACAATAAAGGTCTCATACGACCGCTCTGACCTGATTATGCGGGCAATCGAGACGCTGAAAAAAAACCTGCTTGAGGAGTCAGTTGTTGTTTCACTGGTGATTCTCATCTTTCTGCTTCACTTCCGGAGCGCCCTGGTGATTGTGCTCACCCTGCCGATTGCCGTCCTGATCGCCTTTATCACCATGAAGTTGATGGGAGTCACCTCCAATATCATGTCGCTTGGAGGCATTGCCATCGCGATTGGTGTTCTGGTCGACGCCGGGGTAATTATGGTGGAAAACTGCTATCGCCACCTCTCGGAGATACCGCCAAAAGAGCGGGATGCACAACGGCTTGACATTGTCATCCGTTCAGCAAAGCAGGTCGGG
>Ga0194037_1002216_pt1 | contig 13190 bp, 11 predicted proteins | sample JunL306m_MetaG_FD_148653 | JGI IMG/M metagenome (GOLD analysis project Ga0194037, IMG submission 148653) | Anoxic zone freshwater microbial communities from boreal shield lake in IISD Experimental Lakes Area, Ontario, Canada - Jun2016-L304-6m | ecosystem: Environmental > Aquatic > Freshwater >...
TAGTAGATCTGTATGTACACTTACCTTGCCTTAGGCGATTCTTATACCATAGGTGAACAAGTGCCTATGAAAGAGAATTTTCCACATCAGACAGTGGAAATATTACGGAAACACAAACTAGATGTAGCGGATCCTGTTATTATAGCTACTACAGGCTGGACAACAGATGAACTGGCAGCATCTATACGTGAGCACAATATACGTGAGACATTTTCTTTTGTCACTTTATTGATAGGAGTGAATAATCAGTATCGGGGAAGGAGCGTAGAGAATTACAAACACGAATTTACCGAATTGCTGGAGCAAGCTATTGTTTTTGCAAAAGGGAATTCGCACCATGTGTTAGTGGTATCTATACCAGATTGGGGTGTAACGCCCTATGCTGCAGGGCGTGATAGAACACAAATAGCACATGAAATAGATGCATACAATGAAGCCTGTAAGCTGATAACAGCACAGTACAAATGCTATTACCTATACATAACAGATAGCACCAGAGATAATGCACACGATGCGGCTTTTCTGGCTCATGATGGATTGCACCCATCGGGTAAGGAATATGCTATATGGGCAGAGCATCTGGCACCCCTGATAGAAGAGCAATTGAAAAAGTAGTTATTCTAAGGACTTGAAAATTGTCTCTAGTTTTTCTTTTCTGAGTATTTTTTGTTTTTGTGTACCTGAAGCTATGAGGCGCGTACCCACATGTGCTACGTAGCTAGTGGTGATCTCATTCTTTATTACAGTGATGAGTGTAGCCGTGAATACGACCTCCTGACCTATGAGTGCAGGTGAGAGATGATCTACTGTGATACAAGTACCAATACCTTCTTCCCCTGTTTCTTTCATTTCTAATACAAAAAGACGGCCGCTCCATTCAGCATCGCGAGCCAGTGCAAAAGTAGAGTATACCTCGTGCACAGTGCCACTTTCGAAGCCGGCACTATCAGCTTTTGTAACTATATGAGTAAAGGTCTTGGTGTCTCCTGTATTAAATGGATTCTTCATAAAGGAAGATTATGTCTTTCTTGGTTTTTTCTTGGCCGCAGGGAACAGCACATTGTTCAGTATGAGCCTGTATCCCGGTGATGTAGGGTGTAAAGACAACTCTGTAGGAGGGTCACCTATATTATGTTGATAATCTTCGGGGTCGTGACCACCGTAAAAACTCCAGGTGCCTTTGCCAAATTCGCCATGAATATACCGAGCCTCGTTCACAGATTTCGTCTCTCCCATTACCAATACGCTGGTTTTCATTACTTCTTTACGAAAAGCAGTTGTCTGACCCATAAACCCCTTGATAGTAGTAGTATGGTTTTGACACAACATAGTAGGTACAGGGTCAAATTTTGCCGAGAAAGTAAACAGCGTAAAGTAATCCAATGTGGGAGGCATATGAGGTGTTCTGGGTCCAGTATTGTCTATGTCAGAGTATTCATACTCCATAGGGTTTGTTACAAGTCTGAAATCCTTGAATGCAAAACACTGTGAGTAGTCTAATTTCTGCTGTGCATCAGGGGCCATAGGGTCACCATCAAACTGCTCAGTACATATATCTGTGTTCTGTGCAGCCAGGGCTATGTCATAAGTATCGGTAGCAGAGCACATGGCAAATAAGTAACCGCCTCCGGCTACAAAATCACGTATCTTTTTTACTATGGCCAATTTCAGTTGCGATACTTTCTTAAAACCATGTTTGGTTGCTATTGCTTCCAGTGTTCTTACATCTTCCTGATACCATGCAGCATTGCGATATTGATTCCAAAATTTTCCATACTGACCAGTAAAGTCTTCGTGATGTAGATGTAGCCAGTCATACTCAGGTAGTTTGGTAGCTAAAACCTCGTCATCATATAGTTTGTCATAAGGTATCTCTGCATATTCCAGTACCATTGTTACCGCATCATCCCAAGGGTGTTTATTGGGTGGGGTGTATACAGCAATTTTGGGTGCTTTCTCCAGTTTTATTACATCACCGTTAAAGTCAGGATTGGCAATTTGTTCTAATATGCTCAGGTATTGTCCATCGCTAAATATCTCGTAGCTCACACCACGCAACTTGCAGAGACGTTCCATAGCCTCTGATTGGTCCATACCGAAACTACCACCTTTGTAATTCAGTAGCCAGTCTACAGATATAGTTTGTTTCAGTGCAGCATAGGCTATGCCATAAGCCTTCAGATGGTTGGCCTGAGTCTCGGCATCCATAGGTATGAAAAGTTTGGATGCTGATGCAGGCAAACTGCTAATGATCAATAAGAGTATAATGTATATGGATGGTCTTACCCGCTTCATTGTATAAATTCTTAATACCGGTATTAAACCTTGTAAGTTACATTATTCAGTAGCAACTCCCATATGGATAAATATTTTTTAACACTATTCTTATTAAAATGATACCTATGTAATTTCATTGTCTGTCTTAACTACCTTTGCAGGCATTACGAATAATCAACTATGGCTACATATAGCAATTTTCGAGCGATGCGCTCATTAACTAAAGCGAGTTTGCTTTCTATTTTCAAAAGCCCCTCTGCAATAGTTTTTAGTGTTGCTTTCCCCTTAATATTCATTTTAGTTTTTGGATTCTTGGGCGGTAGTAAAGGGTTGGTGATAAAAGTGGTAATGGATCCTCAAAGTGATACTACCAATCAGTTATATTTTGCATTGCACCAAGTACCTGTGTTCAAATGGGATGCAAGTAAGGATACGGCTGTCATTCATAAAATGATGAAAGATGGTGATGTCACAGCCATGGTGAGTATAGTAAAACAAGAAGAAGGTAGAATACCTAAGTATAACGTAAGGCTTTCTGCTGCATCATCAGAAATGGCTAAGATGCCTCAGGTACAAGCTATTATTAACAGTGTAGTGCAGCGTATGGACCCTGAAATAGAAAAACGTACTGAGGAACTGGCAAAAATTGATGTACATATATCGCAAGTACGGGATTTTAAGACCATCGATTTCATATTGCCGGGTCAGTTAGGTTTTTCTTTGTTGGCTTCAGGAGTATTTGGTACAGCATTCGTATTTTTTAATTTACGTCAAACACTAGTGCTCAAACGTTTCTTCGCTACACCGGTACGAAGAGAGATCATTATTTTGAGTGAGGGTATAGCACGTGTGTTATTTCAGTTATTAGGTGCTATTGTTATTATAGGCATTGGTCATTTTGCTTTTGGTTATACGCTTATTCATGGTTGGTTCACATTTTTACAAATGCTTACCATGTGTGCACTGGCATTAATGGTCTTCATGGGCTTTGGTTTTATAATCAGTGGCATAGCCAAAAGCGAATCTACCATACCACCACTATCTAACCTGATCACTTTACCTCAGTTTTTATTAGCAGGTACTTTCTTCTCTATAGAGAATTTCCCTAAATGGTTGCAACCATTGTGCCGCATATTGCCACTTACATATCTGAATGATGCTTTGAGAAAAATTGCATTCGATGGCGCAGGTTTCTGGGCGGTAAGAGTAGATATTTTGATATTGTTGGTATGGGGTGTAGTGGTATATGCTGTAGCCGGTAAAGTATTCAAGTGGGAATAAATATTAGCGGATAAGTGTAATATCACCTTTAGCATCTTCTACATGTCCGCTTACGCATTCAGCATGTAGTGTGTAGTAATAAGTACCTACCTCACAAGGTTTACCATTGAATGTACCATCCCAACTGGCGGATGGGTTATTACTTTGGAATACCTTTTGCCCCCAGCGGTTGAAGATATATATTTCATAATTAATAAGGTTGCCATAATGCATTACTTTATATCTGTCATTCTTCCCATCATAATTAGGTGTGAATGCATTAGGATAGCTGAATTGACAGCATGGCTCGATATCTGAATAGGTAATAGTAGCAGAGTCTGTACAGCCATAATTACTATATGCAATCACAGTATAAGTGGTGGGTTGTAAAATTCTGGTGTATGAATTACTATCTGCTCCAAACATAATAAGATTAGTAGGTTTCCATGAATATTTCACTCCACCTGTTGCTTGCAATAATATAGTATCGCCCGAACATACAGGTTTTGGAGTGATAGTGATCTCAGCTACAGGGTGTGGTGCTACTATCTCTATCAGTGTCGCGGTGTCAGATGTGCATACATTGCGGGTCTGACTTACATGCCATATATATGTGCCTAATGTATTAGAGTTCAAAGTAGGTGCAGTAGGTATGCTATTATAATTTTCATTATACCAGTTGAGAGTAGCGGCAGTATCTCTTATTATGTTCAGTGTTTGAACAGTTTCAAACTGACAATATACAATTGGTGAAGGAAATTCAGGAGTGTTAGGATATTTACCTCCATCTGCTACACTAAAATTTATGGTAGTATCGCAAGAAAGGTAGGGCGACCATACATTTATCGTATAATCGCCTTTAGGTAAACTATCTATAATAGTACCTGTAGTATCTAGGTAAGTCTTAATGGTAACACCTGCTTTTTTGATAGTAATATGCCTTGGTGTCACTCCGTATAATATATCATATTGTATCAGTGCCTGATGTGCACAGCCTGTAGGTAGGAGTTGAGTAGCATTGATCACATATGGTGATACAATTTGTATGGTATATCCAATAGTGGGGTTACATGAAATAGGGCAGTGATGATCGTGATAAGTAAGATAAAAACTATATAGCCCTACGGGGATATTTGTGGTATTCCAATCAAAATCTATATTTGGATTCAGTGTGCCATTGTTCACAATATTAAGAATACAACCTGCGGGTAAAGTACTTTGTGTCACTTCTATACTGTCTTGGTCAGGGTCGCTTGCCACTATACTAAAAGAAATATGAGGTGATCCAACACATAGATTCAATATATCATTGCCTTGACTAATAGCACCTACTACATTATTACTATCCACAGGGCCTATAGGAGGCCTGTTATTGCAATTTCCTAAAACTACAAATGTCATTTCTCTCATACTGCTGCCTACTTCTATTCCATTTTTATATTCAGTGACCTTGTTTACTACCAGTGCGTCTTGAATGATATCAGGAGTGAAATTCATTTGCCCATTCAATGGATTGAAATTGAAGTCATTATTCGCACTTGACACCGGGTAGGTAGCAGAAAATGGTACAACATATATAACTGGTGTGCCCCCATTCAGTGCAGGAGTAAGGCTGAAAACAAGAGAATCATTATTGATGTCTATTGCTGCCTGGTTATATTGTTCGGATATGTTGATACAATAGAATGGCGTTGGTATGGTAGTGTATTTCGGTGATGAATTATCAGGGGCAACAATATTATTAAGGGTTGCTACCAAATAGATCAGTTGGGCACCACCATTATTTACAATATTGGTAATGTTAGAACTTCGCCCAGCTAAATTGCCTCCTACGTTTTGATCTAGAGCTCCGTAAAAAATAAATTGCCAATTAGCATCTGTATCAGATAAAGTTAAACTATCCCTGTACACATATTTTCTTACTCCCGGTAATGTCCCTCCATTACACAATGTATTATTAGCATCTGCTGCACATACCGGCGATACGTCTTTTCCTGAGCTGGTATCAAAACGCAATATGATAGTGGTATCTAGTGTACTGCCCTTCATTACCTTTATAATAGGTGTTGCATGTACTAATTGTGCTAATACAGTTTGATTGGATGTTCCGCAATCACCATATAAGGTCAATGTCACTTGATAAGTGTTCTGATGCAAGAAGGTATATAATAGTTCACCTCCAAATATGTGATTGCCATAAGAATAAATGTTATTCATTAGAAAAAATAGCAATAAAATACATTTAGATAGCTTCCTAATCATTTTATGTCAATATGCGTGTTCGGCTTAACAATCACCTTTAAGGCAAAATTACCTTCAAATCGTAGTTATATTCCAATAAGACGATAAAATAACATTCAGTATTAGTTTTTCTTTCTTGATTTTAGGGAATAAATTTTTTAGATATATCAAGTATGTATTTATGTATATGCACTAATTCAATTTATACAGCTATTTTTATGCACTAATTCAATGTAAGGTATGAATCTGGAATTTAATAAAAACGAAGATGCAATGCGCCTGATGGTTGGCCATATGAAACAACGTCATGCGCAGATCAGTTTAGGAGGTGGTAAGAAAGCAATAGAAAAGGGTAGAGAGAAAGGAAAAATGACTCCTCGCGAGCGTATACAATATTTGATAGATAAGGACAGCACTTTTACTGAGCTGGGTGCATTTGCTGGTTATGGTATGTATCCTGAATATGGTGGTTGCCCTGCAGCTGGTACTGTAGCTGGTTTAGGCTATGTGTGTGGCCGTCAATGTATGATAGTGGCTAATGATAATACAGTTAAGGCTGGTGCTTGGTTCCCTATTACCGGTAAGAAGAATCTGCGCATGCAGGAGATAGCTATGGAAAACCATCTGCCTGTTATATATATAGTAGATAGTGCCGGTGTATTTTTACCTATGCAGGATGAAATATTTCCCGATAAGGAGCACTTTGGTCGCATATTTCGTAATAATGCACAGATGAGCGCTATGGGTATCACTCAAATTGCTGCGGTAATGGGTAGCTGTGTAGCAGGTGGTGCTTATTTGCCGATCATGAGTGATGAAACGCTGATGGTAGAAGGAAATGGGTCTATCTTCCTTGCCGGGCCATATTTGGTGAAGGCAGCTATTGGTGAGGATATTGATATTCAAACCTTAGGTGGTGCCAAAACTCATACCGAGGTAAGTGGTATCGCTGATTATAAATTCGATACAGAACAAGAATGCTTAGATCAGGTGCGCCGTATCATGGATAAGATAGGTGAGCAACCAAGAGCTGGTTTTGATAGAGCAAAGTCAGCAGAACCTACCAAAGATCCTAAAGAGATTTATGGTCTTGTGTCAACAGAAAATAATAAGTCTTTTGATGTTGTAGATGTGATAGAAAGGATGGTCGATAATTCTGAATTTGATCAATTCAAAGAAGATTACGGAAAAACGATTGTTTGTGGTTATGCTCGTATTGATGGTTGGGCAGTAGGTATTGTTGCTAATCAACGTAAAATAGTTAAAAGTGGAAAAGGTGAAATGCAAATGGGCGGAGTCATATACAATGACAGCGCAGATAAGGCTGCTCGCTTTATAATGAATTGCAACCAAAAGAAAATACCTCTAGTGTTCTTGCAAGATGTTACAGGTTTTATGGTTGGCAGCCGTAGCGAACATTCAGGTATTATTAAAGATGGTGCTAAACTGGTAAATGCTGTTGCAAATTCAGTAGTGCCTAAGGTCACAATTGTTATAGGCAATTCATACGGTGCTGGCAACTATGCTATGTGCGGTAAGGCCTACGACCCTCGTTTCATATACGCATGGCCAAATGCTAAGATAGCTGTTATGGGTGGCGATCAGGCTGCTAAAACACTATTGCAAATACAAGTGGCTGCTCTTAAATCAAAAGGTGAAGTGATAGATCCTGAAAAGGAAAAAGCTATGCTGAAAGAAATATCAGACAGGTATGCTGCCCAAACATCTTCATACTATGCAGCTGCTCGTTTATGGGTAGATGAAATCATCGATCCGCTGGAAACACGTAATGTGATTTCTCAAGGTATTGCAGCTGCTAATCATGCGCCTATCAGCAAGGAATTCAAAATGGGTGTTTTCCAAGTATAATTTTCAATTCATTCTCTTATAGTATACAAAAAAGGGTCGGTAAATATTACCAACCCTTTTTTGTATCATGTATAATGATCTTACAATTTCTCTATCTTCTCTACTTGCACACCAGCATCACCTTTCAATCTTATATAATATAGACCTGAAGGAAGCGTTTTGATATTCAAATTAGTTGTAGTTGATTCTATACTTTGGCTCATGATCGTCTGTCCAATACTGTTGACTAACTCTAGAGAATGATAATCCATATTGTCAATTTGGATGCTTACCGTATTAGTTACAGGGTTAGGGTAGATGATCACTTTGCTACTTGGAATCAATTGTGCCACATTCAATGTAGTAATGGCATTTTGAACAGTATTAGTTAATATACCAGTGTAGTAATCAAAATGAATATCTGCCCTATTTGTTACACCCGATCCTATTAATGAAGATCCAAGTTTTGTTTTAATAGAATACTGTACAAAACCTGCACGTGTATAATGTTGAGAACTATCTGTCAGATTGATATTCTCAAAATCAAAATCCAGTACATTTAGTCCACTAGGTGTTTTCTGTACTGATATTGTTGCAGGTGCTGATGTGAATAATATTCTTAATGTAGATAGGTCCAAATACGGTGATAGTGTATCCAAAATGTGCACATTTTTCACTACTGCTGGATATACATTTTCAAAATTGATAGTGTAGGTAAGTTTACTACCTGTACTAACATTACCTAGTGGATATACCATTTTATTGTTAGGAGCTAATGCAGCAAAAATGGTAGGATATCCTGTATTGCTGTTATCTGTAGGGTTAAGATCGCCTGCCGTTGGTGTGATAGTAAGGTAATTGATCAAAGTGTCTCCAGCAATGAACGATGTGAATGTCTGCATACCTACATAAAAATAGAATGGAGCTGTTGCATTCGATAGGTTACTTACATTCCAGATAATATGGTTAGCGAATATAGAACTTGGAGTTGGGTATACATCAGGTGGATTTACATACACCTTAGGGCTTACATCTAATGTCACTACTCCACTTGTAGCAGTACAGGTATTATTACCCGCATATCCGAACATATAACCTGCCGGATTAGCGACATGGAATATGCCTGTTGATGCAACCCATAGGTCTGCAGCTGTACCACTGCAATCAAGACCAAAATTTCCATGTGTCAGTGGCATTAATGCAGTGGTATAATCTACTGTATCAATACCTGTTGTTGGGCATGCTACATTATAGCCAGGAACAGTATTAAGCAACTTCATTCTGTATGTTGATGCTAAACTGGTATACAGTGGATATCCGTATCCATAAGAGCCTGCATGGATAGTATCTATTGCCACACCATTAGAGTCGACTTCTATATTGCTATAATTGGTATATCCTAGATTTGCATCCCCTGTATTCATTACACAATCACTATTCAGGTCATTGAATAATTTTCCGGTTATGAACTGACAAGTATCATGTGCGGTAAATATTACAGAGTCCACACGAGTTGTTGTGTAGATCAATACATGCTTTACTGTATAAGTACCACGATATGCATAATGATGGTACATGTAGGTATTGTTAGCTACATAGGAAGGATTATTAAGCCAGCCTGTAGTGTCTTTTGAGCCATCGCCATATGATGTCTCGACACTCAATGAAGGATCGCTAACGTTGGCTTGTACCAGAAAGAACATAGTGCTGCAACTGTCCAGATAATAATTACTCATGATCTGATACCCTATAGCTTCAGCTTTTGTCATAGACAAAAACATGAAAGCTAAAGTGCATGTAATAATGTAAATGCTTTTTTTCATGTAAGGTAGTTTTTGGGATATGTGAATGAATATGGATTTCCTCTGTAAAAGATACTACTTCAATGTCGATAGGTTGGGTAATTACATCAAAATAGATCACAATATTTTTAATGGTATATATTATTATTTGCTTTTCTACAACATAAATCAAAAAGGCCGGTAGAAACCGGCCCGTTTTTTAATCTAGAATTGATTACCCATTACAACTTTTCAATGTCTTTACATCGGGTATACTTTGTAGAAAAGTGCACTAAGTAACATTTCCATTACCTCTGAACTATTTAAGACTGTCTTTTACAGCCAATGGTTGGTCAGAAACATGATATACGTCATAATTATTTAATTGTCAGATATTCCCATTTGCTTTTGCACGTATTTACCTTAATTTTGCGGACGTTAAAATGGTTAGGGGCATTGCTCTGCCAATATTGATATCATACTTAATCAATTCAATATCATGTCAGTTTTAGTCAATAAAAATTCTAAAGTGATCGTTCAGGGCTTTACAGGTACTGAAGGTACATTCCATGCAGGTCAGATGATCGAATACGGAACTAATGTTGTTGGTGGTATCACACCTGGTAAAGGTGGCACCAAACATTTAGATCGTCCTGTGTTCAATACTGTAAAAGATGCAGTAGATGCTACCGGTGCTGATGTGTCCATCATTTTCGTACCTCCAGCTTTTGCTTCTGATGCTATCATGGAAGCTGCTGATGCAGGTATCAAAGTGGTTATCTGTATCACTGAGGGTATCCCTGTTCAGGATATGGTAAAGGCTCGCGAATATATCAAAGGCCGCGATTGTAGGTTGGTAGGTCCTAACTGCCCTGGTGTTATTACTGCCGGCGAAGCTAAAGTAGGTATTATGCCTGGTTTCGTTTTCAAAACTGGTCGTATTGGTATCGTTTCTAAATCTGGTACGCTTACTTACGAAGCTGCTGACCAAGCGGTAAAAGCTGGTTTAGGTATCTCTACAGCTATAGGTATCGGTGGCGATCCTATCATCGGAACTACTACTAAAGAAGCAGTAGAATTATTGATGAATGATCCTGAAACTGATGGTATCATTATGATAGGTGAGATAGGTGGTAATATGGAAGCTGAAGCTGCTTACTGGCTGAAGAACAATATGAGAAAACCTGTAGTTGGTTTCATCGCCGGTCAAACAGCTCCTGCTGGTCGCCGTATGGGTCACGCCGGTGCTATCATTGGTGGTGCTGATGATACAGCTGCTGCTAAAATGAAAACTATGCGTGAGTGTGGTATTCATGTAGTAGATAGCCCGGCTAACATAGGTATTACAATGGCATCTGTATTGAAAGGTGTTCTTGCTTAATTGTATTCCAATTCGTTTTTTATAAGAAATGCCGGCTATATGCCGGCATTTTGCATTCAGGTATATTAGAAAAGTGTTGGTCTGCGCAGTTACATTTCTCTAGCTACTTTATGTGCATCTGGATCGACGCTTGCCAGTAAGTGCTTCACTATGTTTTGGTAGCTTTCATCATCTCTGTTCTGGCTCAGTTTAAAGATAGGGTACACATCCTTTACTAATAGCTCTATCCCTGCTATTGCTTTCACATGTGTCGTCATATAATTTTCTGGTAGCTGATCTGTATATAAGGGTCGTTCCTGTTCTGTTTCATATTTCTTTGTCAGCTCTGTCAATATACACATAGTTTCTTCTTCACTCAGTAGGTTACAGGTGCCTCTTACATGTACTGTTTGGTAATTCCAGGTAGCGCCTTGTTTTTCAGTATGCCAGCTACTGCTCACATAGCAATGTGCCCCTTGGAACAGTACCAGTACTTCTGGGTCATGTACTATCGCTTTATGATGGTCTGTTTGGCGCATTACATGGCCTCTCAGATATAATTGCCCTTCTCTTTCTAATAATAGTACTGGTATCTGTGTTGCTACACTCTGTTGCCCGTCATACCCTATAAGGGTCACAAATTCATGTGATTTCATAAATGCCATTACAGCATCTGGGTCTTGCTCGGTGAAAAATGGTAATTTATACACAGTCTCTCCTTTGGTTATCATACAATATTAATATTTATTGATTACATCCTGTGTAGTATCAGTCTTCCTTTTGTACTATACTATTATATTTGCCACATGGTTTATAAAGTTATCGGCCTCATGTCAGGCAGTTCGCTGGATGGTTTAGATATTGTGTATACCCAACTAGATGAGATCCGTGGTCAATGGTCTTTCGAGATATTGCAGGCTGCTTGTATTTCTTATTCCGATGAGTGGACAGAGCGTCTGCGTCATGCACAAAACCTTTCAGTGCCCGATTTCCTCAAACTCCATTCTGCATATGGTCATTATTTGGGTCAGCAGGTCAATGCTTTTATTGCACAACATGAATTAGAACATAAGGTACATTTCATAGCCTCTCATGGTCATACTGTTTTTCACGATCCCGCATCCAAGACCACAGGTCAGATAGGTGATGGTGCAGCTATTGCGGCTCTTACATCATTGCCTGTTATCAGCGATCTGCGTATGCTCGATGTGGCGCTGGGTGGCCAGGGTGCACCTATAGTGCCTGTAGGCGATAAATTATTATTCCATTTGCAAGACTATTGTCTGAATCTAGGTGGTATTGCCAATATCACTGTCAAGAATGGCGAAGAAATGTTGGCTTTCGATGTATGCCCTGCCAATCAGGTATTGAATACTTTGGCCAATCTGTTAGATAAACCCCATGATGATGGTGGTACCATTGCTGCCTCAGGTGCTTTGTTAGGCGATGTCTTAGAGCATCTCAACAAGTTGCCTTATTACCAACTCTCTGCACCTAAGTCGCTTAGCAATGAGAACGTACAGGAAATGATGTTCCCTGCATTATTACAAAGTCAGCATACGGTCGCTGATATGTTACATACTGTAGTACATCATATTGCGGTGCAGGTAGCTGCTGCGGTTCGCAAATATCCTGTATTGAAGGAAGAACGTTCTCTATTAGTAACAGGTGGGGGAGCATTCAATACTTTCCTTGTTATGAAGATTCAGGAGCAGTTAGCCCACCAAAATGTGATTGTTGTAGTACCCGATGATAAGGTAATTAAATTCAAAGAGGCACTGGTAATGGCTCTTATTGGTGCCCTTCGCTGGCGCGAGGAGACCAATGTCTACAGCAGTGTTACAGGTGCATCCCGCGACAGTGTCAGCGGTGCCGTATGGATGGGGCATGCTTATTAATACTGCCCTGTACCTAGCAACACCAATGTACAGGCCTCCATTACTTTAATGCCTGCATCTTCAGCTATAGCTTCCAATTCTGCATTCTCCGTACCTGGGTTAAAGATGATACGCTTTGGCTTCAGCGATAGTATATAGTCGTAGTAAGGTATCTGGTTAGTTGGGTTCAGGTACAATGTCACCGTATCTATATCATTTATAGCAGGGTATTCTGTCACTATCTCCACTCCTTCCACATTCCCTTTTTTATGTCCTATGGCTACTACAGGTTGATTATGGCTTAGTAATCTATGTATGGCCATATTACTATAACGGGCTGTATTTTCAGAGGCACCTATTACCAGTGTTTTTTTAGTGTTCATTTCCTCAGGGGGTATTTCTTTTACAAAGTTACCACTCTGCTAGCTATTTCAGCCGGCATATATTCCTATAATAGATACCCTTTATGCTCATATTTAGCGGGTAGATAATTCACATATATTTCCGCAAAGGTTTCTTAACTTTAGTATCAGTTCTAAATACTCA
>Ga0194037_1002218_pt1 | contig 13186 bp, 13 predicted proteins | sample JunL306m_MetaG_FD_148653 | JGI IMG/M metagenome (GOLD analysis project Ga0194037, IMG submission 148653) | Anoxic zone freshwater microbial communities from boreal shield lake in IISD Experimental Lakes Area, Ontario, Canada - Jun2016-L304-6m | ecosystem: Environmental > Aquatic > Freshwater >...
GAAAAGCAGGGTCATTATGTCGATAATCGGCTGTTCCGTTTTTCAACGTCAATCCAGAGACAACAACAACCATTTTGTCTGCCGCTGATAATGCTGTTCTGTCTCAATACTTGATAGTGCATTTGAGTAACGTTTGGTTTACAGTTGTCAATAAAGCTTTATATCATGATAAAATCCAAGGATATACCATAAAAATACCATGAATATGGGATGCAAAACTACTCTTCAGATAATATTCATGATGAAAGTGCGGCATGTCGTTGTTGGCCTATGTGTGACTGAATTTAAATGAACGGGTTTTCATGAAACGGAAGACCCAGTGAAATGGCTTCTTCTTTGTGAGTCACATGGCCACTCCAGGTATTAAGCCCACCTGAGAGCCCCGGGACCATCACCAAAGCACCTTCAAAACCAAGATCCGCAATTCTTTTTATGTAGGGCAGAGTCGCTCCTGTCAGAGCTTCCGTTGAGCTGCGGGGATAAGCTGCGGGCATGTTGGCAACACAATAATGGACGATTCCCTGTTTCAATATAAACAGGGTTTTCATGAGAGGTTGGTCGTGAAGCTTCAAAGCATCCACCCTGATCGATAGAAATATCGACTAATACAGCGCTGGGTTTCATTTTTCGAAGCATTGCCCTGAATAAAAGTTTGGGCGCTTTTGCACCTGTCACAATTTTTTTTGTTCACAAGAAACAAAAGTATCGTGAAATCGCGAACAAGAAGGAGGTCATTATATCAGGAGTGCAGGCAAAAGCGTTAATAGAACGAATAAAATCTGATATTGCTTTCAATGTTCGACTCGTCTCAATCAAGAATGTCAATGAAAAATTGAAGTTCATTTACAGCGAAGGGTATATTTGGAATGAGGAAGAGTTCAGAGATGCTGAAATGGAAGCTCATTCAACCGTCGGTGAGCAGCGTGGAGGCTATTGGTTGCCTTACTCGTTTTATACAAGACAACACCTATAAAAAAAATGCCGGGTGCTCTGCCATCAGAAAATTCGATCCCCATTCCGACGCAGCCGCAGGCAGACCAACCACGTACTTGAGAATGCCGATGGCATCACTCAAATCCGCACCCTTGGATGTTGTAGAAATTGGCGCGTTTTCTGAGAGGTATACAGCATCATCAATCCAACAATGCTTTTGAGGATATGTAATAGCGTCAAGAATTCTGGCATGCTTATGGTATATAAAATACCGCTTATTGGGAATTTGTATGTTCTTGTTAAATATTGATCTTGTAATAAAAAGTGTCACATGGGCAAAGATTTTTTTTACTCCGTTTCGACTCAATTGGAATACATGTTTTCGTAATCAATACCAGTACCAACTTTTGATCTCCTTCGTTACAATATCCGAACAAAGTGTGGAGTGCATTATGTTAAATGATCATGCAAAAAAAGTATTCACCAAAAAGCTCCAGTCTGATGCTGGTTTTCGTGAACGTGTGGCAGATTTAATAGTGGTTGTCGGCAAAACAATATTTATTTCGGATAACGATCATTCGCTACACCAAAAATCATTGTATTAAAAATTGACAGATTTGTTCTCAAACTGGTAGAGCTGTGTCGTCAGATAACGTTCACCGGTATCAGGCAAAATAACAACAATCCGTTTTCCCTCATTTTCGTCACGCTGAGCAAGCTCCAAAGCTGCATAAACAGCGGCTCCAGAAGAGATGCCAACAATAAGACCTTCGGAACGAGCCAACTCGCGGCCAGTACGCATGGCATCTTCATTTCGTACCTTGATGATTTCATCAATAATCCTCGCGTTCAGTATTTCAGGAACAAAGCCAGCACCGATACCCTGTATTTTATGCGAACCTGGTTTTCCACCGGAAAGGACAGGTGAGTCGAATGGCTCAACAGCCACAATTTTTATCTCGGAATTCCGCTGTTTCAGTACCTCGCCAACACCCGTTATCGTGCCGCCGGTCCCTACACCGCTGACAAAAATATCAATCTTTCCACCAGTGTCCTTCCAGATCTCCTCTGCAGTGGTTGTGCGGTGGATCTCAGGATTTGCAGGGTTATTAAACTGCTGCGGGATAAATGAATCGGGATATTGTAATTTCAGTTCCTCTACAGTTCTGATGGCTCCAGGCATTCCTTCCGACCCTGGTGTCAGAACCAGTTCAGCGCCAAGAGCCTTAAGCATGTTCACCCGTTCAAGGCTCATTGTCTCAGGCATGGCAAGAATCAGACGGTATCCTTTCGCCGCGGCAATGAAAGCCAGTGCAATTCCAGTGTTGCCGCTTGTCGGTTCGATGATAACCGTCTCTTGAGTAATCAATCCCTTCTTTTCGGCATCTTCTATCATGGAAATACCGATACGATCCTTGACACTTCCACCGGGATTGAAGTATTCAAGCTTGGCAATGATAGTGGCTTTGGCTTGATACTGTTGATTGAAATTGCCAAGTTCAAGTAACGGGGTATGTCCGATCAGATCGGTAAGCTTTTTAGCAATATTTGACATGGCCATAGGACTTAATTTATAGGCCGATAATACGGATACTGAAGATTAGTACCGCATTTACAGTACAAATTTATACTATACCCAAGGTATATCCAAAAGAGGAAAGAGGTTTTTTAACAATTGTTTACTCTTAATATCCAAAAAAATTATTGTTGGTTCTTGGTCGCCGGTTTATGATGTAAAATCCCTGGATGCATGAACCAGAACACGAGAAGCTCCTTTGTATTGCCATTCCAGAACAATGTGCATCACGCCATTTTCCGACCTCGGCGCAGAGGGTGCTTCGTAAGGACTGTTGAGAATGGGATTCAGGTCACTCATGAAGCTCAGTGTAGTGTTAATGAATAAATAATGCATCATATAAAATCACTGGGGTGATAACACAACGAACAAAAGGAAAATGCAGCCCTACATTACGGATTTATCCGCCTGTTATGCTTTTACTGAGCACAACCGACGACGCCGGGCAAAGGGATGAAAATTGTGACGTGGTACTAATGTCTTGAGGAACATCAGAACGTGCAACCTGCTCGTATCCGAGCTGCTGAAAAAAAACAGCCGCCGTTGTGGTCAGCAGAAACAATGTTTCGACACCACGTTCAGCAGCATAATGCTCCGCAAAGTCAACAAGCTGATGTCCAAAACGTTGACCACGACAAGCTTTGGATACAGCAAGGGAACGAATCAGCCCCACAGAACCGAAAAGTTCGAGGCCGATAACGGCATTAAGGCAAAAATCGGATTGAATGCCGAAAAACAATGGACAATGGGCCTGCGAAATATCAGAAACCGGCAGTCCGCTTTCGGAAAGCAACAACACGATCTGCTCGAGTTCAGCAATGGACTCTATGTGCATCTCAAACGCTCCATTCCCGACGAATGCGAGCCCACTTTGCGTCCCGCTGTGCTTCAATGTCACTCACATCCTGCTCCTGTAAATGGCGAAAACGGTTTTGCCCAAACAGGTAGTCTCGAATGGATCCAAACTCGCCGGGATTATGGTTCAGCACAAACTTCCCGTCCTCGTATGCCGCCAAATACCAGAGACCGCAATCAACCGCATTTTTGGCGACAGCTATGGTTTCAGCGGTTTCATGGCCCCAACCGACGGGACATGGTGCAAATACATGAAGATAGGAGGTACCCTCTACCGTTCTGGCATGCTCCAGCTTTCGGAGATAATCCAGCGGGTGGCCAACACTGGCCGTTGCTGCATAGTCAATACCATGAGCAGCAACGATTTCAAACATCGGTTTTTTGCGGGTGACCGCTCCTCGCAGGCGTTTTCCTGCCGGTGATGTTGTTGTCCGGGCTCCAGAAGGGGTCAGTCCACTTTTTTGAACTCCTGTATTCATGTAGGCCTCGTTATCGTAGCAGATATAGATGATCTTGTCATGACGGTCTATAGCGCCGGAGAGTGCCTGAAGACCAATATCGGCGGTACCTCCGTCACCGGCAAAGCCAACCGCATGAAAATCTTCTATTCCGAGCGCCCGCGCACCGGCTGCAATGCCTGAAAGCATCGACGCTGTTCCTGGAAACGTTGAAATAATGGCATTGCAACCAAAAGCCATCTGCGGGAAAATAAAACCTACCGCCGACATACACCCTGCCGGAACGACTGCATAAGAGCGCTCTCCAAGAACTTTCAATGCCAACCGCAGGGCAAGGCTTCCGCCACAACCGGGGCAGGCTTTATGCCCATAAAAAAACTCACGATCACTCAACCCGCGTATGGATATCTTGTGCTCCGGGCGCTGTTCAGATAAATTCAACGGTCTCTCCTGGTTCGCTCTTCTTGAGTCGTTTAAAAATCAGTTCAATATCGGCGGCAGAGATATCTTTGCCCCCCAAACCGCCGACAAAGTTCAGGAGTCGTGGCGGAACCACCTGCGCTCTCATCAATGCCGAACTCACGTTGGTAAAAACAGTTCCTTCAAAACCGAACGAAATGTCCTTTTCCAACACTCCAACCGCTGCTGCGCCTGCAAGTGCTCTCCTGATTTCTGCATCGGGAAATGGTCTCATGTAACGAATGCGCACCAGACCAACCCGTTCGCCTCCTGACCTCAGCTTCTCAATGACTGGCCTGATTGTTCCGGCGACACTGCCGAGGGTAACAATAATGTATTCCGCATCTTCACAGTAGAGGGTTTCAATCAGTCCCGGGTAGTTCCGCCCGACAAGCCGTCCGAATCGTTCTTCAACGTCACCAATAACCTTCGATGCCTTCACCATCGCCAAATGTTGCAACTGCTTGAATGCCTGGTTATAGGCGGGGCCTGCCGTGAATGCGAGACTCCTGGGAGAATCGAAATCCATCTTGTTGGTTGTGTTGAACGGAGGCAGAAAGAGATCGATCTCTCGTTGACCAGGCACATTGACCAGTTCGTAGGTGTGGGTAATGACAAACCCGTCAAGGTTGATCATCATGGGTGTAAGTACCTCGGGATGTTCTGCAATGGCATAAGCCTGAAGCACCAGATCGAGCGACTCCTGTGCATCTTCTGCATAAACCTGTATCCATCCGCAGTCAAGCAACGACAGCGAGTCGCGCTGATCACCGTAGATATTCCACGGCAAGGCGACTGAACGGTTCGCATTCATCATCACAATCGGAAAACGGCCACCACTGGCATAGTGCAGACATTCCGCCATATAGAGTAACCCTTGTGATGAGGTGGCTGTAAAGGTACGCGCCCCGACTGCGCTGGAGCCAATACAGGCCGAGAGCGCCGAATGCTCGGACTCGACATGCAGATATTCCGACTTCAGGGATTCCTCTTCAACCATTTCTGCAAGCCGCTCGATCACCGTGGTCTGGGGTGTAATGGGATATGCGGCGATCACGTGGGGACGCGCCAAACGAACAGCTCTTGCCACCGCCTCATTTCCTGAAAGAAATGCCTTTGTTTCACTTTCCATAGTTCCCCTCATTTTCCATGCTTATGGCCTTTTGCCTGCACTCCCGGGCACAGATACCGCACCCTTTGCAATAGTCGTAATCGATCTGAAGAGCCCCGCGATCATGCCGCTGGATAACGCCATCAGGACAAAGCAGCCAGCAGATCAGGCAATTTGAACATGCTGTGGCTTCAATTACGGGGCGAATACTTCTCCACGCTGCATTGGTATCGACCAGATGGCCGGCAGGAAAGGCTGTTCCCACCGGATAATCACCCAGTGCTACTGGCGGAATGAATGATCTGTTTCTGACTGGACAACTCATGCGATGTTCCCTCCATAACTGTTATAGGCCGCTTTAAGCAATGCACTGTTTTTCTCTGCCGATACCCCTTTCATCTCTGCCCTGATTGCTGCAATGAGAGAATGAATGCGGACGATATCACTCGAGGCCGCAAGCGCACCCAGCAGTGCGGTGTTGGTAATCGGACGACCCAGATAGTGCAGGGCAAGAGCGGTTGCGTCAACAAGAACAGTTCGTACATCATCAGGAGGCCGAATCGATAACTGGCCATGAGCGGTATTGACAAGAAGCAGTCCGCCCCGGCGTAATCCATGCACCATTGAATCATCAAGCAGCGTATCATCAAGAACAACAACGACATCACAATCGGTAATGATACTTCGATCGGCAATTTTGCGCTCGTCAATCCGTGTAAAGCCCAGTACTGGAGAGCCCCGGCGTTCAGGCCCGAACGAGGGAAATGCCAGGGCATAACGATCCTCAAAAAGCGTTACGGCAACACCCAATAGTCTGGCGGCTGTAAAAGCCCCCTGCCCCCCTCTCCCGTGCCAGCGAATCTCAACCATTGCTGTACTGTTTTGCCTTGGCTCGTAACGTCAACAGACGTGCTCCTGCGGCGTTGAGCGTCTCCGGCTGTTTGGCAAAATGAAAGCGGATCAGGTTGTGAACCGGTTCACGGAAAAAGCTTGATCCCGGTACTGCGGCAACTCCAACCGTGCGTGCCAGCCATTCACAAAATGCGACATCATCAGTGACCCCGAATTCATCAACATCGACCATCACATAATAGGCTCCCTGTGGCCGCGTATAGGAGAGCCCTGCCTGGTCGAGCCAACCAAGAAAAATGTCCCGTTTTTCCGTGTAACTCGCCAGGAGAGTTTCATAATAGGAGTCGGGAAATTCAAGCGCTGTCACGGCAGCTTCCTGCAATGGCGCTGCGGCTCCGACGGTCAGGAAGTCATGCACCTTGCGGATAGCATCAATAACGGCGGGTGCTGCCACCACTGTTCCAAGCCTCCAGCCGGTGATTGAATAGGTTTTGGAGAGCGAACTGCACGTGATGGTGCGCTCAAACATACCCGGCAACGCCGCGATGCTTCGATGCGTGTGGGGCGCATAAACAATGTGCTCATAGACCTCATCCGTAATGACAAAGGTATCGAATTCAATGGCAAGGCTTGCGATGACTTCAAGTTCACCCTTAGTGAATACTTTCCCTGTTGGATTACCCGGATTACAGAGAATCAGGGCTTTGGGTCGGTGTTGCTCAAACGTTTTCCGGAGTTCGTCAGGATCAAAGGAAAATTCCGGTGGGCGCAAGGGAACATAGACTGGAATGGAACCGGTGAGAATGGTGTCGGCGGTATAGTTTTCATAGAACGGCGAAAAGATGACAACCGTGTCGCCCGGATTGCAGGCAGTCATCATGGCGGCCATCATCGCTTCCGTACTGCCGCAGGTCACCACCACGTTCGTTTCAGGATTAATGGGAACTCCCATGAATCCTGACTGTTTTCGGGCAAAAGCCTGACGGAAATTTTCCGCTCCCCAGGTCACGGCGTACTGGTGCGGCCCCTGGCGACCTGCACGTTCAGCCGCCACCAGCAACGCTTCCGGCGGATCGAAATCGGGAAACCCCTGCGACAGATTGATTGCGGCACAACTATTGGCCACACGGGTCATTCTCCGAATAATTGATTCTGTAAAATGGCTTGTTCGCCTGCTTGTTTCCGGCACGAATAAATCCTTGATGGTTATGTGTTTCGTAAATCAACGATCCGCTTTGCTTTATGAGTCGCACGGGGGAGCGTTCCATTCGCCAGAACGTTGACCTGCCGTGGATTAACTCCTGAACGTTGTTTGATCAGTTCTGTCACCTGTTGTGCAAGCATCTCTGCTTTGGCTTCATATCCTTCTGCGGCTTCAACATCCACCTCAAACCGGAGAAGCCGGTGCTCGTTATAGACCGTAATACGATATTCTCCGGTCAGTCCCGGTAATCCCCTGACCACATACTCAATATCACTTGGAAAGATATTAACTCCGGAAACAATAAGCATGTCGTCAATGCGCCCCTGCACCGTAAAGCGGGCATGGGTGCGTCCACACGAACATGCATCCCTGAATCGAGTAACAATGTCACCGGTACGAAAACGAATCATGGGACGCGCCTGTTTTTTCAGTGTGGTGAGCACCATTTCTCCATGCTCACCATCAGCGACAGGCTCCTGCGTATCAGGATCAAGCACTTCAATGAGGATGTTGTCTTCGGCCAGATGCAGACCATTTTTTGCAGAACACATACCGGCACAAGCGCCAAAAATATCGGAAAGTCCATAAAAATCGAAAAGTTCAGCTCCCCAAAGCTCTTCAATGGCCGATCGGGTAGCAGGAATGGAGCCACCAGGCTCTCCTGCAACGATAATTTTGCGGATATGCAGATCACGTTTCGGATCAATACCCTGCTTCAGGGCACTTTCTCCCAGATGCCAGGCGTAGGAGGGCGTCGTCCAGGTAATGGTGGGTTTAAACTCTTTCATGATGTAGAGCAGCCTTTCTGAGGGAATCGTGCCCGCCCAAATACAGAGAGCGCCGAGATTCTGGGCGCCGATAACATCCGGCCCGCCAACAAAAAGGCTGAAATTGAGCGCATGCAAATACCTGTCTTTTGGCCTCATGCCAGCAGCCCAGAAGAGCCGAGATTCAACATTCTGAAAATCATCAAAATCCTTTTTGGTAAACGGGCTGAGCGTAGGAACTCCCGTTGAACCACTTGAAGCGGAAACAAAGACAATTTCTTCTTCCGGAACCGCTACCATATCACCCAAATCCGGAACAGCCAACTGGCGGTCTCGTTCAATTATTTTATCGGTAAACGGAAATCTGCCAAGATCCTCCAGGTGATTCAGGCTGGATGGCTTTACTCCTGCCGCATCAAATGCCTGATGGTAATACGGAGAACGCTGGTAAGCAAATTCCAGATGTTCCCTCAGTAACCCCAGTTGAAGTTGCTCTAATTTTGGCCTCGGAAGGGTCTCGATCTCCTCCTCCCAGAATTTTCGAGTACTCATGCGTTATTCTCCATTAATGAGTTTCGGTTTTATAAATTGCGCCCTTCACTCATCAGTCGTTTATAATAAAATGCACTGGTATAGAGCGCTGCTGCAGGGTTGTGCCCAAGGACCCTGTCTTTTGTAATCAGCGTCGTCACCGGAGCGTCGGAATATTTGATAAAGAGCGAATCATGACCGACACATAACCCGATGATGACGTTCAAGTCTGTTTTCCGGTCGTTGAGAAGTTTGGCTTGCAGAATTGGATTACACAACGCTTCATGGCTCCCCTTCTGAATTTTCAGATCATCCGCGATGCCGATTTCAGTTTTATCAACAGAGCCAATCTTGCAAAGGACGGAGTATGGCTCAAGACCGTTAATCCTGAGAACCTTGACAAAAATTCGAGTCTCCGCCGAGAGCCCGATGCAGGTTGCAAGCCCTATTTTCCTGGCTCCTATGCGGTTAGCAAAGGCAATAATCTCCTCAACGCGGGTCAGTTTACCATAATAGGTGCCCTCCACCTCCGCAGAGGCCCGTGCTATTCTGGCATCAAGACACTCTCCACGATAGTGGTCTGTAATGTTGTCAAGTTGTTCTTGCTCCATCGATTCGGTCAGGCAGAAATCAGGAAATCTGCCCTCTTGCCGATAACAGTTAAGCGTTCCACACTCCGAACAGCTTACTGGCTGCTGTTCTTTTTTTTCTGGCTTTTGCTCAGACGCCATAAACTTGCTCCTTTTTATTGACCGCAGCTTGCGGAAATGCCAATGCCTGTAAAAAAATCTTTTCGAACTCGGGCTCACCTGAAAGCTCCAGCACCGTCATCCGCTTGACAAGGGACGATGCTTCGCGACGTATCTCCTGGTTAAGCAAAAAAGCTGTCGCCCCGCCTCGGGAAGTATTACCGAGAAACTCGACCCTGTCTGCAAAACTTTCGGGCAGAAGACCAAGGAATATAAGACTGGAAACCTGCAAATGGGCGCCAAATGACCCTGCAATAAACACGCGGTCAACGTCTTCAGCGGCAAGTTGAGTTTTTTTCAGCAACAGGTCAACTCCTGCACGAACCGCACCTTTGGCCAACTGCACCTGGCGAATATCCTGCTGGGTCACACTGACCTTCTCCGAAAGCCGGAAACGTGTTCGCCCCTCGATCACGTCGATGTAATCCCTCCAGACTTCAAACACTTCCGTTCCCGGTTTTGCAAAACGTCCATTCCTGTCCACAATTCCCTCACGAGCCATCTCTCCGACCACATCCAGCAGGCCGCTTCCACAAAGACCGATCGGCAACGCTCCGGAAATTGTCTGAATTTCAACCGTGCCGCCTTTGAGATGGACCTTCTCAATCGCTCCATCAACAGCTCTCATGCCACAGGAGATATTCATTCCTTCAAATGCAGGCCCGGCTGCAGTTGATGTGGCGGTTATCTTTCCATCGGCGGCAATGAGCATCTCTCCATTTGTTCCAATATCCACAAACAGCGTAATTCCAGCAAGATGAAGCAGGTCGGCGGCTATAATTCCCGAGATAATATCTGCGCCAACATAGGCTGAAGCGACAGGAGGAAACCAGACGATCCCTTTTTCAGCAATCTGCAACCCGAGTTCCACGGCAGGCAACGAGCAATCCGTTTGCACCTGAACCTGATAGGGCGATTTACCGAGAGAGGATGGTGAGGTTTTCGCTGCAATCGTCAACATCGTCGTATTACCACTCAGTATCGCCTCGTAAATATGGCTTCGATTACGGTTTTCACCTGCCGACAGTAAAGCAATCATCCGGTTCAGTTCCCGAAAAAGCTCTGTTTGCAAAAGGATGAGACCATCTTTGGCTGAACCCAGTTTAATTCTCGAAAGAACATCCTGGGCATGCAACGCCTGGGGATTGAGCGCTGAGGTTGAAGCAACTTCTTTTCCTGTTGCAAGGTCAACCAGCGCAACAACCAGTGTTGTTGTGCCGATATCTATGGCTACACCATAAAGAGAGTCCGTCGTGTCTCCGGTTTCAGTCTCAAGAAGAAGGCCTCCTGCCATCACCCGTGTTGTTCCGCTCAGCGGCTCATACTCCTTGACGATCATGGGATGAAGCGGCACCAAACAACACTTGCCATCGGCCACAATGGCCGTCATGCTCTGCTCCGACGGTTGCACAACAACCCTGATATCTCCATAAATATAAACCTGACAGCCCAACACCCAATCATCTCCCTCCTCTACGGTTCTCAGAAGATGATCGCCCTGTCCGTCACGCAAACTTGAGTGTGAATCTCCATCGACAGCGACCTTGCACTTTCCGCAGATGCCTTCACGGTTGCAGGGAGATTCCAGAAGAATACCCGCCTGATGAGCTGCGTCAAGCAACGATGTACCCGTAGAAACATTGATTTTTTTCTCTTGACTGACAAAGAAAACCTCGTGCATGGTTTAAGCTCCCTGTACCGTTTGAGTCATGGCTCGGATATTGGCAAGAGTTGTTGACGTGCTCAACCCGCAAGCAGGAGAAATAATATCGATGCCCTCTTCAACAAGTTTTTCTGTCTGTGCAGCTATTTTCTCCGGTGTTCCCCACTGCAAGGAGTATGTGCTGAGATTCCCCATTGTGGTCAGTTCGGGATAATCCTCTTTCAGCTTCCCAAGATTGACCATGGCATCCGTGCTGAGGGCATCGGCCAGAAGCTCTGGAATGAGAGGCCTGACACGCTCAATCTTGCCGCAAATATGAAGAATAACCGGTGTTTCCAAACGATGAATGGCACTGGTCAAAATATTCAGGTAACGCACCGCATATTCCTGAAACATTGCAGGGCCAAGAATTTCGCCGGTGGCAGAGGGATCACCAATAGCAATGACCGTCGCACCAGCCTCGATTGATTCTTCAGCAAAACGTATCAGCAGTTCCGTCACATACTCGAGAACTTTATGTGCTCCTGCCGGATTTTTGCGTAACTCCTTGTAAAAGATCATAGGATCGATGATTGAGGCCGCAGTACTCACCGGCCCGGTCATGCTGACAACAACAGGTAACTGTGGACGGGTTTGAACCAGTCTTGAGGTTGCGGCAGTAACGGTACGAATACGCCCGGACTCAACCATCTCGTCAAGATCCCTGAAAACAACGTGACCTGTGGAAGAAAATGCCTCTTTCGTAATTTTCGGCTCGCACGCAAGAGTCCCTTTATCAATCTTGCTGCCAAGCAACTCGGCTTCAACCGTCATGCAGAAAGGCACTCCAAGATTTTCAAACCCGGTCTGTTCCTGAATGGCACAAGCAAGTGATGCCATCAATTCAGGATGATCATGTGCGGCTGGCAGGGTGTAACCGCTGCTTTGCATTACCTCAACAATTGAAGCATTCATCATACCTCCCATACAAATCACGGGAGGTCGATCGGTCTCTCTTTTATTCAGGGCATTGAGAAGCCGTATTTTCGGACTGATATTGTTCAAGGTGCCTCCAGATCTTCAGCCACAACCGGATAGCCGATTTCCCGCACGGCATCAAGCATGGCATCAATATTTTGTGGCGGTGTTTCCGTTGGCAGACTGCATCCTGAAGCAAGAACAAAACCACGGGGATTGTCGTGTGCAGCCAGAACGCATTTAAAAACTTCACGACGAATATCCTGACGACTTCCCTGAAGCATGATGGCTGAAGGATGAACATTTCCCATGAGTCTGGCTCGATGACCGATTTTCTTTTTGGCTTCAAGCAAATCGGCATCGTTGTCCAGAGAAAGACAGTCGGCACCGGTATCAGCCATTTTATCCCAGATTGGACTTGTTTTGCCACAGATATGGAGCGTTACCGGCTTGCTCCTCGAGTGGATATACTCAACCAGAATTTTCAGGTAGGGAAAACTGAACTCTTCAAATTGTTTCGGGCTGATGACTGTTGAGGAGGACATGGCATCAGTGAGGCTTGGAGTTCCACCTGCCGCAAAGATGGCCTCTGCATAAGCAAGAGCAGACTCCAGTGATAGTTTGCAAAGTTTGTGAACCGTAACAGGATCTTTCAACACAAACCGCGACAAGGTGACCGCCCCGATGAGAAATGAGGCATTGGTAAAGGGCCCGGTCAATGCAGCCGTTACAGGAACTTCATCTCCGACTTCCTGCACAACTCGCTCAATTGCTTCGAGATGGTGAGGCAAAACCCCGTCACGATATGGGTCAACAGGTTTGAGATGTGCTATTCCGGCGACATCCTGAATGGCAGGTTCTCCAAGAAAAGCGGTTTCATCTTCAGGAACCCTGACCTTTGCTCCCATACCTTCGGCCATGGTGTAGAGATCAGTAAAGACACGGATATTATCGTACCCAAAACGACGATAGGAGGCAACATGTGCATCAGCCAGAATTTTACCATTATTGCGCAAGGCACTGACCTTCACCCCAAGTATCCTTGCGGCAGTGTTCCCGACAATCGGCACA
>Ga0194037_1002219_pt1 | contig 13185 bp, 9 predicted proteins | sample JunL306m_MetaG_FD_148653 | JGI IMG/M metagenome (GOLD analysis project Ga0194037, IMG submission 148653) | Anoxic zone freshwater microbial communities from boreal shield lake in IISD Experimental Lakes Area, Ontario, Canada - Jun2016-L304-6m | ecosystem: Environmental > Aquatic > Freshwater >...
CCCCCCGACTCGTCAAGGTCAATAGTCGGGGATGCCGGCCCGGCTCGCCCCGCCAATTTGAATTTCTTGCCCCCCGCTCCCTCCTCCACTACACCCACCCCGTGCTCACGATCAAACAGCTTAGCAAGACCCTCGGCGGACGCACCCTGCTGCGCGAGGCCGAAATGTCCATCAACTGGGGCGAACGCGTCGCCCTCGTCGGCCCCAACGGTGCCGGCAAGTCCACCTTGTTCCGCATGATCCTGGGCGAAGACTCGCCCGACGAGGGCACCATCGAACGCGATGACTACGCCATCACCGGCTATTTGCCGCAGGAAGCCGGCACCCCCACCGATGAAACCATCATCGAAATCGCCATGGGCATCACCCCGGAAATGATCGGCATCCTGCGAACCATGCGCGAACACGAAAAAACCGGCGACCTGTCGCACCCGGATTTCGCCAAGGCCCAGGACCAATTCAACCACCTCAACGGCTATCAACTCGAACCCAAGGCCAAGAAAATCCTCAACGGCCTCGGCTTCAAACAGGACGACTTCCACCAACCCGCCCGCGAATACTCCGGCGGCTGGGTCATGCGCGCCCACCTCGCCCAACTCCTGGTCATGGAGCCTGACCTGCTGATGCTCGACGAGCCGACCAACCACCTCGACCTGATCTCGCTGCTGTGGCTCCAGCGCTACCTGCTCAACTACTCGGGTGCGATCCTGATGATTTCCCATGACCGCGACTTCATGGACACCATCATCGAAACCGTGGTGGAAATCGATCCCGACGCCGCCAAGCTCATTTCCTACCCCGGCAACTACACCGCCTTCCTCGAGCAACGCGAAAAACGCTTCGACCAGCAGACCCAGGCCTACCGCAACCAGAACAAGGAAATCGAGGGTCACCAGGAATTCATCGACCGCTTCCGCCAGATCGGCTCCAAGGCCGCCCAGGTCCAATCCCGGATCAAATTCCTCGACAAGCTCGAGCGCATCGACAAGCCGCGCGCGCCGCGCAAGCCGTTCAAATTCACCTTCCCCCAACCGCCGCGCTCCAACCAGAAGGTCATGGAGCTGATCAAAGTCGGCCAGTCCTACGGCGACAAACGCATCTACAAGGACCTCGACCTGACCATCGAACGCGGCGACCGCATCGTGCTGGTCGGACCTAACGGCTCGGGCAAGTCCACCCTGCTCAAGATCCTGGCCGGAATCCTCCCCATCGACGCCGGCCAGCGCGTCCCCGGCCACGCCACCAAGCTCGGGTATTACTCGCAGCACCGGATCGAATCGCTCAACGAAAACAACACCGTACTCGAGGAAGTCATGGGTGCCTGCACCACCCTGCGCGACGAGGACGCCCGCTCGATCCTCGGCACCTTCCTGTTTCGCCGCACTGACGTCGAAAAACGCTGCGGCGTGCTCTCCGGCGGGGAAAAATCCCGCCTCAACCTGGTCAAGTTCCTGGTCGATCCGCCCAACCTCCTGCTCATGGACGAGCCAACCACCCACTTGGACATCCTCTCCATCGACTCGCTGGTCAACGCCCTCAAGAGCTATCAGGGCACCCTGGTCTTCATCTCCCACGACGTCCACTTCATCCGCAACCTCGCCGAAACCACTCTCCACATCAACGACGGCATCGTCACCCGCTACACCGGCGGCTACGACTACTTCCTGGAAAAATCCGGCCTCAACGACGACCGCGGCGCGGTCACCGCGTAACGCCAGAGTGCGAGTCTGGAGACTCGCGCTCCCAACCGTGGCCGCCGCGTGCCGCGGCAGGCCGTGATGGTGGCGTCTCGCCGCCAGGTTTCCAACGGAGCTCCCGCCTCAGAACTCGCCCCCGGTATGAAAGTGTCGCATTGTGTTCCAATCGTGGTATGACGGCGCGGACCGAATCCCCGCAATACCGACCCGCCATGCCACCGCCGCCACGCCGCCCTAACCATCGCCCGCAGGATCAACACTCGCAGGCCAGCCGCCCGCCTGGCCGGCCAGCCGCGCCGGTGCGCTCCCACGATTCGAGCGCGGCCGACCGCGGCTGGGATCCGGTGGCCGCCTGGTATGACAAACTCGTCGGCGAAGCGGGTTCGGATTACCATCGGCATGTCATCCTGCCCGCCGCGCTGCGGATCTTGGCCCCCCAACCCGGCGAGGCGATCCTCGACCTGTGCTGCGGCCAGGGCGTGCTGGTCAAGCCGCTGCTGGACGCGGGCATCGGCCGCTTCACCGGGGTGGATGCCAGCCCGCGGCTGATCGCGGCGGCGAAATCGCGCCACGGTAGCGACCCGCGGGTGGCCTGGGTGGTAGCCGATGTGAGCCAGCCCGGCACGTGGGTGGACGCGAGCCACGATGCGGCGGCCTGCCTGATGGCGGTGCACGACGTGGCGGACGTGGCGGCGATGTTTGCGAACCTCGCGCGCGCCCTCAAACCCGGCGGCCGCGCGCTGTTGGTGCTGATGCATCCGTGTTTCCGCATTCCGCGCGCCAGCCACTGGGGTTGGGACGCCGACCAGAAAATCCAGTTCCGCCGGCTCGACAGCTACCGGACGCCGCTGGAGATTCCCATCACCACCCACCCGGGCAAGGGAACCGGCGAACAAACCGCGTTCCACCACCGGCCGCTGGCGGATTTGCTCACGGCTCTGGGCCAGGGCGGACTGGCCGTGACCGCCTGCGAGGAACTCTACAGCCACCGCCGGTCGCAGGCCACCGGCCCGTTCAGCAAGGCCGAGCACCGCGCGGCGCAGGAGTTCCCGCTGTTTCTCGCCCTCAGGGCGGTTAGAATCTAGCCGCCCGGGCGCGGTTGCTCTCCCTGGGCACAGGGTGATTGGCTACGGAGCGCGGGCTTCAGCCCGCCTCTGAATCCTTTCCAGGCGGCCGGCAGGAGTGCCCCGCTACAGGGCCAAATGTAGCGGCGCTCTGCGACCGTCGCTGACCGCCTTCGACAGTGGCCGCAGTATTGAAATCCATGACACGCTCGCGTCTCTGAAAGGTGGCACCCCCCACTCCGCGGCCGGTGCCCCGGAGTTATGGCTCAGACATCATGACAAAGGAACCATCGAACCCATCAAGATCATTCAACCACAGGATGCCGGATGTGCAGTCCGGGCAACCCGTAGAGTCGTTGCCGCCTGTCGGGTCATCACGGGCTTGCATTGTCGCCATCCCTCAGTTCTGATCGCCCCCAGAAACATGGTAACTCAGGCACAAATTGCTAAGAAGCTGGGCGTTTCTCGTCAGCTCGTCACGTTTGCTCTCGGCGACTACCCGCAAGTCGCCAAAGAATCCCGCGAACGGATTCAGGCGGCGGCGGCGGCGATGGGATATCGCCCGAATCCCCATGCGCGGGCGCTGCGCAGCAAGCGCACCGGCATCATCGCGCTGTGGATTCCCGACCAGATTTCCACGCATTACACCCATGTCGCCCGCGAACTGGGACGTCTGACCAAACAAACCGGGCAGGAGTTGATCATTTCGGAAGTCAGGGAGGCTGTCAGGAATCAGATTTGGTCGAATGTCCCGGTGGACGGGATTTTTGCCGTCGACGCCTCAGCATCGGTTCAGCGGGAACTCGAAGCGTTTGCAAAAAAGTCGATTCCGGTAGTCGGCTTGGGCACCTACTGTTCGCCCCAGACCGACCATGTAAGAGTCGATTTCAAAGCCGGCACAGCGCAAGCCATGGCGCATCTCATCGAATCCGGATTCCGCCGGATCGCCCACGCAACCTTCGTGCGCAAGAACGTGCCTCACGAGAGCCGGCGCCTTGAATATTTGCGCGCCATGCGCAATGCCGGCTTGAATCCGGAGTTCATCTACTACCCGCTCAGTGAGCAGCAACGCCCGATCATCCGGCAGTTGATGAAGGATTACGTCAGCGACCAAGGGTTGCCGGAAGCCATCTTCTGCCACTCTGATGACGTCGCTCTCGGGATCTATCGGGGACTTTGCGATTTGAAAATCCACGTGCCCGGCTCCGTCGCCTTGGTGGGTTGCGATGGCATCGAAGACACGGAGTATCTCGAGCAGCCGCTGACCACCTTGGTGCAACCGGTCACGGAAATGTGTGCCGCCGCATGGCGCTTCATGCAGCAGCGCCTGGATGATCCCGCCACCCCGCGCCAGCACGCCCTTTTGGTGCCCAAATTGGCCATCCGCGAGTCCTCGCTGCGCTCCGCCTGAGATCGGGCCGAATTCGCGCGGGTGAATCGAGGCCGTTAATTAGCACGTGATAACTTTTGGTTTGACGCCTTTCCCCAAGTTCTCCAGATTGTCCGCGGAAACCAAAAGACATGGCCGAAACACTAGGAATCTCATCGCGAGCGGGTAAGACTGGGTACCACCGAATCCTGCTGCTGGTCGCTGGCTTGGGAGGGCTGCTATACGGGATCGACGTCGGCATCATCGCCGGCGCGCTGCCCTACATGGAAGCGACCTCCGGCCTGAATGCCGGACAACTGTCGATCATCGTCGCGGCGGTTCTGCTGGGTTCGGTCATTTCCACACTTTTTGCGGGAATGCTTTCCGATCTGCTAGGGCGCAAGCCGATGATGATCGTCAGCGGAGGGGTGTTCGTGGCAAGCATACCCATCATCGCCTTGGCGGAGGGATTTGGCCCGCTGGTGATGGGGCGACTGCTGCAAGGCATCAGCGCCGGATTGATTGGAGTGGTGGTTCCGCTCTATCTGGCCGAATGTTTGAGCGCGGCCAACCGGGGCAAAGGCACGGGAGTTTTCCAATGGCTGCTGACCCTGGGGATCGTGGCCGCGGCACTGATCGGCTACGGCTTCAGCATCTGGATCGGTGGCATTGAAAAGAACGGCACCCTCGAAGAACTCTTCGCCGCCAAGGACCACGCATGGCGCTGGATCTTCTGGGTGTCCATGCTGCCCGGCATCTTCTTTGTCATGGGTTCGTTCGTGGTGACCGAGTCGCCGCGGTGGTTGTTCAAACGCGGCAAACTGGAAGCCACCCGCAGCGCCTTGTTGCGATCGCGCGATGCCGACCAGGCCGAACAGGAAATCCAGGAAATGCGGGAAACGGCCGCCCATGAAAGCGGCAAAAAATCCGCCGACGGCAGCACCACCGCCCGAGGGTCGATTTTGGCGCGCAAGTACATGATCCCCTTCCTGCTCGCCTGTGTGATCCTGGCCTGCAACCAAGCCACCGGCATCAACTCGATCATCGGCTACAACGCCACCATCCTCATCCAAGCCGGCTTGAACGACGCCCAGGCGCACATGGGATACGTCATCCTCACGCTGGTCAATTTCGTCATGACGATGGGGGCCGTCGCCCTGGTGGACAAGAAAGGCCGCAAGTTTCTGCTCTCCGTCGGCAGTGCTGGCATCATTGTCTCGCTGATTGCCGTCGGTTGCCTGTTCCACCATACCGAAAAACTTCGCGTCGATTGCAAGGACGCCGTGCAGGCCATGGTGACTGAAGTGGACGCGGTCAAGGTCCTGGCCGACGGCACCCAACAGGCGGTGAAGGACCAGAGGGTCGCGTTCAAGTACGATGAGGCCAAGGCACAGGAACTCCTTGCCAGCGCTGGTGCAGCCGGCAACGCCATCGCCGGCAAGGCCACCACCCTTTCGATCATCTACTCATGCGGCGATTTCACCTCGGCCACCAATGTAGCCAGATCCGACAGCAAGACGGCCAGCATCAGCATCAGCCGCAATGACAGCCTGCCAAGCACCGGCGTGGATGCATTCTTCAAGAACCCGTTTGCCGACCTCCAAGGATCGCGCAAGGCCGGACTCAAGATCGACAACGCCCTGATCACACCGGTGCCCAGCACTGCCAATGGCTGGACCATCGCGGGCTGCATCTTTGTCTTCATCGCCTTCTTCGCCGTCGGCCCGGGAGTATGCGTCTGGCTCGCCCTGTCGGAACTCATGCCCACCCGCATTCGCTCCAACGGCATGAGCATCGCCTTGCTAGTCAATCAGGCGGTGTCCACCACCATCGCGGCAGTCTTTCTCCCTACGGTGGGCAAACATGGCTACTCGACGATGTTCTTCGCCTTCGCCGGTTGCACGGTGATCTACTTCATCACCGCCGCATTCTTCCTGCCTGAGACCAAAGGCAAAACGCTCGAGGAAATCGAAGAATATTTCGAAGGGAAAAAATTGTCCACCTGACCAATCACCACCCATCATGTCATCGCCATCCATCACATCCGCCATCTCCGCCCCGCTCGATCCAGGATTTCTGCCCGCGGTGCTCTTCAACCGTCATTACCTCAATAGCGCCCGCGCCACCGGCAAAGCCGTGCCGCTGGTCATCGGCCTGGAACGCGAATCCGGCCTGGTCTCGCGCTACGAGACCGTGGTCAAACCCACCGCGGATGCGGACACGCTGCGCTACGTCGAGCGCATCGTGAAGTTCCTGCTGTGGGCCCGTGGCGGCTGGAAACTCCACTTCGGCGGGCCGCCAGCCATCGGCGAGGCCATCCGCAAAAGCTACTCGGCACGCGGCGCACGCAAGTTCGACTGCAAGATGATGGCCCTCGCCTACGGCAAAAAATTCGAGGTGGTTCTAACGAGTCCGGACAAGGTGCCCGCCGCCAGGGACCGGCAAGTCGCGGCGGGCGGTCACCTCACCGGCTGCCGGATCGGCTTCGACCTTGGTGCCAGTGATTACAAGGTCTCGGCCGTGATCGATTCGAAAGTGGTTTTCACCGAGGAAACCCCGTGGGATCCCAAGAACCAGGCCAATCCCGAATACCACTATCATCACCTTAACGCCGCACTCCACCGGGCTGCGGCGCGCATGCCCCGCGTCGATGCCATCGGCGGAAGTTCCGCCGGCATCGTCGTCGACAATGAAATCCGCGCCGCCTCATTGCTGCGCGCGATCCCAACGAAGCTATTCCCGCAAGCCGCCGCGATCTTCAAGCGCATTCAGAAGGAATGGAACGTCCCGCTGGTGGTGATGAACGATGGCGACGTCACCGCACTCGCCGGCGCGCTGTCCATCGGCCAATCCGGCATGTTAGGTGTCGCCATGGGATCCAGCGAGGCCGCCGGATTCATGGACAAGCAAGGACGCGTTCTCGGCTGGCTCAACGAGCTGGCCTTCGCGCCGGTGGACTACAATCCCCGTGCCCCGGCCGACGAATGGTCCGGCGACGCCGGCGTCGGCGCGCTTTCTTTCTCACAGCAAGCAGTCAACAAGCTCCTGCCCGCGGCGAAAATCAAGCTGCCCAAGGCCATGGATCTGCCCGAGCGGCTGGTGGAAGTCCAGGCGCTGATGGCAACGGGCGACGAACGTGCGGCCAAAATCTACGAGACCATCGGCGTCTATCTTGGCTACACGATTCCCCACTATCTGGATTTTTACGACTACGCCCACATGCTCATTCTAGGCCGCGTGACCACCGGCGCAGGGGGGGACATCGTGCTGGCCAAAGCGCGGCAGGTGCTCAAGCAGGAATTCCCGGAAGCCGCCCGCGCGATCACCATGCATGTGCCCGATGAGAAATCCCGCCGCGTCGGCCAGGCGGTGGCCGCCGCCAGCCTGCCAATGACTCACCCTTAATTCCATGAACCTTCACCATTCCACCGCCGAACTATTCGTTCCCGACCAGCAACCCGAGGCCGCAGCACTGCAACGCATCACCCACCTGGGAATCGGCGCCCACCAGGACGATCTCGAATTCATGGCCTTCCATGGCATCCTGGACTGCTTCGCCCGCGACGACCGGTGGTTTGGCGGAGTGACCTGCACCAACGGTGCTGGCAGCTCGCGCAACGGTCCATACGCCAAATTCACCGATGCCGAGATGATGGTGATCCGGCGTCAGGAACAAAACACGGCCGCTGTCATCGGTGGCTATGGCGCGATGATCCAGCTCGACTATCCGAGCTGCGGCGTCAAGAGTCCCAGCGCCCAGGAGTTGAAAAACGATCTCAAACAGATTCTGGCCGCCACCAGGCCCCAGGTCGTCTACACCCACAACCCCGCGGACAAACACGACACCCACATCGGAGTGACCGTGGCCGCGCTGCAGGCCATGCGTGAATTGCCCCGTGACCAGCGCCCCCAACAAGTCATCGGCTGTGAAGTCTGGCGCAATCTCGACTGGCTGCCCGACGACGCCAAAGTCCTCATGGACGTTAGTGGTCGCGACAATTTGGCCGCCGCCTTGAACGGTGGCTTTGACTCGCAAATCGCCGGCGGCAAACGCTATGATCTCGCCACTCTCGGGCGGCGCGCCGCCAACGCCACGTTCTTCAACTCGCACGCGACGGATGCCGCCACCCAACTCATCTTCGGCATGGATCTCACCCCCCTGGTGGAGGATGAGTCGCTGGACATCCTGGCGTTCGTGTGCGATCACATCGCTCAATTCCAGGACGATGTGCGCCTGAAACTCGGTCAACGATTGGGACAAGCCTAATGGAAATCATCATCCAACCCACGCCGCAAGCCGCCACCGATATCGCCGCGCGCATCATCGCCCGCTTGCTGCGCGACAAGCCCAACGCGGTGCTCGGACTGCCCACCGGCAGCACCCCCCTGTTGCTCTACCGCACGCTCATTGAGATGAACCTCGACTGGAGTCAGGTCACCACCTTCAATCTCGACGAGTACATCGGCCTGGCACCCGAGCACCCGCAATCCTACCACAGTTTCATGTGGGAAAACCTGTTCCAGCACATCAACCTCTCAAAAGAGCGCATCCACATCCCGGATGGCAATGCGCCGGATATCCCGCAGTTCTGCAGGCAATACGAAGAGCAAATCACCTCCGCCGGCGGCATCGACCTGCAAGTGCTCGGTATCGGCACTGACGGGCACATCGGCTTCAACGAGCCCACGTCATCACTCGCATCACGCACCCGAATCAAGACCCTCACCCAACAAACAAGCCAGGACAATGCCCGCTTCTTCGGCAGTGCCCAATGCGTGCCCAAGCACGTCATCACCATGGGAATCGGCACGATCATGGAAGCGCGGCTAAACCTCCTGCTTGCGTTCGGATCTAACAAAGCGCGGGCCGTCGCCGCGGCGCTCGAAGGTCCGATCACCGCGATCCATCCGGCCTCCATCCTGCAAATGCATCCGGTGGTGAAAGTCTGCCTTGATGAACCTGCGGCAGGCGACCTGCAGCGGGCGGACTATTTCCGCTGGGTGTATGACAACAAGCCGGCGTGGCAGTCATTCTAGCCATAACACCAAAGATTCACCCGTTTCATTGCTCTACCCAACCTATCAATCCCATTAAATCCCTCATTTTTTCGGCTGTCTCCCTCGTCACTCCGCTTGCGGCACAGCATGCGCTGGTTCCCAAACCCGTCTCGCTCATGGCCGGGCCGGGCGCGTCCTTCCACCTCGCGACGCACACGCGGATCTCCTACAGCGGCAGGGACTGCGCCGCTGCCGCCGAACTGCTAGCCCACTCCTTGCGCCGCGCCACCGGCCTCGCCCTGGCCGTCGGGACCGCGGGTTCAGCGGGTCCCGGCAGCATCCACCTGCAGCTCGGCGCTGTCGCCAACACCCAGAGCCGCGAGGCCTATCAGCTTGTCGCGCGCGAAGGCGGCGTCGTTCTGACCGGCAGCACCCCGGCCGGGCTCATCAATGGCACCCAGACCTTGCGCCAACTGCTCGACGCCGGGATCTATCATCCGACGAAGCTTGACGTTGCGGCGTGGCCAATCCCTCCGGTCACCATCACCGACGAGCCGGCGTATCCATGGCGGGGCATGATGCTCGATGTGGCCCGCTACTTCTTCACCAAGGAATATGTGCTGCGCTATCTGGACATGATGGCGATGCACAAGATGAACGTGTTCCACTGGCACCTCATTGACGACTGCGGCTGGCGCATTGAGATCAAAAAATATCCCAGGCTCACCAGCATCGGCGCATGGCGCGGCCAGGGGCAGGAGCGATCGGGCGGATTCTACACTCAGGCCGACATCCGCGAAATCGTCGCCTACGCCAAAGCCCGCAACATCGAGGTGGTCCCGGAGATCGAGATTCCCGCCCACACGCTCTCCGCCCTCGCCGCCTATCCGGAGTTGGGTTGCCTCGGCAAATCCTTCGAGGTGCCGACCCGCCACTCGATCTCCCCGGAAATCTACTGCGTCGGCAAGGAGTCGACCTGGGTTTTTCTGGAAGGCGTGATGGACGAGGTCTGCGGGCTATTCCCCACCAACTTCATCCATATCGGCGGCGACGAAGCACACTACGACCGCTGGAATCACTGCGAGCACTGCCAAAAACTCATGCAAAAGGAAGGTCTCAAGTCTGCCAAGGAGCTACAAGGCTGGACCACGACGCGCATCGAGAAGATTCTCAAAAAGCACAACAAGCTCATCATCGGCTGGGATGAACTTCTCGACTGCGGCGTGAGCAACCAGGCCGGCATCATGACCTGGAACAATCCGAGCACGGCCGTCAAAGGTGCCCAGCGCGGCAATCCGATCGTCATGTCACTCACCGGCCACGCTTACTTTGATGTTGCGGAAAGCAAGCTCCCCGGAGAGCCCCCAACGGCTGGCTGGATTGCACCGATTTCATTGGAAAAGGCCTACGGCTGGGAACCAACGCCCACAGGTCTTGATGCCAAGGCGGCGAAAAACATCCTCGGCGCCACCGGTTGCGTCTGGTCCGACCAGTTCCTGCACCGTGCCGCCATTCTCGCTGACAAACCGGGCCGGGGCACCGCGGCCTCGGAGGCCTACGTGGATTACCTCAGTCTGCCACGCATGGCTGCCCTCGCCGAGGTCACCTGGAGTGCTCAAGCAACGCGCAATTACCCGGACTTCAGTCAACGAATGAAGCAACACTATCTCCGCTATCAGCAGGCCGGATATCAGTTCCGCATGCCCACTCCAACCATCGAGGCCAGGCGACTTGCCGATGGCCGCCTGAGCATCACAGGCGAATGCCCGATCGCCGGTGGCAGCATCCGCTACACTCTCGACGGCTCCGAACCCGGCTCCGATTCCAAGGCGTTGACAGCGCCGCTCACCGCTCCCAACGATGCCTCCCTCAAGGCCGCGACCTACGCCGCCAACGGCAGCCACAGCCTCACCTGGACCCTGATCGACGAAACAAACAAGTTCGCTCAAATCGGCAAGAAGATCGGCGAATGGAAGTCCGGCCAAGTTGGCAGTGGCTCCGCCAAAGCGGTCACTTTCGACGCCACCGGGTTCATTGATGGCAATGGCACATACCTCATCACCTTCCAATTCACCCATGGTGTCCAGAGGCTGGACATCGACGGCATCGAGGTCGTTCGCAACGGCAGCGATCCGGTCGGGCAGGACCGTCACCACGGATTCACCGGCAGCAGCCAGCAAGCCAATGCCTACACCATCAAGGTGGCCAACTATCAGACAGGGGCCGCCTTCACGCTCAAGGCGATGATCTATGGCGACACCGGCGACGACTCGAACGGCGTGGTGTTGATCCGCAAGCAATAGAACTCCTGCCCGCGCATGAAATTGTAAATGCATATGCACCCTCCGCAACAACAGCCGACCGTCGCCAATGCCTTGAATGTCTGAAGGCCCTCGTCATGATCGCGGCAGCCATGCCCTCGCCACAGGCGCTGGGCGCTGCCGCCGTGGCGACTTCTTCGCGGGTGACCAGGAGCACTGCTGCCGCTTGGAGGTGGCGGTACAGGGCAAGCTTCGGCTGGGCTCCGGCCAGACTGAACTGACCGGTGTCTTCCGCGAGCCGGGTGCTGCCGTGGTTTTCCAGAAGCAGCGCGATGCGCCGGGCCAGATCATCATCGTCGATCCAATGCACGTCGGATCCTGGCGTTGCGGACGCGTGTGTCTCCCCGCGCTCCGGATGGAAAAATTGAACGGCTCCCGCGCAGTCTTCGCCGACGTGGCGGATGATGCTGAAAACGTTGCGTGGGGAGACGTGGAAGCGCTTGCCCCATTCGTCGAGGATCTGCGGGCTGTCAGGCAGCAGGCCCCACAAGAATGGCTCGATCACGGAATGCGGGTGTTTTTTCAACGCGAGCGGCATTGAGAGCGACAGCGGAAACCGGCGCGGCGATTCCAACCACGTGGTGTCGTAGGTGAATCCCAGACGCTTGCCATCACGTTCGAGCATTCCCATCAGGACGCCATCCGCCATCACCATCAGGGATTCGCTCATGGCTTGAGAGAGAGCTTGGAGTCGCCGAGGATTTTGCCGAGATCAATCTCCAAGTCGGTTGGCGCTTGGGGCTCGATACTCAGGCGGACTCCCAATGCCTTGAGGGTGCCCATCACCAGTCCAAGTTCGACAGTCGCTCGCGCCTTTTCCAAGTGAATGATCCACTCGCGCCCGACCCCGGCCTCACTCGCCAAAGTGGCCTGACTCCATCCCCTCTCCCGCCGCAAACCGCGAATCACGGCTGCCAGCTCACGGACACTTTGAACTTCCATGTGGCAAACATATCAAAGTCGCCGAACGGAGACAAACGCAAATATCGGCGTTAGTCCACATTATGAAGTGTAGGCGATTGCCTACATTACCCCCCCTCATTCGCGGTATCGCCTGTTTCGTCCAATCCAGCCGCCTGACCTTTTTGGAAAAGGTGGCTCATGCCCTCACAAAGGGCGGAACATCCGATTTCTCGAATTCGAAAAGTGAGCACACAACGAGCTCACGACCATTGCGAGTCTAACAAAAAGGACCCCTTTCGGAGCCCCAAGTCGTTGATATTCAAGTTGGTGGGCAGAGATGGATTCGAACCAACGTAAGCTTTCGCTAGCAGATTTACAGTCTGACCATCACAAATGGGTTTTACTGATATACAATGACTTACGATCTCATATTTCCCGAGTGTCCGAAATTTCTGGCGTTTTTTAGGCAATAGCGCTACCACTTTAGGGGTGCCGAGACCAGCCACATTTAAGCATCGGAAGGACCAGCGTGGCCGCTGGTATCCCAAGGCCACAAGCTGATAGTGGGCGTGGACAGCACAGACCTTTGGCATGGAGATTCATGGATTGCCAAAGAGCTTCATGAAATGGTATCCGGTGGCCCACAGGCCGACCATGCCATCGTCGTGCAGGGGCTACGCCAGGATGACGACGGCAGTTGGCATGTGATCGTCAATGATTGTGCGACGACAATTAAGACTGACCCCTGACGACAATTAAAACTGCCCAGTTGGGAGGGCTGGTTTTTGGGGTGAGACAGCATGCTGTTTGACACCGGTTGGGGCGGCGGGTGC
>Ga0194037_1002221_pt1 | contig 13177 bp, 15 predicted proteins | sample JunL306m_MetaG_FD_148653 | JGI IMG/M metagenome (GOLD analysis project Ga0194037, IMG submission 148653) | Anoxic zone freshwater microbial communities from boreal shield lake in IISD Experimental Lakes Area, Ontario, Canada - Jun2016-L304-6m | ecosystem: Environmental > Aquatic > Freshwater >...
GCTATTAATGGTGCTAAAAATGCAGGTCTTCTTGCCGTCCAAATTTTAGCAACTCATAATGAACATTTGCATAACGAATTACTTGCATACAAAGAAAAAATGAAAGAGGAAGTAATTAAAAAAGCTGCTGTTGTTGAGCAAGGAAGAAGAGTGATTGGCTTTAAAAACTGATGACTAAAACGGCACTCATTACTGGCGCAAGCAGCGGAATTGGTTTAGAACTTGCAAAAATTTATGCTTCAAAAGGCGACAATTTAATTCTTGTTGCCAGAAGTTTTGAAAAAATGAAAGCGTTAAAATTCGAGCTCGAAAATTCTTATAAAATTGCTGTTCATCTCATCAAAAAAGATCTTTCACTTCTTGATTCAGCAAAAGAAGTTTATGATGAAGTGAAGCAAAAAAATATTGCAGTTGATTACTTGATTAACAATGCCGGCTTTGGCGATTATGGGATGTTTTACGAAACATCGTGGGAAAAAGAGCAGGCAATGATCAACTTAAATATTACAGCACTTACTCAGCTTACCAAACTTTTTGTTGTTGATATGGTTGCAAGGAAAAGTGGGAAAATTATGAATGTTGCTTCAACAGCTGCATTTCAAGCCGGACCTTCAATGGCTGTTTATTTTGCAACAAAAGCTTATGTACTTTCTTTTTCGGAAGCGATACAAAATGAATTGAAAGATTTTGGAATTACGGTAACAGCTTTATGTCCCGGTGCAACCGAAAGTGGTTTTACAGATGCTGCAAATCTTCACGAATCAAAATTAATGAAAGGAAAAAAACTTCCTTCATCAAAAGAAGTTGCCACGTTTGGTTATGAAGCAATGATGAGTGGTGAAACTATTGCCATCCATGGCTTCATGAACAAAGTGATGGCGCTTTCATCACAAATTTTCCCTCGTAAAATTGTGGTTAAAATCCTGCGTCAGATTCTCGATAAATCACAATAAATTTATGTTTCCCCTATTAAATGAAAGCCACAGCTTGCACAGATTAGAAAAATAATTTCAAAAAAATCTGTGCAATCTGTGGCAACTTTTTTCGGATAATAAATAAAAACTACCAACCGATAACTAATAACTATAAAATATTATTTCACCGCAATAACCGAAATTTCTACATTAGAATTTAACGGAAGTTTTGAAACCTGAACTGTTTCTCTTGCCGGAAAATCTTTAGTAAAAAACGAACCATACATTTCATTAATGGCTGCAAAATCACCAAGGTTTACACAGAATATTGTTGCTTTCACAACATTTGAAAAATCCATTCCGGCTTCATTTAAAATTGCTCCTAAATTTTCCATCACTTTTTTTGTCTCAGCTTTAATATCGCTTTGAACCATTTCACCGGTTTTAGCATCTTTTGGCACTTGACCAGAAATATAAAGTGTATTTCCAACTAAAACTGCATGACTGTATGGCCCAATTGGCGCAGGTGCATTTGCCGATGTAATTATTTTCTTTTCCATTGATTTTGTGTGATTACTTTTGTTATTGTTTTTAACGGGTTCAAATTTAGTCTGAGAAAATGAAAATACTGGCACGAGGAGAAAAAATACGTACAGAAGAATTGAAATTAAAGCTTTCATCGGTGGTATGTGATTTAAAAATTATTGACGATACTGATTTATCGTCAGCTAATTTAAATGATTATGATTTAATTTTTGATTTAGATTTTGACGAGCATACTGATCAATTAAATTTTTATGCAGGATTAACAATTCCGGTAATTGTTTCGTGTGTTAAAACTCAGCTTGCAAAAGCCGTTCATGATTACGGGAAAAAAGTAAATTGCATATTGATAGGAATGAATTGTTTGCCAACTTTTATCAATCGTGAATTAGCAGAAGTTTCACTTTTGGATTCAACTTCAAAAGCAACACTTGAAACTTTGATGCAACAACTTAACTGGAAATATAAATTAATTGAAGATAGAGTTGGGATGGTAACTCCGCGAATTATTTTTATGATAATTAATGAAGCGTGTTATACCGTTCAGGAAGGAACTGCAAGTTTGGAAGATATTGATACCAGCATGAAACTTGGAACCAATTATCCTTTCGGACCATTTGAGTGGGCAAATAAAATTGGCGTAAAACATGTGTACGAAACGCTCGAAGCAATTTACAATGACACACATGATGAGCGATATAAAATTTGCCCCTTGCTCAAAACAAAATATTTGAAAAGAGAAAGTTTTTGATTTTATTTTATTGTTCCCCTCCTTCTGAAGGAGGGGCGTCACAAAGTAACGGTGTGGTTATTTATTTGTAAATTAATCTTGTGCCTCAGTGTTGAAATACATTTTCACATGTTCAATATCCGCTTCCCAAAAGTTTTCTCCTTCAGGTTTAAAATGTTTGGCAATTTTTATTTAATTTTTTCAGAATGGGTTAATTCTAAACTTTCTTTATCAAAAGTTAAGAAACCTTCGGCAGATAAATCCTCATCCAAATCTTCCCAATGAATCCATTTACCATTTTCCCATAATTCAAATTGCTTTAACTGATCAGGCGTGCCTTTGCTCAAATTTGGATACCACGAAATAGGCGTGCCGATAATTCTTGCATCGTTTAACTCTACAAAAATTTTATCATGATCAAACCAAACTTTTTTTACCGCTATCATATTTATTATTTGCTAAAATATTCTTCCCATTTCTGCTCAATCAAATCCTCATTTTCTTCAATTATACTTTCAGCTAAATGAATGTCTTTACTTTTAACTCCATTATTTTCAATCAATACAACTGGTTTAATTCCAAATTTAGCAGTGCCATCTGCGTTCTTGATGTGAACATGAATTGGTAAATGTTCGTTGCTAAAAAACAGAAAACGTATTCCAAACATTCTGAATAATTCAGGCATGATTTATAAATTTATTTCAAATTTATGAATTCTCTTTGAAACTCAAATTTAAATTTACTGTGTGTTGAAACACATCTTCACATGTTCAATATCGGCTTCCCAAAAGTTTTCTCCTTCAGGTTTAAAATGATGTTTTAAGTAAAAGTTTTTAGCAGGAAGTTGTGCGTGCAAATAAATTTTCCTTCCATCTTTTGGCACATCATTTAAAATTGTTTTTAATAATGCTGAGCCAATATTTTTATTTCTGAATTCTTTTAAAACAGCAAATCGCTCAAGCTTTATCCCATTTTCTGTTTCTCGCCAACGAGCTGTTCCGGCAGAAATATCATTCACTGTTGCCAAAAAATGGCGCGACTCTTCTTCAAATTCCCACTCAATATCTTCGGGGCAATTTTGTTCTTTTACAAAAACTTCTTTCCGAATTCGGTGTGCTTCATCAAGCTGGGCTTGATTTTCAATACGTTTTACATCTATCATATCCAACTTTTAAAAAAATACTTATGTTTGCAAACTTAAATTTTTATCACAATGAGCAAAACAATTGAATTATTAGGCGATAAAGCCGACAGCTTATTAAAGCATGAATGTAAAACAATTTCAAAAGATATTATTCACGCACCCGGACCGGATTTTGTTGATCGTATTTTTGGTGGAACAAACCGTAATCCACAGGTGTTAAGAAACTTGTCTGCAATTTATAATCACGGTCGTTTGGCCGGAACAGGTTATGTTTCTATACTTCCTGTTGATCAGGGAATCGAACATTCTGCCGGAGCGTCATTTGCACCGAATCCAGCATTTTTCGATCCTGAAAATATTGTAAAACTTGCCATTGAAGGCGGTTGTAATGCAGTTGCTTCAACGTATGGTGTGTTGGCTTCTTGCTCTCGTAAGTATGCCCACAAAATTCCTTTCATTGTAAAATTAAATCACAACGAATTTTTAACCTACCCAAATAAATTTGATCAAATTATGTTTGGTTCGGTTGATGAAGCTTGGAATTTAGGAGCTACTGCAGTTGGCGCAACAATATATTTTGGATCAGATGAATCTGCCCGCCAAATTCAGGAAGTTGCAATGGCTTTTGAAAGAGCACACGAACTTGGAATGCCTACAATTTTGTGGTGCTACCTAAGAAACAGTGGTTTCAAAAAAGATGGAGTTGATTATCATGCATCAGCCGATTTAACAGGACAAGCAAATCACTTGGGAGTAACTATTCAGGCAGATATTATCAAACAAAAATTACCAAATACTAATGGTGGATACACTGCAATGAATTTTGGTAAAACACATGAAAAAGTATACACCCAACTTTCTTCAAATCATCCAATTGATTTAACCAGATACCAAGTTGCAAATTGCTATATGGGTCGTCAGGGATTGATTAATTCAGGTGGAGAAAGTAAAGGAGCAAGCGATATGAGTGAAGCAGTTTTTACAGCAGTAGTTAACAAACGCGCAGGCGGACAAGGTTTAATTTCTGGTCGTAAAGCATTTCAAAAACCAATGAAAGACGGAATAGAATTATTAAACGCTATTCAAGATGTTTATTTAGATAAATCGATTACGTTAGCATAATTGATTAGATAATTTGAAAATGTGATGATTTGATTTTTCAATCATCACATTTTTTGTCTTATTATTTTTTAAGAATTAAGAGTCAATCATCAAATTAGTTTATCATCAAATTATCAAATTGAAAAAATGAGTTGGTTCAAACGTGTAAAGGAAGGAATAACAACATCTACCGAAGATAAGAAATCGGTACCGGATGGCTTGTGGCATAAATGTTCGAGGTGTAAAAAAGCAATTACTACTACCGATCATGAAGCTAATAAATTTGTTTGCCCATCATGTAATTATCACGATAAAATTGGCTCAAAAGAATATTTTAGTATTTTGTTTGATGATGGAAAATACGAAGAATTATTTGCCAATATTAAACCAACAGATCCATTAAAATTTGTTGATACAAAAGATTATAAAACGAGATTAGAAGATACAATTTTAAAATCAGGATTAAACGATGCATTACGCGTTGGTGTTGGTGATATCAATGATATGCCATTGGTAATTGCTTGCATGGATTTTAATTTTATTGGAGGATCGATGGGTTCAGTTGTTGGAGAAAAAATTTCACGAGGAATTGATTTTGCTCGTGAAAATAAAATTCCCATCATGATCATTTCAAAATCTGGTGGAGCACGAATGATGGAAGCTGCTTTTTCATTAATGCAAATGGCAAAAACATCCGCCAAACTTGCCTTACTTGGTAAAGCGGGTATTCCTTATATTTCCTTATTAACTGATCCAACAACAGGAGGTGTAACTGCATCTTTTGCAATGCTAGGTGATATTAATATTGCCGAACCAGAAGCATTGATAGGTTTTGCCGGACCACGCGTTATTCGCGAAACTATCGGTAAAGATCTTCCAAAAGGATTTCAAAGTTCTGAGTTCTTATTGGAGCATGGTTTTGTTGATATCATTGTTCCTCGAACCGAATTGAAAGAAAAACTAAGCACTCTTTTACGATTGCTTGGAGATGAAACAAAATCAGCAGCAGTTTCTGATATTAGCTAAAAATTTGGCTGACTGATTCTTTTGCCTATATTCGCAGCCCATTTTACACATTTTTACACAAATAAATTTTTACAAACATGAATTTGACAACAGAGAAGAAACAAGAAATCTTCGAAACGCACGGTAGAATCAAGTCTAAAACAGACACTGGTTCGGCTGAGAGTCAGATCGCGCTATTCACACATCGCATCAACCACATCTCAGGACATTTAAAAGTTAACAAAAAAGATTTCTCAGCAGAATTAAGCTTGGTGAAATTGGTAGGTAAAAGACGCTCATTATTGGATTACTTAACTAAAAAAGATGTATTCCGTTACAGAGCAATCATCAAAGAACTTGAGATCAGAAAATAAGCATGAAGAATTTCGGAAAAATTGACAACAATAATTTCTCCGTTATTCATATTCTCAATTAATTAAACATAAGCAGGGCCGTTGGTCCTGCTTTCATTATTTTATAAAATATGACGAAATTAGGAACAACAAAAACATTTGATCTCGGAGACGGAAGAACCATCTCGATCGAAACAGGAAAGCTGGCAAAACAAGCTGACGGATCAGTGGTAGTGCGCATGGGAGATACCATGTTATTGGCAACAGCTGTATCAGCTCAGGAAGCAAAAGAAGATGTAGATTTTATGCCGCTTACAGTTGATTATCAAGAAAAATTTGCTGCAGTTGGCCGCATACCGGGAAGTTTTCATAAACGTGAAGCAAGATTATCAGATTATGAAATTTTAGTTTGCAGAATTATTGACCGTACTCTTCGTCCGTTATTTCCTGAAGATTATCATGCTGACACACAAGTTGCAGTAACTTTAATTTCATCGGATTTAAATTTGATGCCTGATTGCCTTGTTGGATTAGCTGCTTCTGCTGCTTTAATGGTGAGTGATATTCCATTTAACGGTCCTATTTCGGAAGTTCGTGTTGCAAGAATTAATGGTCAGTTCAAAATAAATCCATACAAAAGTGAAATGGAAAATGCAGATATCGATTTGATAGTTGCAGGAACAGAACATGACATCAACATGGTGGAAGGTGAGATGAAAGAAATCACTGAAAAGGATATGGTTGATGCTTTGAGATTTGCTCATGATGCAATCAAAGTACAATGTAAAGCTCAATGGGAATTATGTGAAATGCTTGGCGGTCGCAAACCTGCACGCGTTTATAAACATGAACGTAGCGATGAAGTTTTTGAAAAACAGATTCATGAATTTGCTTACGATAAAGTTTATACAATCGCAAAATCATCTTTAGGAAAATCAGATAGATCAGCAGGATTTAAAGCTATTCGCGAAGAATTTAAAAACTCTTTTCCGGAAGGAACAGTGTTTGATAAATTTTTATTGAATAAATATTTTCACCATGTTGAATATGATGCAGTAAGAGCAATGATTCTAAACGAACGTACTCGCTTAGATGGACGCCAATTAGATCAGGTTCGCCCAATTTGGAGTGAAGTAAATTATTTACCTGGTGCACATGGTTCTGCTGTTTTTACAAGAGGAGAAACACAATCATTAACTACCATTACTTTAGGAACTAAGTTAGACGAGCAAATGCTCGATAGCCCAATGAATGAAGGTTATTCAAAATTCCTTCTTCATTATAATTTCCCTTCATTTTCAACAGGTGAAGTAAAACCAAATCGTGGCCCGGGTCGTAGAGAAATTGGACATGGAAATCTTGCTTTGCGCGGATTAAAAAGTGTTCTTCCTGGATTACAGGAAAATCCTTATACCATCCGTATTGTATCTGACATTTTAGAATCTAACGGTTCTTCATCAATGGCAACAGTTTGTGCAGGTTCGCTTGCATTAATGGATGCCGGAATAAAAGTGAAAGATGCTGTTTCAGGAATTGCAATGGGATTGATATCAGATGAAAAAACAGGAAAATATGCAGTTCTTTCAGATATCTTAGGTGATGAAGATCATTTAGGTGATATGGATTTTAAAGTTATTGGAACTAGCAAAGGAATCGTGGCTTGCCAAATGGATATGAAAATTAATGGCTTGAAATGGGAATTGGTTGAAGAAGCTTTATTACAAGCAAAAGCTGGCCGCTTACATATCATGAATGAAATGAATAAAACCATTTCGAAACCAAATGTTGATTACAAACCTCATGCTCCAAGAATCGAAACTTTGATTATTGATAAAGACTTTATTGGTGCTGTAATCGGACCCGGTGGAAAAGTTATTCAAGGAATTCAAAAAGATACAGGTGCAACAATTTCAATTACAGAAGTTGGAAATACAGGTGTTGTGGAGATCGCTTCAAACAATGGTGAATCACTTGCAAAAGCAATGGCTATCATTAAAGGAATTGTTTCAGTTCCTGAGGTTGGAGCAGTGTATGAAGGTAAAGTAAAAAATATCATGGATTTTGGTGCTTTTGTTGAATTTATGCCGGGTAAAGAAGGCTTGCTTCATATCTCTGAAATTTCATGGAAACGTTTAGAGAAAATGGAAGGTGTGCTTCAATCAGGTGAGATTATTAAAGTGAAATTGCTTGATGTAGATAAGAAAACAGGAAAATATAAACTTTCACGTAAGGCATTATTGCCAAAACCTGAAGCTCCTGTAAAAGATGTGAGCTCGGCAACACCTGCAACAGAACCTAATGCTTAATTGTTTATAAAATAAAATTAAAAAAGTCCCGATTCGTTCGGGATTTTTTTTGCTTTGCATAAAATTATTTCGATGAAGAGATTTCGTTTGCGACATTTTTTTAAAGCGTTAACATTTTTAATAAGTGATAAAATCTCTTTATCGAAAGTGAAATATAAATTGAATCCAAAAACTTTACTCATTGTAAAATTGGATGCAATTGGTGATTATTTATTATTCAGAAATTTTTTAGAAGACATCAGAAAAAGCAAAAAATTCTCAAGCTATCACATCACGCTTTGCGGAAATATAATATGGGAAGAATTGGCCGAAACATTTGATAAATCATTTGTTGACGAGTTTATATGGATTGATAAAAGAAAATTGACAAACGAAAAATCTTATCGAAAGTCAATACTTCAAAAAATAAAACAGAAAGGATTTGAGACAGCATTTCAGCCAACTTTTTCAAGAGAAATTTTAACTGGAGATAGTATCATCAATGCCAGTGGAGCAAAATTTAAATTTGGAAGTGAAGGTGATGATGCAAATGAAATTTCAATTTTAAAAAATATTGCAGATGGGTTTTATTCTCAGTTATTAAATAAAAATTCATCAGTAGTTTTTGAGTTCGAAAAGAATAAAATAATTATTGAAGAATTTATTGAAGAGGAAATTGTGAGAACAGAACCTCAAATTATTATTGATAAAAAGGAGCCTTCGAAATTGACTTATGCAATATTATTTCCAGGTGCCGGTGAGGTTCAGAAACAATGGCCATTTGAACGTTTTTCGGCAATTGCAGATATGTTGAAAAATGAGTTTAATTTTGAAATCAAAATTTGTGGTGCACAATCAGATTCTGAACTAGCAAATAAAATAATTTCAACTTGCAAATCAGCAGTGCCAATAAATTTATGCGGAAAAACCAATTTGATAAATTTGATAAATGAAATTTCGAATGCAGATTTTTTATTTACAAATGATTCGAGTGCATTGCATATTGCAGCATGTTTAAATATCAAAACTGTTTGTGTGTTAAATGGCCGACATTACGGAAGATTTGCTCCTTATCCTGAAAATATTGTTCAAAATTTGGCTTTCGTTTTCTCAGATGAAATGGATGAATTGATAAACGAAAATGTTAATTCAGCTGTTCTTAAAACAAAATATCAAGCAATTTCTTTAATTAATTCAATTACCGTTGACAAGGTTGAGTTAACGATTAAAAAAATGCTGGTATGAAAGTTTTTCTACTCGATAATTATGATTCATTTACATATATGCTTAAAGATTATATTGAGCAATGTGGTGTTGAATGTATCGTAAAAAGAAATGATGACGAGTCGATAATTGAACATTCGTTAGATGAATATGATGCAATAATCATATCGCCCGGACCAAAAATTCCTTCAGAATCGGGTAACCTGATGAATATAATTTCAACTTATCATCAACAAAAACCCATACTTGGTGTTTGTTTAGGACATCAAGGAATAGGTGAATTTTTTGGTGCAAAACTTATAAAATCGCAAATACCAAGGCACGGAAAAGTTGATTTAATTCACCATAATCATCACGAATTATTCGAAGAAATTATTAATGGAATTGAGGTAACGCGTTATCATTCATTAGTTTTAGAGGAGGTGACTTCACCACTTGAAGTAATTGCTTGGAGCGAACGAAATGAAATAATGGCGGTGGCTCACAAGGAACTTCCAATATATGGAATTCAGTTTCATCCCGAATCTTATATGACAAAAAGTGGAATCAAACTCATCAAAAATTTTTTCAAACTTTCAAAACAATTGGCTTAAGTTAATTTTAATATATATTTGATTTGAATTTATAATTGAATGGATATTCAGCTAAAACAGGAAGATAAGTTTAAATACATAGAACAAGGAGAAGGTGAAGTGATGTTGCTGCTTCACGGATTATTCGGGGCCTTAAGTAATTGGAAAGATGTTCTTGATCATTTTTCTAAACGATATAAAGTTATTATTCCTATCATCCCAATTTTTGAAATGAATATTTTAAAATTGAGCGTTGATGGATTAGCAGATTTTATTTATGATTTTGTAGAATATAAAAATCTGACAAAAATAAATTTATTAGGAAATTCTCTCGGAGGACATATTGGTTTAGTTTTTATAAAAAAGCATCCTGAATTGGTAAATTCACTTGTGCTTACAGGAAGTTCGGGTTTGTATGAAAGTGCATTTGGAGCATCGTATCCGAAAAAAGGCGACAGAGATTATATTCGTGAAAGAGTGAAACTTACGTTTTATGATCCAAAATCTACAACAGAAGAATTGGTTACTGAGGTATACGAAACACTTCAGGATAGGATGAAAGTATTGCGACTCTTAACGATGGCAAAGTCTGCAATTAGACATAATATGCGGAAAGATTTACCAAATTTTACTCAACAAACCTGTCTTGTTTGGGGTTTACAGGATACAATCACACCTCCAAATGTAGCTGAAGAATTTAAGGAATTATTACCTCATTCAGAATTGCACTTTTTAGACCATTGCGGACATGCAGCAATGATGGAAATGCCTCATGCATTTAATATGATTGTGGATGATTTTTATGCTAAAATATTTCAAAAATAATGTTCGCTGAAACTCTCATATCTCACGAAATATTCCCATTAAAAAAACATGATACTTGTAACTCGGCAGTAGTTTTTATGCATGAATGGGGAGTGTCGGAGTTGCCGGTTGTTGAAAATACAAAAGTTATCGGTTATGTTTCATTGGATGAAATTAGCATAAAAAGTCATAAGCTAAAAGTAGATGCTTTTATAAAAAATGACAAACAGATTATTGCCTCATCATACCAGCATATTTTTGAACTGATAAAAATTATTGATGAAAATGATTTGAGCACAATTTCTATTATTGATCAAGAAAATCAATTTTTAGGAATTGTATCTTTTAGAGATATTTTTAAAAATATAAATAGAAATTCTTCACTTTCTCAAACAGGTGGTATTATTACGTTAGAAATGTTGGCAAAAGATTATTCGCTCTCTGAGTTATCAAGGATAGTGGAATATAATGATGTCAATATTTTGAATGTATATATTAATGCAGCATCAGATGGTGAGAATACGATTTTAGTTTCTTTAAAATTTAATCATACCGACTTAAAAAATGTTATTGCGTCACTTCAGCGACATGGAAAAATTATTAGAAATATCAGTCAAGCTGAAATCACTGAAGATTCATTTTCTAATCGCTATGATTGGCTAATTAAATATTTAAATACGTGATATGAAAGTTGCTATTTATAGTAGAGTTTTTAAAAAAGAAATCAGCAATGACATTCAGTTGTTATTCGATTCTTTGTATGAATTGGGTATAAATTATATTATTGAGGAATTATATTTTGCACAATGTATTGCATCAGGAATAAAATCAAAAACTACTGAAACGTTTACAACTCAAAACGATATTTTAAAATATGCACCGGATTGTATGATTGTTTTGGGCGGAGATGGAACAATTTTGGATTCGATCATATACACAGGCAATCATGCAATACCAATATTGGGAATTAATAAAGGAAGATTGGGATTCTTGGCTGGCGAATCGGCTTCTGATATAAAAAAAGCAATTGTCAATCTTGATAAGGGGCATTATTCAATTGATTCACGTTCTGTTTTGCAGTTAGAATCGAGCAGCAATGTTTTCAACCAAACAAATTACGCTTTGAATGATTTTGTGATTCACAAAAAAGACAGTTCGTCAATGATTACAATTCATACTTATATTAATGGCGAATATTTAAATTCATATTGGTCGGATGGGTTAATTATATCTACACCTACTGGATCAACTGGGTATTCATTAAGTTGTGGTGGTCCAATTATGTATCCAGGTTCATCTAGTTTTGTAATTACACCAATTGCCCCGCATAATTTAAACGTTAGGCCAATGATAATTTCTGACTCTAATGTCATTTCATTTGAAATTGAAGGGAGGAGTACAAGTTTTCTTATTTCACTTGACTCACGTTCAGAAACTATAGACCAAAGCGTACAACTTGCCGTTAGGAAAGCACCTAACGATTTTCAACTGGTAAGATTTAATGAAGATAATTACCTGAAAACATTACGTAAAAAGCTTATGTGGGGGATTGATAATCGAAATTCTTAAGGGGTTTATAAATAATAAAGGCACCCACTTGTTTGGATATTAGTAATTATATAATATTTTTGCTTGCGAATTATGACTATGCCTAAGTACTTCTATATAAAATATTTCATAATGGTTCTAATTTTAGGAACTGTTACTGCTGATACTAAAGCTCAGAAAATTGAGGTAGGAGTATTGGTAGGTGGCTCATATTACTATGGGGATATTGTAAATGATTGGCAGCCCAATACAATTAGTTCTGCAGCAGGAGTTTTTTTAAGATATCATTTAAGTGAGAATTTAACTGTTAAAGGATTTGGTGGATATTGCCGTATTGGAGGTGCTGATTCAAATAGCACAGGATCTTCTTATCAAAAACATAGAAATTTGGCTTTTTGGGCAGATGTTTATGAAGGGTCAGTTCAATTTGAATATAGTTTTGTAAAGGATATTACAAGAGGCAGAAGGTTACGTAACAGATTTATTCCTTATGTATTTGCTGGATTAGGAGCATTTTATTATATGAATTATGCAAATGACCCACTTTATCCTTTGATTCCGGCAAAATTATGGCAATTGGGAACTTCAGGAACTGTTTACAGTCAATTATCAGCATGTATTCCTTTTGGTGCAGGTGTGAGATATAAAATTACCTCAAATTTTAATATAGGACTAGAAGTAGGTATTAGGTATACTTTAACTTCATGGTTAGATGATGTTGGAGGACCTACAACATCTTTTGTTACAAAGGATAAATTATTGTCCGAGCCGTCTAGAAGAATGTCTGACAGATCTGTTGAACAACAATATCTTTATACGGGCGTACAACGTGGTAAAATTGCCACAAATGACATTTACGTAATGGGCGGTCTCACGCTTTCATATCGTTTCGGTACTTCAGGTGGTGGCGGAGGCGGTTATAGAGGCCGTGCAATCAGGTGCCCACGCTTCTAT
>Ga0194037_1002223_pt1 | contig 13167 bp, 9 predicted proteins | sample JunL306m_MetaG_FD_148653 | JGI IMG/M metagenome (GOLD analysis project Ga0194037, IMG submission 148653) | Anoxic zone freshwater microbial communities from boreal shield lake in IISD Experimental Lakes Area, Ontario, Canada - Jun2016-L304-6m | ecosystem: Environmental > Aquatic > Freshwater >...
TTTCTGATGGGTTAAACGGAAAAGGATTTTATTTCAATAATCCCAATGCAAGTAGAAGTTGTGGTTGCGGAGAAAGCTTCGCAGTCTAGATTACAATATATAATTTAAAAGAGCCGCTACAATAATGATGTAGCGGCTCTTTTTTGTAATTATATCTTGCAACAATTTTTAACTTCCTTAATAATCCTCGTCATTTTGAGACGGAGGAGTTGGTGGTGCGGGTAAATCGGCTGACTTATATTTTATTACCCTTGGTGGTGGAGGTGGTGCAGGTAAATCACCAGATTTTTTTGGTTTTACTGCTGGCGGCGGCGGAGGAGGAGGTGGAACTTTTTTTTCTCCCTCTTTCACAATCACTGGAGGCGTGAATTTAACAGGCTCAGGTGGTTTCGGTGCCTTGGGCTTGTTTTTCTTTGAACTGCTAGTAACAGTAACCGGAATTGCGTCTGCACCCTTTTCAACAGTTGGTTTAGTGGTTTCATGAGTTGCTTTTTTCTCCTGCGCATTTGCAAAAATGCCAATACCAAAGAGGAAGAAGGCGATCAGTAAAAGTCGTAGGTTCATATTTTTCGTTTTAGATAGGATGCTAAATGTGATAATTTCCATAAAGTGCTTAAGAATTAAAGTAGAAGATTTAGTTTTGAAGCATGTGGATGATCTGCAAAAAAGAATGGCAACAGTTTTTTAGTAGCCTCACTGGCTACCTTGCCCTAATTGTTTTTTTATTATTAAACGGGCTTTTTTTATTTGTATTCCCTGATTCTAATCTCCTTGATTTTGGATACGCAAGCTTGAGCGGTTTTTTTAATCTGGCACCTTGGCTATTATTGTTTCTGATACCTACCATCACCATGCGGAGTTTTGCTGACGAATACAAGTCGGGTAGTTTTGAAATTTTAAAGACATTGCCTCTAACACCGAAATCCATCGTTGTGGGTAAATATTTGGGAGCACTGCTAATTGTACTTACAGCTCTTTTGCCCTCAGTCATTTACGCTTTCTCCATTCAAAGTCTCAGCGTTACTGGTGGTATAGATATTGGAGCCACCATTGGAAGTTATATCGGATTATGTTTGCTTGCAGCTGTCTTTACTGCAATTGGAATTACTGCAAGTAGTTTTACAAATAATACCGTTGTTGCATTTATCGGAGGAGCATTCATTTGCTTTCTTTTATATACAGGCTTTTCGGCCATTAGTAAACTACCAGTGTTTAATGCGGGATTTGATTACTTTATCGAATTATTAGGTATTCAATATCATTACAGAAGTATTAGCAGAGGCGTGATAGATAGTAGAGATATTATTTATTTCTTAGGAATAATAATTTTGTTTCTTTTTATTACTAGAAAAAATTTGCTCAAAAGATAACCAATGACTATGCGAAAATTATTGGAAGGAAGAATTGGTTGGGCAATAGGGGTGGTCCTTTTTATTGGGTTAGTATATCTCTCGAACCTGTTTTCTTTTAGGGCAGATCTTACTGCAGAAAAACGCTTTACGATTAGTACTGCTACCAAAAAAGTATTAAACGAATTAGATAGTACGGTAACTGTTCAAGTATTCTTGACAGGAGATCTGCCTGCAGACTACCGAAAACTGAATCAGGCAGTTCAGGATTTACTAGCTGAATTTAAAAGTATATCTGGAGGCAATTTGATTAAAGTGAGTTTTGAAAAACCAGGAGAGTCAATTAAAGATGATACTTCAAAAGTACTTTTCTACGACAGCCTAGCCAGATTAGGAGTTGTGTTCGAACAATCTGCTTCTATTTCATCTGAAAAAGAAAAATCAACCCAGCAATTAATTATCCCTTCGGCTTTGCTGACCTATAAAAATCAAAAACCACTCGCCATCGACCTTCGTAGTAGTAAGAAAGTATTTAAACAATACAATGTATTAACGGAAGATCCTCAGGAAGATATTGAAGCTACTAGAAATGCTGCTGAAGCTTTATTAGAATACAAATTTGCAAGTGCAATAGATAAACTTACCCGTAAAAATATTCCTACAGTTGCTTATGCTGTTGGAAATGGAGAACCTATTGATCTAAAAGTAAATGACCTTGGAGAAAGCCTTCGTAATGAATATCGACTGGCTGTTTTCGACTTGAAAAAAGGATACCCTGATGCCGCACTGATCAATGCATTAATGATTGTAAAGCCAACTATCGCTTTTACAGAAGAAGATAAATTGAAACTGGATCAGTACTTGATGCATGGAGGTAAAATAATCTGGTTTGTAGATAAATTATATGCCGAATTAGACAGCTTAAAGAGAAATCAAGCAAACTATACAGCCTACGATCGTGGCCTTGATATTGATGATTTACTTTTTAAATATGGTGTTCGGATCAATGGTGATCTGATACAGGATTTGAATTGCTCAAAAATCCCAATCGTAATTGGTCAGAACCCTGATGGCAGTCCTAAAATGCAAAGAGTTCCATGGCCTTATTATCCTTTCCTCTCATCTCATAGCGATAATCCAATTACCAAAAATCTGGATCGGGTATTGCCATTATTTCCATCAAGTATAGATACCGTAAAAGCTCCTGGCATAACAAAAACTATTTTATTGTCGACTGATAGTAATAGTAGAAGACTTACAAGTCCGGCGATGGTTTCAGTAAATAGTGTAAGCACGGAGGATGATATGCGCAGTTTCACCAAATCATATATTCCTATTGCCGTATTGTTAGAAGGAAGATTTAATTCTTTCTTCAATAATCGTGTTAGTACTAATTTGTCTGATTCAATTTTACGTGCAACTGGAAAACCTTATTTGAATCAAGCAGAAAAAGACGGTAAGCAAATTGTTGTTGCTGATGCAGATATAGTAACTAATGAAGTAACACAAACAAAAGGACCATTGGCAATGGGCTTATTGGGAATGGAAAATTATCGTTTTGCTAATCGCGAATTCTTTTTGAATAGTATTGATTACCTGGTTAGTACTAATAACCTTTTTGAAACCAGAAATAAAGAATTTGTTTTACGCTTATTAGATAAAAAGAAATTGCAGGAGCATAGAACAGAATGGCAACTCATTAATATAGGATTGCCTATTGCATTCACACTCATTTTAGGTAGCCTATTTCAATGGCGCAGAAAAAAACGCTATACTGCTTAATTCTGTTGGCCAATTAGTATCTTTAAACGTAAAATATTTTAATGAATAACCATCAGTTCATTTATTTGATTTTTGGAATAGTGCTTTTATTAGCACTTATTTTTGATCTTGGACTGATCAGCAAAAAAAACAAAGTAGTATCCATTAAGCAAGCTTTTATTCAAACTGTATTCTGGGTTTCTCTTGCCTTATTATTTTTTGTTTTTATGTGGATCCAGGAAGGTAGTAAGCCAGCTCTGGAATACTTAAGCGCATATCTGATGGAATGGAGTTTGAGTGTTGATAATATTTTTGTCTTTATCCTGATTTTTAATTCTTTCAAAGTGAAAGAAAAAAATTATTCGAGGGTTCTATTAATTGGGATTTTAATGGCCATTATTTTCAGAATCATATTTATTACTTTAGGTGTGGCACTAGTTGCGAAATTTCATTGGGTATTATATGGATTTGGGTTATTTCTGCTTTATACAGGCTATAAAATGTTTACAACAAACGAGGACGATACTTTTGAACCACACGAAACCAAGGTGTATAAATTTCTAAAAAAATATTTACCACTGGCATCACACGATGGGAATGGCAAATTGATTATTCGAGAAAATGGGAAGCCTTTATATACCACTCTTTTCGTAGTAGTTGTTTTATTAGCAACTATCGACCTGGTATTTGCAATGGATTCTATACCCGCTGTTTTGGGAATTTCAAAAGATAAATTGGTGATTTATACTTCCAATATTTTTGCTGTTTTAGGATTGCGTTCCCTATTTTTCTTGCTCAGAGGAGCCGTAAATAAATTCGATTATTTGCAGCAAGGCATTGCCATTGTGTTGGTTTTTATTGGCTTTAAAATGTTGGGTGAGCATTATCTTGATCAATGGTTGGATAAAACCATTCAAACCATCCTGTCGCTTGCCGTAATTTTGTTCTGTATTTCAGGATCTATTGTTTATTCTATATACCACTCAAAAAAGGGAATGATTGATACATTGCCTGATTTTAAAAAATAAAAGCATTGACGTATCCCATTTTAGATATAGCAGACATCATCCATGCAAAACATGGAGATCTTATGGGTCATGAAATTTCATTTCTTTTAATTGATAGCAGGAAATTGATTTACCCTGAGAAATCTATTTTCTTTGCTTTGAGTAGTAGCCGGAAGGATGGGCATGAATTTATTAACGAACTATATGAAAAGGGAGTAAGGAATTTTGTAGTTCATAAAAACTATTCAGTAATTGCAAAGGATGCTAATTATCTCTTCGTTGAAAATGTATTAGAAGCATTGCAACAATTAGCAGTTCATCACCGTGCAGCTTTTAAAAACAATATTCCTGTTATTGGTATTACCGGTAGTAATGGAAAGACCATTGTAAAAGAATGGCTGTATCAGCTATTACAAGCCGATCAACAAATTGTTAGAAGCCCTAGAAGTTATAATTCACAAATTGGTGTGCCCCTCAGTATTTGGCAAATGAACGAAACGCATACCCTTGCTATTTTTGAAGCTGGCATTTCTAAGAAAAATGAAATGACTACTCTTTGGAAAATGATACAGCCTTCTATTGGCGTATTTACTGGCATTGGCCATTCTCATGACGAAGGGTTTAAAAATCGATTAGAAAAGTTAGCTGAAAAATTAAAATTATTTTCTGCTTCCGAACAAACTATTGTGGCAATCAATGAAATGACGCAGGATGAACTAGAACTTGTGCATCAACAATTGCCAAATGCATTTACCTGGAGTAGAAAAACAACAGCTAGTTTAAAAATAGTAAATGAGGTTAGGCAATTTAACATTACCACTATTTCTGCTATGATTAATGGGGGAATGGAGAATATTGTAATTCCTTTTGCCGACCCTATTTCAATTGATAATGCGATTACGTGTTGGTGTGTATTAAAATCAATGGGGTATAGCTCAAGTTTTATTGAAACAAGAATGAAGCAGTTAGAGCCTGTTGAAATGAGGATGCAATTAAAAACGGGAATCAATAATTGTTATCTGATTAATGATAGCTATAGCAATGATTTGTCTTCTTTGTCATTGGCACTTTCTTACTTGAAACAACAGGCAGCTGCGCAAAAGACAACTTTAATTTTGTCGGATATTTTACAATCTGGCATTAGCGATCATGAATTATATCAACAGGTTGCTTCTGAATTAATACAGTATAAAATTCAAAGACTCATTGGTGTTGGATCTCATATCAGTGCTTTTAAAGATCATTTTTTACAACATGGTATTGTTTGCGATTTCTACGACTCTACCGAATTATTTTTGCAACAAGCAACACATCATCTTTTTCAGAATGAATATATTTTGTTGAAAGGTGCTCGGATTTTTGAGTTCGAAAGAATTAGTAAGTGGCTCGAAAAACAACAACATCAAACAGTGATGGAAATCAATCTCACTGCCATGTTGCACAACCTTAAATCCTATCAACAAAAACTTAGACCTACTACTAAAGTAATGGCAATGGTAAAAGCTTTCAGTTATGGAAGTGGCTCTGTAGAAGTGGCAAGATTATTGGAATTTCATAAAGTTGATTATTTAGCCGTAGCATATGCCGATGAAGGTGTTGTGTTGCGAAAAGCTGGCATTCGCTTACCTATTATGGTGATGAGCCCTGATGAAGCTAGTTTTGATTCTCTATTAGAATATCACTTAGAGCCTGAACTTTTTTCTATCGGCATATTGCATTCATTCGAACAGTATATACAAAAGCAGGGAATCGCAAATTTTCCGGTACATATCAAATTCAATACTGGTATGAATCGATTAGGATTTGAAATTAATGAGGCAAGAGCAATCTCTGAAAAAATTAAAAAGAGCCATTGTTTTGTAGTAAAATCTGCTTTCAGTCATTTAGCAGCAAGCGAATCGGAAGAAATGGATGATTTTACTTTAAAACAAGCAATACAATTTGAGGCTGCCTGCTCAGATTTATCAAATGGAATAGGGTATAGTTTTATTAAACATCTTTCAAATACCGCAGCAATTTTCAGAAAGCCCGAATTGCAATATGATATGGTTCGTTTAGGAATTGGACTTTATGGCGTAGATCCTGCAAATGAAAAAGAATTGTCTTTGCAAACTGTAGCGTCACTAAAGTCTACTATTGCTCAAATAAGAACTGTGGAAGCAAATGAAACGATAGGGTACAATCGAAAAGGTAAATTGAATCGGGTTAGCAAGATTGCAACCGTAAGAATTGGGTATGCTGATGGATTTAACAGAAGACTTGGTAATGGAAGGGTTTCTATGTTTGTGAATGGGAAACTGGCTCCTGTGATAGGAAATGTGTGTATGGATATGACAATGATTGACATTACCGATATACCTGAAGTACAAGAGGGAGATCAGGTTGAAATTTTTGGCAATAATTTGCCGGTACAGCAATTGGCAGAGTGGAGTGAAACGATCCCTTATGAAATCATGACTGGCATTAGTCAGCGGGTAAAACGTGTTTATTTGGAAGAATAGAACTATTTAGTCCTTATTGAGGCGCATTATTTGAAATATTTGGCTTTTTCTTCATTTTTGACTTTTGAATTTTGACTTTTAACTTTCTATCTTTGCCCACCTTAAATTTTGGAAGTGAAAGCTAGACAACTCATTTTAATCATACTCTTTATTATCGTTGCTGATCAGGCAATGAAGTTTTATATCAAACTCAATTATTTTGCGGGCGAGGAACATTTGATTCTAGGAATGCATTGGGCACGATTACATTTTGTGGAAAATGAAGGCATGGCCTGGGGTTGGAAATTTGGAGGAGGATTTGGGAAAATTGCACTCACTTTATTTCGTTTGGTAGCCGTTATTTGGGGCAGTTTCTTATTGCGCGATTTTATCAGGAAAAAGTATCACAAAGGATTTATTATCTGTGCAGGCATGATATATGCAGGAGCGTTGGGTAATTTAATTGATAGTATGTTTTACGGGTTGATCTTTGAGAATAGCGACAACTTCGTTCAGAACGTGGCTAAATTATTACCTCATGCAGGTGGTTACGCGGGGTTCTTACATGGTAAAGTAGTAGACATGATGTACTTTCCTTTGATTACCAACGCACATTTTCCAAACTGGGTACCTATTTGGGGAGGGGATGATTTCGAGTTTTTCCGTCCTGTTTTTAATATTGCTGATGCTGCGATCTCTGTAGGAGTAACTATTATTCTATTATTTCAGAATAAGTTTTTTGCAAAGCATGCCACACCTGTTTTTAATACTGTGGAAACCCAATCAGTGGTAGATGATCAGAATCAGATCTCTTAAATGTTTTTGAAGTACTATTTTATTGTCCAACGAATGAGCGGGATATTTTCTGTTTTTCCGCCTGGAAGATTTATTGCCTGATCGATTAATCCAACACCCTTGGCATACCAGGCTGTTCCGTCCATTACTTTAACGAAACCTGCTGTACTACCTGTTTCCTGGAACATAATATCCCTTCGAACACCAATTACATTTTGGAAGGTATTTCCAGCAACTGCATGAGTTTGATTAACACTAACAATAGTAAAGATATCTTTAGCTAAACCAGTTTTACTAGTTAACCCCCAAGCGCCTCCGAAACTAACTCCAACTGTAGGAGATTCCCAGCTCGTTCCAACAGGTTGATTGGTTTTTAAATAAATGTATTCTATGAAATTGTCGACCTTATCGTAAATGAAGGTATAGTCAAAATCAAGTGTGCCGAATTCATAGTAGTCGTTACTCTGTTTAGAAAAATAAAAAGTATCGAGTAAAGAAGTGGCATATTGTATATAGGTTTTCCCATTATAAGGAATTGTAGGAGGTGTTACTATTACATCGAAGCTATCAATTTTTGCACCACCTGCACTTAGTACTGCTGGTATGTATTGAAACCTCCAGGACGAAGCATTGGTGCTAGGGAGATAGTCATCACCTGCTGTAGCAGTAATTGAAAAACCACATCCATTTGAACTTTTATTAATTAAAAAGGTACTTACAAGGGGCAGGATCGGTTGTCCGTATCCCTTTAATTTGATCACTGTAGGACCTGTTACAAGTACATACCCCGAATCTATAAACACCATTCCATTGACGCTGTCAGTGGTAAAATTGTATTTCCCTGTGGTAGTAAAATTAACATGAATATAAACGTAACTGCTATCAGATAATGTTGAGTCAGCTTTGTAAGTTCCATGAACTTCAGCCGTAGCGCAGTTCCCAGTAGAATCAAGTAATGAATAAATAGCATTCCCATCTAATCTGGCGTTTTCCAAACTGTACTCTTTTTTACAAGAGAACAATGCAATTGCCATCATTAGGAACAAGAAACGATATTGATTTAATCTCTTCATATTAATTCTAATTACCAAGCTACGAATATCAGATAAATATTATGCCAAAAACGCAGCCTTGTTTTCTAAATTTCCTTTTTCCAGGAAATCTTTGATATTTTTTAACGTTGTGGTAGAGATTTGGCTCAATGCGTCTTCCGTAAAGAAGGCTTGGTGAGCTGTGATGAGTACATTTGGAAAACTCATTAAGCGCTGAATTAAATCATCCTGAATAATATCCGACGAAAGATCGCGGAAAAACAGTTTCTCTTCCTGCTCATAAACATCAATACCCAAGTAACCAATTTGACCAGATTTTAAGGCCTGAATCACAGATTTAGTATCTATCAATCCACCCCTGCTTGTGTTTAACAGCATTACTCCTTTTTTCATCATTGCAATGGTGGTGTCATTAATGATATGCTTTGTTTGGTCGTTCAATGGGCAGTGAAGTGATATGATATCGCTCTCTAAAACGGCTTGCAAGGGCTTAAATTCAACCCCAATCGCTTCTAAATCCTTATTTGCAATTACATCAAAAGCAGAGACTTTACACCCGAATCCTAGCATGATTTTACAAAAAGCCTTACCAATATTACCCGTTCCCACTACACCAATTGTTTTATTATGTACATCGAAACCCAATAAACCATTCAGCGAAAAATTCTGTTCCCGAACCCTATTATAGGCCTTATGTGTTTTGCGATTCAAGGTCAATAACATCGCAACTGCATGTTCTGCTACAGCTTCAGGTGAATAAGCAGGAACTCTGCAAACCTTGATTCCATTGCGTTTGGCAGCTTCCAGATCTACATTATTGAACCCCGCACACCTTAAAGCAATTATTTTTACACCTTGTGCTGCTAATAGATCAATAACTTCTGATGTAAGCTTATCGTTTACAAAAACGCAAACAGCTTCAGCATTTTCTGCAAGGCTGACGGTTTTTTTACTCAGGGCTGATTCAAAATAGACTAATTCGAAGCCAAATTCGTCTTTATGAAGGTTAAAAAACTGAATATCGTAGGGCTGAGTAGAGAAGAATACAACTTTCATGTATCAAAGATAGAAAACCAAGTTTAAAACGGGGGTTTTCTGTTTGCAGTTTCGTACCTTTGCCCACCTTAAAAATAGGTTGGTAAAGTGTTTTAGCGTATGAAGTATCCCGAATTCTCTGGTTTAAACCTGCCCAAAATAGAGCAGGAAATATTGGCAAAATGGAAGTCAGGCCAAGCATTTGAAAAAAGCATTTCTCTGCGTGAAGGGAGAAAACCTTTTGTATTTTATGAAGGGCCACCAAGCGCAAATGGTATGCCAGGCATTCATCATGTAATTTCCAGAACGCTGAAGGATATGGTTTGCCGATATAAAACCATGCAGGGTTTTCAAGTAAAACGGAAAGGCGGATGGGATACACATGGCTTACCTGTTGAATTAGGAGTAGAGAAAGAATTGGGTATTACTAAAGAAGATATTGGAAAAAAAATATCAGTAGAAGAATATAATCAGAAATGCCGTGAAGCGGTTTTGAGATATAAGGATAAATGGGATGAGCTGACCACTAAAATGGGATACTGGGTTGACTTAAACGATCCCTATATCACTTTTGAAAACGATTATATCGAAACACTTTGGTGGATTTTGAGTGAGTTGTATAAAAAGGGTTTATTGTATCAAAGTGTAAGTATTCAACCTTATTCTCCGGCAGCTGGAACAGGATTAAGTTCACACGAGTTAAATCAACCTGGCACATACAAAGATGTGAAGGATACTTCTGCAGTGGCTATGTTTAAAGCCGTTAAAAGCGATAAGACGCAATTTTTATTTGATGCAGCAGCAAGTGAAGAAGTCTTTTTTATGGCATGGACAACTACTCCATGGACTTTACCTTCTAATCTTGGATTAACTGTTGGCGAAAATATTGATTATGTATTGGTCAATACTTTCAATCCCTATACTTCATTGCCAGTAAATTTAGTTTTAGCAAAAGCTTTAGTAGGCAAATATTTCAAAACAGAAGGAGAGCATGGAGATTTTGAAAATTATACTGCCGAAACAAAATTATTGCCATGGGAAATCATAGCAGAATTTAAAGGCAAACAAATAGAAGAAAGTACTTACGAGCAATTGCTGTCATACGATGCAAATAGCAGCGCCGTAATTGAAGCAAATAGTCCGGGAGCCAAACCATTTCGTGTAATTGTTGGCGATTTCGTTACCACGGAAGATGGTACTGGTATCGTGCACACTGCTCCTGCATTTGGTGCAGATGACTATCGAGTGGGTAAGAAATTTAATATCGGTATTCTCACCATGGTTGACCGTCAGGGTAAATTCCTGGATGGACTGGGAGAATTTAGCAATCGTTTTGTAAAAAATTATAAAGACGAAGCCGATTATCAAGATGTGAACGTAGATATCTGCGTGAAATTGAAAAAAGAAAATCGTGCATTCAAAGTTGAAAAATACGAACATAGCTATCCTCATTGTTGGAGAACTGATAAACCCATTCTTTACTATCCTTTAGATGCTTGGTTTATTAAAACTACTGCAGTGAAAGACAGAATGGTAGAGTTGAATAAGACCATTAATTGGAAACCAAAATCAACAGGCGAGGGTCGCTTCGGTAATTGGTTGGAGAATATGGTAGATTGGAATTTAAGTCGCAGTAGATATTGGGGAACGCCATTACCAATTTGGAGAACTGAAGATGCTGATGAAGAAATTTGTATTGGCTCTATTGAAGCATTAAATGCAGGGATCAAAAAAGCCAATGAAGTGTTGGGCGGAGATGTAAATAAAAATTATTTGCACGAAGCTGTTTTGGATTTACATAAACCTTTTGTAGACGATATTATTTTGGTGAGTCCTTCTGGCAAACCAATGAAACGGGTTTCTGATTTAGTAGACGTTTGGTTTGATAGTGGTGCAATGCCGTATGCTCAATGGCATTATCCATTCGAGAATAAAGACATGATCGATAAAGGAGAGGCATTTCCTGCCGACTTTATTGCAGAAGGTGTTGACCAAACACGTGGCTGGTTTTATACTTTACATGCGTTGGGAGTAATGCTATTTGATAGTGTGGCTTATAAAGCCGTGGTAAGTAATGGATTGGTTTTGGATAAGAATGGCAATAAAATGAGTAAGCGTTTGGGCAATGTGGTAAATCCATTCGAAACAATTGAAAAGTTTGGAGCTGATGCTACTCGTTGGTATTTGATTACAAATGCATCGCCTTGGGATAATTTAAAATTTGACCTGGCTGGAATACAAGAAGTTCAAAGAAAGTTCTTTGGAACATTATACAATACTTATCAGTTTTTTGCATTGTATGCGAACGTGGATGCTTTTGCTTTTTCTGAAACTGCAATTCCTTTAAAAGAGCGTCCGGAAATTGATCGTTGGATTCTTTCATCTTTAAATTCGTTGGTGCAAAAAGTAACGGATTCTATGAACGACTTCGAGCCTACTATCGCAGGTAGAGCTATAGAAACTTTTGTTGATGAACATTTGAGTAACTGGTACGTAAGACTGTGTAGAAGGCGCTTCTGGAAAGGAGAATATGAAGCCGATAAAATTTCTGCATATCAAACTTTATACGAATGTTTAGAAACAATCGTAAGATTAATGGCACCGATATCACCTTTCTTTAGTGATGCGATGTTTCAGAATCTGAACCTTGTTTCCAATAGATTTAAAATTGAATCTATACACCATGCAGATTTTCCTGTTGCAGATATTGCAGTAATTGATAAAGGTTTGGAAGAGCGTATGCAATTGGCTCAGGATGTATGTTCTTTGGTTTTGTCACTTCGTAAAAAAGTGAATATTAAAGTTCGTCAGCCATTGCAGAAAGTGCTGATACCAGTTTTGAATCCAGAAATGAAACATCAGTTAGAATTAATTGAAGACCTGATCATCGCTGAGGTAAACGTGAAGGAACTTGTCTATCTAACAGAAACAGAAGGTATCATCAAGAAAAAAATCAAGGCCAACTTCAAATTATTAGGAACCAAAATGGGGGCTAAAATGAAGGCGGCTAGTGCTGTAATTGTGGCTTTTAGTCAACAACAGATCACTACCCTAGAAAAAGAGGGACAAATTGAGATTTTGGTGGATGATACTGCATTTACTATTGAATTACAAGAAGTTGAAATAGCTGCCGAAGACATTCCAGGATGGAGTGTGGCAAGCAAGGGTGGTTTAACCGTTGCGCTAGATATTATACTATCCGATGAGCTGAAACAGGAGGGAGATGCCCGGGAATTTGTGAATCGGATACAAAATATCAGAAAAGAGAACGGTTTTGAACTAACAGACCGTATATTCGTAAAATTGCTTGACGCTGACGCGATTAAGCAGTCAATTATTAAATATAACGATTATATTTGCCGCGAAATTTTGGCAGACGTCATTGAAATTGTTCCTGTATTAGACAATGGTATTGAAATTGATGTAAATGACATTTTGTTGAAAGTGGTAGTCACAAAAAAAGGATAAACCGTATGCCTTCTAAAAAACCTGCTCCGAAAAAAACAGCAAAACCTGTTGCAAAGTCTTCAAAACCAGTAGCTAAAGCTGCACCGGCTAAGAAAGCTGCGCCTGCACATAAAGCTTTACCAGCTAAAAAGGCAGCTCCTGCAAAAAAAGCGGTACCAGCAAAAAAAGCAGCGCCAGCAAAGAAAGTTGTGGCAAAGCCTCTACCAAAAGTTGTAGCAAA
>Ga0194037_1002225_pt1 | contig 13138 bp, 12 predicted proteins | sample JunL306m_MetaG_FD_148653 | JGI IMG/M metagenome (GOLD analysis project Ga0194037, IMG submission 148653) | Anoxic zone freshwater microbial communities from boreal shield lake in IISD Experimental Lakes Area, Ontario, Canada - Jun2016-L304-6m | ecosystem: Environmental > Aquatic > Freshwater >...
GTTTTTAATACCTTGCGGGTACGAACGAACGAAAACAGGCAAGAGCTGGTTATGGGTCTGCGGTCTGCGGTCTGCGGTCTGCGGTCTGCGGTCTGCGGTCTGCGGTCATCTGGTTGCCTTAAAAAAAATTTTGTAAAAAATATACAAAATATTATTTAAGTCAAGTATTTTTACGAGAATTATTTAAATAATCGGAATATACTTTCCGACCTTGGAAATTATTGCCGCATTCCCGATCAACTCCAACGAAAATATATGTGAAATCATCGACGTGATAGTGGGATAATGAATGCTACCGGGTCGCCGGTCTTCAATCTTTCCGTTTTGAATGACTCTACCTGCGGATCGAAGAGAGAGTACAGGTTTTATGATTCAGCAGGATCAGGAGAGTGGAGAGTGATGATGACGATCAGGTATGAACGGAGTTTTGGGGTCATGGAGTTTCATGATTGCTGATTACGATGTTCATCGGTATCAAAGTAAGATTGACAACAGAATTACATCTGATGTAGGTTTTTTCAGGAGGACACGGCCATGCAAACCATAAAACATCGTACCCAGATATCCCTTGACGATTGGCAGTACCAGCTCTTGCTTGATGTCTCACAAAAAACCCGCAAGAGCCTTTCAGCTCTGATCCGTGACCTGATTACCGAACGGTTTGCGACAAAACCGACGGATGTCGCCACTGACCCGGCTTTTCAGATTATGGCTATTGGTAACAGCGGTCATAAGAATACAGCCCGTACACATGATTCCGTGCTATACGGCAAAAAATCATGAAAAACATTTTTGTCGATACCAGCACCTGGTATGCCCTTGTTGATGCCGACGACAGCGACCATAAGGCAGCAGTTGCCTTTCATACCGGTAACACAATCCCGCTTGTAACCACCAACGTGCTGTTTTCAGAAACACTAACACTTATCCGGTATCGCATCGGTATTGATGCTGCCCTCACATTCGGGCAGATGCTCAAAGCAAGCTCTTTCATACGGATTGTGTCGGTTACTCCGGCGGACGAGGAACTTGCCTGGAGCATTTTTTCCAGATATCGTGATCAGGATTTCAGCTTTGCCGATTGCACCAGCTTTGCGGTAATGCAGCGGATGAAACTGGCTACAGCGTTTACCTTTGATCACCATTTCAGCGTGATGAAGTTCATAGTTACGCCATACCCGGCTTATACGAAAATGCTGAAAACTGGTTTAAAATATATATAGAATTAAGTGCTGGCCTTTTTTGTCTGGTAAAAACATGAAAGGAGATTCACCGCTATGAAAGACACTCTGACACCCGGTTTGGAACTCACCTTCAGCTTTCTGGTTTCAAAAGAAAAAACGGTCCCTTTTGTCTATCCCGAATCCGATATTTTCCGGGACATGCCGGACGTTTTTGCCACAGCCTTCATGGTCGGCTTTATGGAGTGGGCCTGCATGGAAGCACTGCGACCGTATCTGGACGAAGGGGAAATCACGCTTGGGACATTGATCAATGTCACGCATCAGGCCGCCACACCGCCCGGTATGCAGGTCAGTGCCCGTGTTACCTGTCTGCAGGTAGACGGCAAGCGCACCGTCTGGGAGATTGAGGCGCACGATGAAGTTGAACTGATCGGTAAAGGAACTCATGAACGCTTTACCGTCAATAAGGAAAAGTTTTCAGCCCGGGTGGCCGCAAAATTAATCCACGCATAACAGCGAGTGCACAAGCACGGGGAGGATTCAGATATGCAAATCGGTATGCTCGGTATCGGTCGCATGGGGGGCGACATGGTGCGGCGGCTTCTGGCGGATGGACACGACTGTGTCGTGTTCGCCCGGCACAGCGGGGCGGTTGACGCATTGGTTGCTGAAGGTGCCCAGGGGAGCAACACACTCTCTGATTTTGTCGGCCTGCTGACAGTACCGCGTGTCGTCTGGCTGATGATACCGGCGGCATCTGTTGATGCGGTAACGGCCGAACTTCTGCCGTTGCTTGCAGCCGGTGATATTCTGGTCGACGGCGGCAACTCCTTTTACCAGGATGATATCCGCCGCAGCGCCGAACTGGCGGCCAGTGGCATCAAGTATCTGGATGTCGGAACCAGCGGCGGGGTCTGGGGACGTGAGCGCGGCTACTGCCTGATGATCGGCGGTGAAAAAGAGACCGTTGCGCGCCTTGATCCGATCTTTTCCACACTGGCGCCCGGCAGCGCTGCCGCTGCTCCTATACCGGGCAGAATCTCTGAAAATTCTACCGCCGAGTCGGGCTATCTGCACTGTGGTCCCAGCGGCGCAGGCCACTTTGTCAAGATGGTACACAATGGTATCGAATACGGCCTGATGGCGGCCTACGCTGAAGGTTTCAACATTCTGCAGCACGCCAACATCGGTGCACATGGGCGCGAGACGGATGCCGAAACTACGCCGCTGAGCCATCCCGAGCATTTGTGTTACGATTTCAACCTGGCTGATATTTCCGAACTATGGCGCCGGGGGAGTGTCATCTCCTCATGGCTGCTGGATTTGAGCGCCCGGTCGTTTGCCGAGAACCGCTCGCTTGAGGGCTTTGCCGGGCGGGTATCCGATTCCGGCGAAGGGCGCTGGACGATCAATGCCGCCATAGATGAAGGAGTGCCGGTACCGGTCTTGAGCGCGGCCCTCTTCCAGCGCTTCAGTTCGCGCGGCGAAGGGGATTTTGCCAACCGGCTGCTGTCGGCTATGCGCTACCAGTTCGGCGGACACCAGGAAAAGCCGGTCGCACGAGGGGATTAAACATGTCAAAGAGCACTCCTCTTGAAGCTACGGTTATGGTCATATTCGGTGGCGGCGGCGATTTAAGCCGGCGCAAGCTTCTGCCGGCTCTCTATAATCTTCTGCTGGACGGCTACCTTCCGGAACACTTCGCCATTGTCGCTGTTGCCCGGAAAAAGATTGATCACAAGGACTTCCTCGCCCGCATCCGGGAAGGCGTCGATCAGTTTTCACGCCGCCCGGTGTTCGATGAAGCGCTCTGGGAACGTTTTACCGAAACGTTCTCCTACGTTTCCGAGGATCTTGCAGACCCTGCCTCCGGTACCGTTCTCAGTGAACACCTGAGAGAGATCGAATCGAAATGGGGCCGGCGCGGCAACCGCCTCTACTATCTGGCCATTCCTCCTGCTACCATGGAGCTTGCTGCAAAGATGTTGCAGCGACTGGGCGTCTGTCGTGACTGCGGACGTGACCGACTGGTGGTGGAGAAACCGTTCGGGCGTGATCTCAGCTCTGCACGGGAACTGAACCTCTTTTTGAGTTCGATGTTTGTTGAACCGCAGATCTACCGTATCGATCATTATCTCGGCAAAGAAACCGTGCAGAACATTCTGGCCTTCCGTTTTGCCAACTCGCTCTTTGAGCCGGTCTGGGATCGACGCTACGTCGACCACGTTCAGATTACCGTGGCTGAAACGGTTGGCGTAGAAGAGCGGGGAGAGTATTACGACCGGGCCGGATCCTTGCGCGACATGGTCCAGAATCATCTTCTGCAGATCCTCTGCCTGGTGGCGATGGAACCACCGATCAGCTTTGATGCAGACGAGATTCGCAACAAGAAGGTGGATGTGCTGCGTGCCATCCGTCCGGTCAGGACCGAGGAGATCCATCGGGTCGCCGTGCGCGGACAATACCGCAAGGGAGCGGTGCAGGGCATACCAGCAATCGGCTATCGTCAGGAGCATAATGTTTCTGACGTGTCCACCACTGAAACCTACGCCGCTTTCACTTTTCATATCGATAACTGGCGCTGGCAGGGGGTGCCGTTTTATCTGCGCACCGGTAAACGCCTGCAGTCCAAGGTTTCAGAGGTCTCGATCATTTTCCGTTCGCCGCCGCATCAATTCTTTCCTTCGGCAGCGGTGGAGAGCTGGCAGCCGAACCGGATCGTCATCAGAATTCAACCCGAAGAGGGGATCGATACCCGCATCCAGGTCAAACAACCTGGCACCCGTCTGCTGCTGGGAGCGGCTGACATGCAGTTCCGTTATCGTGAGGCCTTCAAGGCTTCAGCGCCCGAAGCGTATGAGACCTTGCTGCTGGATGCTATCCGGGGCGATGCTACGCTCTTCATGCGAGCCGATCAGGTGGAGTCTGCCTGGCAGGTAGTCACGCCGATTCTGGAAGCGTGGGAAGCGGTGCCGCCGGCCGATTTTCCCGACTACCCGGCCGGAAGCTGGGGACCGGAAGCGGCGGATATGATGCTGGCCCGCAATGGTCACAGCTGGCTGCAGCCGACCGGTCTGGAGGAACCGTGATACGCGTGTTTGAAGACCGTCAGGCGCTGGCCGGGGCTGCCGCCGGATTGTTCGCTGATCTGGCTTGCAGTGCTGTTGCACGGTCCGGTCTTTTTTCGGTGCTGCTGGCGGGTGGCGAAACACCGCGCCTCACGTATCAACTGTTGGCGGGCGAACCGTACTGCAGCACTGTACCCTGGAATGACATCCATTTTTTCTGGGGTGACGAGCGCTACGTTCCCTCATCTGACCCGCGCAGCAATCATTTCATGGTTCGCCGGGCGCTGCTTGATGCCCTGCCGCTGCCACCGGAAAATATCCATCCGATCGTGTGCAACCTTTCTCCACAACAGGCTGCTGTTGAGTATGAGAGTGAACTGCGCCGTTTTTTCGGAGATCAATCGCCCTATTTTGATCTGGCGTTGCTCGGTCTGGGGGATGACGGCCATACCGCTTCACTGCTGCCCGGATCTGCCGCGTTACATGAGAAACTGCACTGGACCGCCGTTAGCGCCCGCTCCGATGAAGGATTCAGTCGGATCACGTTAACGGTGCCGATCATCAACCAGGCTGCAGTAGTGCTGTTTCTGGTGGCCGGTTCCGGCAAAGCGGCCGTTCTGGGAAACATCCTGGGCGATACCATCATCGTACCGCCATACCCGGCACAGCTGATTAAGCCTGATTCCGGCGACCTGCGCTGGTTCGTAGACCGCGAGTCGGCCATGAAATGCAGCGGGCTTTCTTTTCCGGAGGAACCGTGACCAGACCGTTTTACATCTGGGATGGAGATGTTCTGGTGCTCAATATCCTCGGCACCCCCAATGCCAAGAAGGATGCCATCGGCAAGGTCAAGGGGCATCAGCTCTGCATCAGTGTCAAGGCTGTGCCTCGTGCCGGCAAGGCGACCGATTACATGGTGCGTTTTCTAGCAGATGAGTTCGATGTTTCGACCAGTGATATTCAAGTCGTAACGGGCAGGATGAATGTCAATAAAGTGCTGCGCATCAAATCACCCAAACGGTTACCGGATGTGATCGCGCAGCAGGAGTTGTGCTGATGTTCCAGGGAGCCGTTCGATTGCCGTGCCTCCTTCGGATTCCAATAATCTGCAACGTTCACCGAGCGCTGCCTGATTTTCAATGGCCCACTCTTCACGTATTTTCGCACGTTGCATATCGTTAAACAGCGAATCTTCCGCCTTACTCAGGTTCATTCCGTGTTGCTTGATGAAATAGGCATTGTCATGTTCAAAAGATATGTTAACATTTCGCTTAGCTGATGATGGTGTCATTTCTCTTCTCCAAAGCAATCAAATTTGTTCGAAAATATGTAATTTTATACTGTCAGTCAAGAGCACTAAAATACATGTCTTGTAAGGAGTTGCAATCATGTCCGAAACAACCATCTCCCTGACAGAGTTGCCGGCCTGGAAAAAGTTGTCGGCGCACTACGAATCAATCAAACAGACGCAACTGCGACAGCTGTTTGCCGCTGAACCTGGCCGCGCCGGGCGATTCAATCTTGAAGCTGCCGGGCTGTTTCTGGATTATTCCAAGCAGATTATTACCGATGAAACTATTGCTCTTCTGGTCGCTCTGGCCGAGGAATCCGGTCTGCGTGACAAGATCGAAGCCATGTTCACAGGAGAGCGGATCAACTTGACCGAGGGTCGCCCGGTGTTGCATGTTGCGCTACGTGCTCCGGCTGATGCCGAAATTCTGGTGGACGGCGTTAATGTCGTGCCGCTGGTGCATGAGGTTTTGCAGCGCATGAGCGTTTTTGCAGAGCAGGTCAGAAGTGGAAGCTGGCTCGGCTTCACCGGCAAGCGCATCAGGACCGTGATCAACATCGGCATCGGAGGTTCCGATCTGGGGCCGGTCATGGCGTTCGAGGCGCTGCGGCATTACGCTCTGCGCGACATTGATTTCCGTTTTGTTTCCAACGTCGATGGTACTGACTTTGCCGAGGCGGTCCAGGGGTGTGACCCGGCCGAAACGCTCTTCATCGTCTCGTCCAAGACCTTTACAACGTTGGAGACAATGACCAATGCCCGCTCGGCCCGTGCCTGGCTGGTTACAGGCCTGGGAAGCGATACAGCCGTGGCGCGGCATTTCGTGGCGGTTTCCACCAACGCTGCTGAGGTGACCAAATTCGGTATCGACACAGCCAACATGTTCGGCTTCTGGGACTGGGTCGGAGGGCGTTATTCCCTTGATTCCGCCATCGGGCTTTCCACCATGCTGGCGATCGGTCCCGACAACTTTCGCGCCTTGTTGGCCGGCTTTCATGACATGGATCAGCATTTTAGAAACACTCCTTTTGAAACGAATATGCCGGTAATCATGGGGCTCTTGTCGGTTTGGTATGCCAACTTTTTCGATGCCCAGACGGTGGCGGTCCTGCCCTACGACCAGTATCTAAAACGCTTTCCGGCTTATCTGCAGCAGCTGACCATGGAGAGTAACGGTAAACAGGTGACGGTGGCTGGCACGCCGGTCGATTACCAGACCAGCCAGATTTACTGGGGCGAGCCAGGCACCAACGGCCAGCATTCCTTCTATCAGCTGATTCATCAGGGCACTCGCCTGATTCCGTGCGACTTCATCGGCTTCTGCCGTTCATTAAACCCGTCCGGCGCTCACCATGATATTCTGACCGCCAACCTGTTTGCCCAGGGTGAGGCGTTGGCCTTCGGCAAGACGTCTGACGAAGTCCGCCAGGAAGGCACCGCTGAATGGCTCGTGCCGCATCGCACTTTTCCCGGCAATCGCCCTTCATCAACAATTCTGGCCGATCAACTGACCCCTGAAATCCTGGGTGCACTCGTAGCGCTCTACGAGCAGAGCGTCTTCACCCAAGGTGTCATCTGGCAGCTGGATTCTTTTGACCAGTGGGGGGTTGAGCTGGGCAAAGTGCTGGCACAGCAGATTGTTCCTGAATTGGCGGCCGGCAATGCCGCTGAACTGGGACATGACAGCTCCACCAATGCCCTGATCCGGCGCTATCGTGATCGTAAACGGGAGGTTGCATGAACTCAAACGAAGTTGTCATCGGCATCGACATCGGCGGGACGACGACCGCTTTCGGCCTTGTAGACCAGCACGGCAATCTGCGCGCCGAAGGAGGCATTCCGACTCAAGCGCAACAGCCGGCCGAAACCCTGGTGGCCCGTCTGCATGAAAAAGTCGGAGCGTTGCGCAAATCCTTGGCGGCAGATGTTGTGCTGCGCGGGATCGGCATTGGCGCTCCCAACGCCAACACCCGTTACGGTACGGTGGAGAATCCCCCTAATCTGAACTGGGGGGCGTCGGTCGATCTGGTGCAGCTGTTCCAGAGATACTACGACCTGCCGATTGCAATTACCAACGATGCCAACGCCGCTGCGCTGGGTGAAATGCATTTCGGCGGCGCTCGCGGAATGCGGGATTTTATCGTTATTACGCTGGGAACCGGACTGGGAAGCGGGATCGTCGCCAACGGTGAATTGCTTTACGGCGCGACTGGTTGTGCCGGTGAACTGGGGCATACCGTGGTGAATGCTGAAGGGCGCGTCTGTGCCTGCGGAAAAAAGGGGTGTCTGGAAACGTACGTCTCGTCAGGTGGTATCTGCCGGACCGTCTTTTCTCTGCTGGCGGAACGAAATGATGCCAGTCCGCTGCGCGCTCTCAGCTACCAGCAGCTGACATCTCGAACCATCTTTGAGGCCGCCGAAAAAGGAGATTCAATCGCGCTGGCCGCCTTTGATGCAACGGCCCGGACTCTGGGGATCAAGCTGGCTGACGCCGTAGCGCATACCGGACCGGAAGCGATCTTTCTGTTCGGTGGTCTGGCCGCCGCCGGTAATGTGCTACTCGTACCGACGCAGCGCTATATGGAAGAGTTTCTGTTCAGGCCGTACCGGGGAAAGGTCCAGCTGCTTCGTTCCAGCCTGCCCGAAGGGAGCGCCGCCGTATTGGGCGCAGCAGCGCTGATCTGGCACGGAATTTAAAGTAGACGTTTCATCCCCCCGCCTGCACCTCAACCGTCACATCATACAGAGTACTCCCACGCCCGCCGTCAGTCAGGCGCTGTGAGGTAAGGGCGTTTACACCTCGTTCCCCGACGATAAACTCACGCCACCAGACCCCTTCCGTTACTACCGTACCGGATGGCACCAGCTCCGAAACCCGCAGCGTAAACGTGACCCGGCCACAATCGTTAATAGCAGATACCGTCTGTCCATCAGCCAATCCGCGCAGTGCAGCATCACTGCAGTTCATCAGCAGCTGCATACATTCCTGCCGCCTACGCAGATCGTCGCGCTCATAGAAGCTTGAGTTGAGAGCATACAGGGTAGTTGCAGGCTGAAGACGCAGCGGGAATCCGTCTCTGGCGGCGTGCGTCGGCAAAAGACGCGGCAACGGCTCGCTTTCGCGCTCGTTTCTGATCTCAATCCGCCCCGAAGAGGTCAGCCAGGTTTGTTTAGGGTCAGTCGGCGGCGTCAACAGGATCGGCTGACCCTGACGCAGCAGTTCCGTAACCGATCGATTTCGCCAGGGAATGTCATACGCTATCAACTGCTCAATCAAATCAGCGGCACTCTGCCGGAAAAACGATTCGTTCCAGCCCATGCCGGCTGCCAGCAGACAGAAAACATCCCAATTACTCTTCGACTCACCCACTGGTCCAATGACCGCATCGCAGCGCTGGGCGTGGTAACTGCCATAGCAGCGGAAAAGATCGGACTGCTCCAATGAACTGGTGGCTGGCAGCACGATATCGGCATAGCGGGCGGTATCAGTCATGAAACGTTCGTGTACGACGGTAAACAGATCTTCCCGCTCCAGCCCCCGTATGACCGCATTCTGATCTGGCGCAATGGCGGCCGGGTTGGAGTGATAGACGTAGAGCGACATCACTCGCGGTACATCGAGCTCGTTCAAGGCATTCCCCAGCTGGTTCATGCTGACCATACGGGTTGGCTGCGTCATGAAATCCTCCCGCGTGACCCGCTGCAGCGGAAAAGCCGCACCGGTTGAAGTACCGAGGAAGATGCCGCCCCCCGGTCGTGCCCAGGCTCCAACGGCCGCCGGCAGACAGCTGATCGTGCGCACCGTCATGGCTCCATTACCGTAGCGGGTCAGGCCGCTTCCCAGACGGATAAAGGGGGCCCGGGCAGCGGCATACTCACGTGCCATTCGTTCGATGATTTCAGGTGGCAACCCGCAAAGCCCCGACATCTGCTCCGGCACGCAGCCGGGCAGAATCTGTGCTGCCAGTTCTTCAAAACCGAAAACATTGGCGGCGATGAAGGCGCGGTCCAGTAGTCCATCCCGCTCAATAACGTGCAGCATCCCCAGCGCAAGAGCACCATCACACCCCGGTGTAACGATAAAAACTTCATCGACCGCATCACAGGTCGGAGTACGATAGGTATCAATCGCCCATACGCGGGCGCCGCGCCTGCGTGCCGCCTGAGCATCACGCATGGCGTGGATACTGGTGGCAGCAGCGTTGATGCCCCACAGAATCACCAGATCACTCTCGCCAATTTCATCCGGCTGCATGGCCGGGGTGTCGCCCATGATCGCCTTCCAGCCTGCATCCTTGGCTGGCGAACAGATGGTGCGCTCCAGCCGGGATGCACCCAGTTTGTGAAAGAAGGGATGACCGCTGTTGCGCTGCACAAGTCCCATCGTACCGGCGTAGGAGTAGGGCAGAATGCATTCTGCGCCGTAGCTGCTCGTCAGCTCCTGCCAGTGCGAGCAGATCATCTCAATTGCAGCGTCCCAGGATATCGCCTCAAACCGGGCACTCCCTTTAGGCCCGACTCGTTGCAACGGTGTCGTCAGGCGGCGTGGGGAGTGGACGGTCTGCTCATAATGAGTCATCTTGGAGCAGAGCAGGCCGCGCGTGACCGGATGATCAGGATCGGCGGCAACAGACACGGCACGCCCCTCCGCAACAGTTACCAGCAGGCCGCAAGTATCGGGGCAATCGTAAGGACAAACAGATCTGTGGCTGGTTGCAATCATGGTTCCTCCCTGTTTTTTTGTTCTCATCAGGCAAAGTGTTGAATTGAAACCTCGTATCTGTTATTTTTCAACACTCGTATCTCCGCTCCATTTTTGACAAAGGAAAGGCACTCGTATGGCGGTACTCTTCCAGGCTGAGCTTGTTTTCATGCCGCTTCATGACATCCTGCAATGGATTGACATGAACCGGATGTCGTGCGTCGTTGCAATTCAGCACGACAAAGAAGAAGAGATGACTTTTTTCATGGAGTCGGGACGCATTATCTATGCGACATCGCCGAAACCGGGCCGAAGGCTGGGAGAATTTCTGATCAGGTCAGGAGCGCTGACCGGTCCGCAGTCGTTTACTGCCTTGAACGAGAGCCGTAAAGCGGGAGTGTCATTTACCCGCTACCTGGTGCAGCACGACATGATCTCCAGTCAGGAGTTGAGCACTGTTTTTGCCCAGCTGGTCGAAACGTTGCTGATCGATGTATTTTCCAACAAGAGCGGTTCTGTTCTGGTTACCAGCCCGTTGCCGGATGCGGTACAGGATGGGCCGATACAGATTGAAACCGGTCGTGCCATTTTTGATGCCGTGAGGGTCATGGATGAACGCGAGCGGGATACCCGCAAACGTGACGAAGCCATCGAAGCGGTCAGTCACCGGCTGTACAGCGAGAATTTTCAGTTACCGGTTATGCCGGGTGTCATGACACAGTTGGTCGCCCTGCTGGCGGATGAGAAAAGCAGTTTTCATGATATGGCCAAACTGATCATGACCGATCAGGTGCTGATCTCCAATATCCTGAAAATCGCCAACTCTTCATTTTATGGTGGTTCCGGCCAGGTGGATTCGCTGCAGTTTGCCATCGTTCGACTGGGGATGCGCGAGATAGTTAATATTGTCACGGCGCTTCAGATCTGTTCGCTGAAATCAAAGGATGTCCCTCAGGAGCAGATGCAGGCCATACTCGACTATTCACTGAAAGTTGCATTTGTGGCCAGTGGACTTGCCCGCAAATGTCGCCTTGATTCGGAAGAGGCCTTTCTGGGTGGGTTGCTGCTTGATCTGGGAAAGACAGTGATCCTGAGTGTCGCCAAAGATTACCGCATAGACCAAGCCTTACTGGATGAGCTGCTGACGGCCCGTCATGCCGAAATCGGCGCCATGATTGCCCAAAAATGGAATTATCCCGAAACTATCCAGAAACTGATCCGCTATCATCACAACCACGGCTTCGGCGGCATCAGCAACCAAATGATTGATCTGTTCCAGATTGCGGACCAGGTGATACTGACAGATGCCGATGGTGAGTTGGACGCGGATCAGATGTTGTCACTCAACCTGTCATACGAGACCGTGCTGGACGCCTATTCCAAAGCCATGGATACCTTTGACCAGATAAAGTCGCTGTAGATACAATCAACCCTGACTGCGCTCCAGATATCCCGCCAAAACGTACTGCAGGATGCCGCCGGTCGCGAAGTACGCCACTTCATTGGCGGTGTCCAGGCGACAGTAGAGAGTAATCCTGTCTGTTGAACCGTCCCGACGCGCGATAACCGCCTCCAGCTGCATACCCGCTTTAAGCTCAACCCCTGCCAGTTCCAGCTCAATGGTTTCACTGCCATCCAGAACCAGCGTTTTTCTGTTTTCCCCATCAAGAAACTGCAGCGGTAGAATGCCCATGCCGATCAGGTTGGATCGATGGATACGCTCGAAGCTTTCGGCGATGACAACCCGCACGCCCAGTAATAGCGGCCCCTTGGCAGCCCAATCCCTGCTGGAACCGGAGCCATACTCTTTACCGGCGATAACCACTAGCGGCACTCCATCTGATCGGTACTGTTCGGCTGCGTCGAATATTGTCATTTGGGCGCCATCAGGCTGATGACGCGTAAAGCCCCCCTGGATCTCGGGGGTCATTTCGTTTTTGATGCGGATATTGGCGAAGGTGCCGCGCATCATGACTTCATGATTGCCGCGTCTCGAACCGTAGGAATTGAAATCGGCGGGTGCGACCCCGTTTTCTTGCAGATAGAGTCCGGCTGGCGAGCGTGCTGAAATATTTCCGGCCGGTGAGATGTGGTCGGTGGTAATCGAATCACCGAAGAGTGCCAGAATTGACAGCTTTCCGGCCAGGCGGCTGTGCGGGCCTGTCTGACTGCCACTCAGAAAGGGGGGCTGTTTGACATAGCTGGAGGCCGCTTCCCACTGATAGGTAGCGGAACTGCCGCTGGCCAGCTCTTTCCATTCTGCCGTGCCTTCGAACAGATCACTGTAGCCGTGGCGGAACATGGCCGGAGTAACCTGCTCGACCAGCTGATTGATTTCAGCCAGACTCGGCCAGATGTCCGCCAGAAAGACCGGCTGCCCGTCACTGCCGCTGCCAAGCGGTTCGGAGGTGAGATCTATCCTGGTTGTGCCGGACAGCGCAAACGCCACGACCAGCGGCGGTGACGCCAGCCAGCTCAGCTGGGCCAGCGGGTGAATACGCCCCTCGAAATTGCGGTTACCGGAAAGAACGGCGGAAACTGAGAGATCTCCGGAGGTGATGGCGTCTTCGACCTCCCGGTTCAAGGGGCCAGAGTTGCCGATACATGTGGTGCAGCCGAAGCCGGCCAGATTGAAGCCGAGTTTAACCAGATACGGGTAGAGACCGGACTGCTGCAGATAGCCCATGACGACCTTCGAGCCGGGCGCCAGCGAGGTTTTGACCCACGGTTGTGACTTCAGCCCCGCTTCGACCGCCTTTTTTGCCAGCAGCGCCGCCGTCAGCATAACCCCGGGATTGGAGGTATTGGTGCAGGAGGTAATCGCCGCAATAACCACGTCCCCATCGCGCAAATCAACGTCAAGCCCCGCAATGCGCGATGTTCTCTGCTCTGC
>Ga0194037_1002226_pt1 | contig 13138 bp, 15 predicted proteins | sample JunL306m_MetaG_FD_148653 | JGI IMG/M metagenome (GOLD analysis project Ga0194037, IMG submission 148653) | Anoxic zone freshwater microbial communities from boreal shield lake in IISD Experimental Lakes Area, Ontario, Canada - Jun2016-L304-6m | ecosystem: Environmental > Aquatic > Freshwater >...
CATTGAAGCAGTATTATCTTACAAGAAATAGACTTTTCTTCGTACGAAGAAATTTGAAAGGATTTTCTGCTTTTATTGCAATTTGTTATCAAATTTTAATATCTTTGGCTAAGAATAGTTTTGTTTGTTTAATAAAAGGGCGTTTTGCTTTATTATTTGCAACATTAAAAGGAGTTTTTCACGGAATGAAAATGGTATTGACTTATGGTGATTAGCGTTGTTGATTTTTTGCTGTTTATTTTGTTTGGTGTTCCTGTTTGTTATTTGGCATTTTTTGCATTTGCTTCTGTGTATCGAAAACCTGAGCCAGAGCCAACATCTGAAACGCCACATAGTTTTTTAATTCTGATTCCTGCTTTTAAAGAAGATGGGGTAATATTGGATTGTGTTGATGCTTGCCTGAAACAGGACTATCCGAAAGACCGTTTTGATGTCGTGGTTATCGCTGAAGGAATGAACGCAGAAACACTTGAAAGACTAGGTAATTTACCCATCATTGTTAAAAATATTACGCTCAAAAAGCGCACAAAAGCTAAAGCGTTAAATAAAGGAATGAAGGATTTTACAGGGTACGATGTAGCTTTGGTGCTGGATGCTGACAATATTATTGAAGTTAATTTATTGCAGAAGTTTAATGCGATGTTTAACCGAGGTGCTACTATTGTGCAGGGTCATCGAACGGCTAAAAATCACAACAATAGCATTGCTTTATTAGATGCGATGAGTGAAGAGATTAATAATTCCATCTTCAGAAGAGGGCATTACAACTTAGGATTGTCTTCAGCTCTTATCGGTTCTGGAATGGCATTTCGATTTGATCAATTTAAGTCAATTATGACTCACGTGGATGTGGTAGGTGGTTTTGATAAAGAGCTAGAGCATATCTATCTGATGAATAAAGGAAAGATACATTATCTTCATCATGCGATGATTTTGGACGAGAAAATTCAAAAAAGTGACCATTTTGCACAGCAACGTCGTCGATGGATGGCTGCACAGATTGAACATCTTGAGCGTTTTTTTCCACTTTTTATGCTTGGTGTTAGACAAAAAAACATTGATTTCTGTGATAAAGTTTTTCAGATGCTTTTACTCCCAAGAATCTTGATTTTGGGTGGAGTCGCTTTCTCGACTATTCTTTTCAATACAATCGACCCGGGTGATATGGGTCATAAATGGTATTATTTGCTTTTATTAATGTTGCTTGCTTTGTTTATTGCCATTCCACGAAAATTGGTTAGCAAAAAATTAATGGTTGCATTGTTTACTTTGCCAAAAATATTTGTGATTGTTTTCTTGAATATGTTTAAACTAAGACAGGCAAACGAAAGGTTTATACATACACCTCACGGAAAGAATTGAATTTGATAAATATATTGATTATGAGTATATTAGGTTCATTTTTGTTTGTTTTATTCTGTGTTCCCATCTCTTACTTATCGTTTTTCGCATGGGCATCTGTTTTTAGAAGAAAGGAACCAGAACCGTCATTGAAAAATGCGCGTAAGATGGTGATTCTATTACCCGCTTATCGCGAAGATTTCGTGATAGAAGAGAGTGTTGAATCGTGTCTGACCCAGGTATACCCGAAAGAATTAGTTCAAGTTGTGGTTATATCTGATAAAATGAAAGACGAAACTAATCTGCGTCTTTCGAAATTGCCAATCCGTGTAATTAAGGTTGAATTTGAGAAAAGTACCAAAGCCAAATCACTAAATTTTGCGCTGAAACAGATTGAAGGATTTGATGTGGCCATTATACTTGATGCGGACAATGTGATTGAGCCATTATTCCTGCAAAAAATAAATGGCGCTTTTGAATCTGGTAATAGAATTGTTCAAGCCCATCGGACTGCTAAAAACTTGAATACTAATTTCGCAATTCTTGATGCAGTGAGCGAAGAAATAAACAACTCAATTTTCAGGAAAGGTCATGCTAATGTGGGAATGTCATCTGCATTAATTGGTTCTGGAATGGCATTTGAGTTTGAACATTTTAAATTTTTAATTGACAACGTGCAGTCTATTGGAGGAGAAGACAAAGAGATTGAACATACTGTATTGTTGGATGGCATCAAAATTCATTACTTGCATCACGCTGAAGTGCTTGATGAGAAAATTCAGCGTCCTGCCGACTTTTCTAACCAACGCAAACGATGGCTTTCAGCACAGTTTGAGATTCTTCAACGATTTATTCCTGAGTTTTCAGCGGCTCTGCGTACTGGTAATATCGACTTTTGTGACAAGGTAATACAAATGGCATTTCCGCCGCGCATTTTACTGATTGGGGTATTGTTTATAATGACAGCCGCTACAACATTATTTGACCCTTCAGCAAGCGTTAAATGGTGGGTACTCTTCGCTGTGCTTTTCGTAACGTTGCTAATCAGTATACCAAGGCGCTTGTTTTCGATGCAAATGTTGAAAGCATTCTATTCAATACCATACGTCTTTTTCTTAATGTTCGCTAATTTGTTTAAATTAAAAGGAGCTGGGAAACACTTTATTCACACACCTCACGGCACTGAACCAAAATAATAAAGCCGTTTTATTGTTTTACACCTAATCTAAATCGGTATGAAAATTGCTATCGAAGCTCAACGAATTTTCCGTCCAAGGAAGCACGGCATGGATTTTGTCGCTCTTGAAATGATTCGTGAACTACAGAAAATTGATACAGTAAACGAATATCGAATCTACGTTAAACCCGACACGGATAGATGCTTGTCCGAAACTCCTAATTTTAAGATTGTAGAGTTACCTGCTTTTGGTTATCCGATGTGGGAGCAATGGTCTCTACCCCGAGCCGTTGAATCGTGGAAGCCCGACATCTTACATTGCACGAGCAATACTGCTCCAATTTTTACTTCTGCGAAGTTAGTAATCACTTTACACGACATTATATTTCTTGAAAAAGGTCATGAAGATGGTACTAAGAACAAATCTTTCTACCAGCAAATGGGGAAATATTACCGAAAATTAGTTGTTCCTTTGGTATTGAAAAAGGCAACTAAAATTATCACCGTATCACGTTTTGAGCAAAAACGAATTACCGAAGCTTTACAATTGCCAGCAGACAAATTGACAGCTGTTTACAATGGATTTAGCAACTATTTCTATCCAAGAGAAAAAGATGCTCATGTGACAAGCAAATATGGACTGCCAGATAGATATTTCTTTTTTCTGGGGAATACCGATCCCAAGAAAAATACACGTCGAGTATTGGAAGCCTATTCTGCGTATCTGAAAACATCAACCGCACCAGCCAAATTAGTAATAGCTGATCTTAAAGAAGAGTTTATTTCTCATTTTGATGTCTGGAAAGATGAAGAGTTTAGAAAAAATATAGTGTTATTGGGATATGTGTTTAATACAGATTTGCCAACCATATATTCTATGGCAGACATTTTTCTTTATCCGTCATTAAGAGAAAGTTTTGGTATCCCTATTCTTGAATCTATGGCGTGCGGTGTGCCGATTATCACATCCAACACTTCGGCAATGCCTGAAATTGCTGGGAATGGTGCTCTACTGATTGACCCTTTTGATGAAAATGATATTTTAGAAAAAATCTTACTTTTAGAAAATAAACCAGAGATTGTTCAGAAGCAAAGGGAGTATGGCTTATCGCGTGTGAAATTATTCTCTTGGAGAAAAACTGCTGAAGATGTGTTGTTGATTTATAACTCAATTATGAACCCAAAAACGAATTAACAATGTTTGGAAAAATTAAAGAAAAGTTGAAATCTCATAGTGGCCTTAAGAAATTGGTCCTTTGGACGATAGCATCTCCTTACGGTGCAAGACCACGATTGTGGATCAGGCTATTTATTAATCCAATACTACATACCAGAAATGGCAGAATAAGAATTATGGCGCGGTTAGATGTTTTCCCGTTCAATCATTTTGTGCTAGGAAAACACTCATTCGTAGAGGATTTTTGCACTGTCAACAATGGCGTTGGAGATGTTTACATAGGTACTCGATCTCGAATTGGGTTAGGGTCGACGGTGATCGGACCTATATCTATAGGCGATGATGTACATATTGCTCAAAATGTAGTGTTATCTGGTTTAAATCATGATTATGAAGATGTAACTCGAACTATAGCTGCGCAAGGTGTAAATACTTCTACCATTGTGATCGAAAACGATGTGTGGATTGGTGCGAATAGTGTAATTACAGCAGGTGTTACTATTGGTACGCATAGTGTTGTGGCGGCAGGAAGTATAGTGACAAAGTCTATGCCACCTTATTCAGTTTCGGCAGGCATACCAGCTAAGTTAATGAAGAAATATGATTTCGATAAAAAAGAATGGATTAAAGTAAAAGATTAAACTAATCTGAATTGGAAATGAAAGCATTGGAATTGGTTTTCTGGATATCTGCATTTGTGGTTTTTTATACCTATTTGGGGTATGGTCTCTTGCTTTTTATTTTGGTGAAAATCAAAAGAGTTTTTCTGACAAAACCAAAAAGTCCTGAGTTTGAAGAACTTCCTGAAGTGACACTTTTTATTACGGCTTGGAACGAAGAGAGCGTCATAGAAGGCAAAATGAAGAATTGTAGAGAGTTGAATTACCCAAAAGATAAGTTGAAAATCTATTGGGTGACCGATGGCACTACAGATAGCACCAATGAAAAGCTGAAAACATATCCTGAAGTCACAATCGAATACAGACCCGAAAGGCTTGGCAAAACTGCTGCAATGACCCGAGGAATGGCTTATGTAACTACTCCAATTGTTATCTTTACGGATGCGAATACCTTTTTAAATCCTGATTCGATTCGTATCATTACCAATCGATTCGCCGACCCAAAGGTAGGCTGTGTGGCTGGTGAGAAGCGAGTGATGCAGCAAGAAAAAGATAAAGCTGTGTCAAGTGGCGAAGGGTTTTACTGGAAATACGAATCGAAACTCAAAACGTGGGACGATGAGTTGTGCAGCGTTGTTGGAGCAGCAGGTGAGTTGTTTGCTATTCGTACAAATCTGTTTGAAGCGATGCCAAAAGATACGCTTTTAGACGACTTTATCCTTTCGTTGCACATCGTTCAGCGTGGATACAAAATTGCCTACACTCCCGATGCTTACGCTGAGGAAACATCGTCAGCTGAAATGGCTGAAGAGGAAAAGCGCAAGGTTCGTATTGCGGCCGGTGGCTTGCAGTCGGTGTGGCGATTGCGATCGTTGCTCAATGTTTTCAAATATGGAACAGTTAGTTTTCAATACATTTCACACCGCGTGTTGCGTTGGACACTTACGCCTTTGTTGCTCTTCTTGCTTATACCTATCAATATCGCCATAATCGTTATTCAACCAGATAATCTGCTATATGTCACTATTTTCGTATTGCAATTGCTGTTTTATACAGCCGGACATGTTGGTAAATTATTAGAACAACGTAAAATCAGATTCAAAATATTGTTTATTCCCTACTATTTCATTTTTATGAACATTTGTGTGTTCAAAGGCGTGGCTTATCTGCGAAAGAAGCGAAATGATGGCGCTTGGGAACGAGCCAAAAGAGCGTAATTAATATAAATTCCTATAAAGCGATGGATAGAAAAAGAGTTTTGGTGACTGGTGGATCTGGTTTTTTGGGTTCACATCTTTGCGAGAGATTGTTGAATGACGGTCACGATGTAATTTGTTTGGATAACTATTTCACAGGTAGCAAGCAGAATGTAGTGCATCTGTTGGATAATCCATATTTTGAACTGGTTCGTCACGATGTGATTACACCGTTTTATGCCGAAGTAGATCAGATTTTCAATTTGGCATGTCCTGCATCGCCAATTCATTATCAGCACAACCCGATTAAGACCATCAAAACATCTGTGATGGGTGCCATCAATATGTTGGGCTTGGCAAAACGAGTGGGAGCTAAAATTCTGCAAGCCTCTACCAGTGAGGTGTATGGCGATCCTTCGGTGCATCCACAACCCGAATCGTATTGGGGGAATGTGAACCCAAATGGAATTCGCTCTTGCTACGATGAAGGAAAACGTTGTGCGGAGACGCTTTTCATGGATTATCACCGTCAAAACAATGTGAAAATTAAGATTATCCGCATTTTCAACACCTACGGACCGCGCATGAACCCTGCTGACGGACGTGTGGTGTCGAACTTCATCATGCAGGCATTGCGTGGCGAGGACATCACCATATACGGCAGTGGACAACAAACACGCAGCTTTCAGTATTGCGACGATTTGATTGAGGGAATGATTCGCACAATGGCTACCGATAATGATTTCATCGGACCAGTGAATTTAGGAAATCCAAACGAATTCACTATGCTCGAATTGGCAGAGAAAGTGATTGCATTAACGAATTCGAAATCTAAACTGATTTTCGAAGCTTTGCCACAAGACGACCCCAAACAACGTCAACCAAACATCGATTTGGCAAAATCGAAACTCAACTGGGAGCCCAAAATCCAACTGGAAGAGGGCTTAACGAAAACGATACAATATTTCAAAGCCTTTGTGTAGGGTTTTTTACAAAAATGAAGGCGGTCGATAGAGTTGATTACATAGATATTGCAAAAGGAATTGCAATATCTATGGTTATACTCGGTCATATTATAGTCGATGAGAATTATACTCGTTATATTTATGCTTTTCATTTGCCTGTTTTCTTCTTTATTTCAGGCGTTTTTTGCAAACCCGAGCGATACCAAAGTCTTGTTTCTTTTGCACGAATAAAAGCCAAAACGCTGCTTATTCCATACGTCTCTTTGTATTTACTCTCTCTCATTTATTGGGTTACAGTAGAAAGTAGAACTCCTTTTGTGGTTGATTTGAGGACAATAAAAGGTCTTTTTTATGCCACCGATAATGGATGGATGTATCCAAATGGGGCATTGTGGTTTCTTCCGGCACTTTTTGTTACCGAGGTGTTGTTTTATTTGACCTATAAAATCAATCATGGTAAATACCCTCTTCTACCCATTTTGATTGGTTTTGCAGCAGTAGGGTCATTATTGTCTTATTTTGGTGCATTTCGACTTCCGTTTGGCATTAACTCCTCTTTTATGGCAGTTTTCTTTTTGGGAATAGGGTATTTGCTGAAGAAACAAGCACTTAATATCGACAACCGCCCCAATTTGATCAGCTTATTAATCGCTCTGTTACTGTTTCTGATTATGGGTTGTTTCGCCGTTTTGAATCAAAAGCCAGACATGGATTATGTAAAATATGGCAATCCGCTATTGTTTATTTTGGCGGCATTTTCGGGTATAGTTGCGACACTGTATTTCTCAAAAGGAATTTCACCGAATAGATTCCTCAAATTCCTTGGCAAAAATTCGTTGCTGGTTATGGGGTTGCAATTCCCGATAATCAGAGGAGTACTGCATATCTACGCATCATTCACAAATCAATCTGAACATTATATCAGAAATTCGATACTCGATGCTTTGATGTGCACCGTGTTGGCTATCGCCGTCGTAGTACCGTTTATCTTTTTATTCAATCGCTATTTTTATGTTTTGCTGGGGAAACAAAAAGGATGATCTTTGATTGATACCAGTGAAAACTTTTTTCTCTACAGGAAGATGTTCAATTTTACCGATTAATGACACACACCCTTTATGTGTGTTTTTTTATGGTCAAAACTTTTTTACTTCAAATTTTTTATTTCGTATAATAATATCTTTTTTGGTTGTAAATATTTTTATATATTTGCACACAGTATAAGAACACGAGACTAGGCTCTCCATTTCATTGAATTTTATTTCTTTGATCTTGTTGAATTTAGCCGTGTTACTTTCCTCTCAATTTATAAAATTACTGAACTTACGAGCTATTGCCAAGCGTGCCTATAAGCCGTGCTTTGGTCAATATTTTTTTTATTCTCCATTTTGAGAATAAGAATTTAGGTGTCTTTGACAAAATTTCAATAGACCAAAAAAATTATATTTAGTTGAGCAGTGAATGAATGAAACAAGTATGAACCCATAACAGTTGAAACAATATTAAATAACAAATACAATGTATCAATCATACCCATATCCATGCGATTTAGTCTTTTAGCTGAAGTCTTTTTTAGTTTTAATTATAAACCCTAAATTCAATTTTTTCATGTCACAAAATCTTATTTCAGCAACCCTGTCGGCAGCAGATGCAGCCGAGGTAAAACAAAACTTATCGGCAGTCGCTGCCAAGTTAACCTTCCTCTCTACACTGCAAACAGCAGATGTGAGCAGTCTATTCAAAGTGGGCAATGCCTATCTTCCGTTTATCGACCAGATACACGAAGTGGTGTTGACACACCCCGAAATTCTCCCTGCGATATTCGACAAAGAGGAGTTTTTGCGCGACTACGACCTCTTTAGCGCCGTTCGCCCTATTCTTAATCAGGTGAATGAGTTGGCAGAAGGTCTACAGAAAACCTACACCGCTGCCGGTAGCGATACGCTGGTAGCAGCACTTGAAGTCTATTCGGCAGTGAAGCAAAACAAAGACAAAGTGCCCGGCTTGAGTGTGGTAAACGACAATCTGGCAACTTTCTTCAAAAAAGCAAAAGCAAAACCCGAAACGCAGGCTAAGTAAAGCCTGCAACAGGGTAGAAAGAGTGTCTGAGTCACTTCGGAGTGACTCAAAGTGACTCCCGACTGACTCAGACACTCTCCAGAGTGACTCGCTGACTCTCCGGAGTGACTGAGAGCCACTCTTGACTGACTCGAAGTCACTCGCGACTAGCAAAAAGAGTCTCTGGACAGGCAGAGAGACACTCTTGACTGGCTCAGACACACTCCGAAGTGAGTCGGAGTCACTCCCGACAGGTAAACAGACACAATGGAGTGAGTCGAAGACACTTCTGTCAATCCCTTTGTTAATACAGTTTGTAACTGTATATTTGCGGAGCAAAATGAGGTCTTCAACTTCAAAACATTTGCAACCTACTTAAAATAAAGGCACAAGCCATAGATTTGTGCCAATTAGGGATCAATAAAACAAAACAAAAAACAAAGTAATATGGAAAACAATTTTGTAGAAGAAGTAAAGTTAAAATCAATTGACGAATTGAAAGAGATTGTCGTAAACTTTTACATGTACCGAGGATCATTAGCCGCTGCAGCGAAACAAGAATTAGCAAACCGAGGAGTAGAGCTATCTGACGCGGAAAAATTGATAATTGAGGAAAAGAAAAACAAGAGAAGGCAAGAAACTAGAGAAAGCGTTGACACAAATAAGAATTGGGATTCATTCAGTGTAAAATGGAAAGCAAATATTGTGGATGATGTTAATGCTCCACAATTATATTCAAGGCAAGTATTAAATATTTTCTCAATCTTATTTTCCGTTTTATTTGGAGGTATTCTGTTAGCAATAAATTTAAAAACTGTAAATAACAAAAAGGGGATTTTTCCAGTTCTGGGTTTTTCAGTTTTATACACTGGATTGATGGCTTTTATAATCAACTTAATTCCAGGTAGTACGACACCTCTGACTGTAGCTTTTAATCTACTTGGAGCTCTTGTATTATACAATTTCTTTTGGGGAAGATATATAGGAAAAGAGTTTCAATATCGGACAAAACCATTTTGGAAACCTTTAATTATTGCAATCATCATATTTAGCTTTATACTTTGGGTAATAATCCCCTAATCTGGCGCGGGTTTGTAACCCCTGTTCAACATAGCGTGTAATAAACCGTAGCGCGGTCGTTGAGCGAAGGCTCTTAAAAGCAAAGCTCCTGCTTTGCAAATGTAAAGAAAAGCAGGAGCCTACCTGCGCCGGTCAGGTTATAAAAGATAAACGACGTAGGCAGAGCCATACGCCGAACGACTGGCTGTGGTATAGGCTAGGTCAAAGGGAGGCATATGACAAGAATTCAAAACAAAAAACAAATATGAGAAAGGTAAGTTTATTTTTAAGTATGACAATTTCGGCATTGGCTTTTCAGGCTTGCGAAAACGACGACAAGGTAAAAGAAGTTTCAAAAAATGGATCAATCGAAACAAGCATCAGTGTCGATCATTTCAACGATTCGTTAGACATTCTGGTGAGTACAAACAAGGTGTGGGTGCATAATGCACTGGTGAAAACCACTGTGCATGCGGATACTGTGCCATCGTTGGGGATAGACATGGAAGAAGCCGAAAACGACAATGGCGATTTGCAGAATGTGGCTCTGAAAAAGGATTATGAACTGTATATTACCGTTAAGTAAGCCATGAAGAAATCGAACATCATCAAGCTGGTGTTGGTGACAGCAGCTTTATCTTCTTGCAATCATCACAAAGCAGAGCACGACCGGAAAGTGTATATGCGTGCCGACACTACGGCCGATTATACTCCCACCGAAGGACATTCGCATTTTGGTGGCTACTACGCCTTCCGTCCTTATGGCATATACAATTCGGGGTGGTATTACCGCGCCGGCTATTATTCGAGCGGCATACACGAGAGTTCGAATATTGGTCATAGCACTTTCAAATCTGCCTCGGTGCGAGGTGGTTTTGGCAGCAGCTCTTTTCATGTTTCATCTTAATACAGAGCCATTGTGAGAAGAATTACCACCACGCCTCGGGCTAATTGGCAGGCCAAAGTAGAAGAGATTGGGTTTGGATTTCACACCCTCGATACCACCTATTGGGACGAATCGATTTACTACGAATTTTCGATGGACGAGATAGACCGCATCGAAAAAGCCACCAACGATCTTTGGGAAATGTGTCTCGAAGCGGCGCAGCACGTCATCGACAACAAGCTTTATCGCCACTTTCATATACCGGAATGGATTGTGCCACACATTGAAGATAGTTGGAACAACGATGCACCAGCCATTTATGGCCGTTTCGATTTCTCGATGAGAGATGGCGTGCCCAAATTGCTCGAGTTTAATGCGGATACTCCTACATCACTTTTTGAAGCATCGGTGGTGCAATGGTATTGGTTGCAAGATACACACCCCGAAAACGATCAGTTTAACTCCATTCACGAAAAACTCATTGCTTATTGGAAATACCTGAAAGATTATCTCCATGATGGTCCGCTTCACTTCGCTGCCGTACAAGACAATCTGGAAGACCTGATCACCACCGAATATATGCGCGATTGTGCGATTCAAGCCGGCTTAGATACGAAGTTTATCAATATAATGGATATTGGCTGGAACGGAAATCAAAACGAATTTCGCGACTTAGCTGAGGAGCCAATCGTGAACATATTCAAGTTGTATCCGTGGGAATGGTTGGTCAATGAGGCATTTGGTAAAAACATCATCGCCGAAAGCAATAAAGCCCATTGGATTGAGCCAAGTTGGAAAATGATTCTTTCGAACAAATCGATATTGCCCATTTTGTGGGAGTTATTTCCTCGTCACGAGAATCTGTTGCCCTCGTTCACCGAGTACGAAAGGCTTTCTTTAGGATTCACTTATGCCAAAAAGCCGATTCTTTCGCGAGAAGGGGCAAACATCCAACTGTTCGATAATGGCAGTTTGCTTTCGGAAACCAAAGGAGAGTATGGCGAAGAGGGATTTATCTATCAAGAGCTATGCCCTTTGCCCAATTTTAGCGGGAATTATCCGCTTATTGGAAGTTGGATAATCGGTCAAGAGGCTGCGGGTATTGGCATCCGCGAAACAAGCACCTTGATCACAGATAATCTAAGCCGCTTTGTGCCGCATTTGATAAAGTAGAACTGGCGGGCTGTGAGCAATCAATCCAGTCGAGAGGTAGTTGAATACCTCGCCACCGCTGGGTGGTGCTACCGAAGATCGTAAACGTAAAGCTAATAACAACTAAGATGAAATATAAAATCAACAATATTAGCACTTCAAATTTATTCAAAATTGGAGTTGTAATAATTCTAATACTGTGGTTATTTTACACTGTAATAAATAATACTGTATTAAATTACAGACTATTGAATAGTGGATTGCGTATTGGCGCAGTAGTTTATGAAAGAAAAGATGTTGGTTCGAAAGGGACTGTTTTGATAAAGTATTATTTTTTGTGGAAAGGCAAAAAATATTATGGAGAATCAACATCTGATGATTCATTAAAGAAAGACGATTCATTAACAGTATTTTTTTTGGAGAACGATCCAAATATAAATAAGAGTCATAGTGTTGTAGAATGAAATGTTGATGTTTCAGATATTGTGCAGGAAATCCCTAATCTACCGCGGTTTGTAACTCCGTCCCACCAGATAAAAACCGTAGAAAGATGATGTATGTATAAAGAAGGCGGGAGCTGTGCTCCCGCCTTCTTTATATTATGAGCATATATAATGCCAAAAGTAGATTTATCGAAAAACGCCTCAACTCATCTTTTCTGAGTCAAACAAATACCGACCGATTAAAGAGACCAAGTTCAGTCCGAAAACGCTCTGATGGGCTACAAATCCCATCGGGTAAGGCAGTAGAATAGCCAGCCGATACACCGCTGTGCGAGGGGTATTGGTCAATCCTCGTTCTATTAAGATAGAACAATAGAGTCTGATTCTTTCCCTCATTTGCTTCCGAATGATTCTATTCATTTTCGACCTATTTTTGTAATAGAAAGAAAGAAGCCAGATGCAATATCGCTGCAATGTCTTATTGTAGAAGTCGGGCAGTTGGTATTTCTGGAAGTAATCTAATCGACTCTCCATCGCTTCTGCATAGTGCAGCTTTTTTTTAGAGAATTCAGAATGAATAATGCTGTTTGGCGATTGAAAATAGTAATACAATCGCGCATCGCTGAACACAATTTTGTTTGATTGATGCAGTATTTTGTGGGAGATAAACTCGTCTTCGTGAATTTTACCCACATCGAATCGGAAATCTTTGAACACCTCTTTGCGGTAAAGTTTGTTCCACACAATCACAAAAACCTGACAATAATAGGTAAACAACATTTCAAGGGCTTCGATGTTGTTATACACTTTTGTTGTATTCTCGTAATCGAATATTTCACCATCTAATCCACTGACTGATTTGTAGTCGCACATCGACAAGTCGGCATCATTATCAATCATATTTTTGTAGAGTGTGGCATAAAAAGCAGGATGCACATAATCGTCGCTATCCACAAATCCGATTAATTCTCCTTTCGCCAGATCAAGTCCTGCATTTCGGGCGTCTGATAAGCCTCCATTTTTTTTATGAATCACTTTTATGCGTTTGTCCAGTAGTGCTAGGT
>Ga0194037_1002228_pt1 | contig 13123 bp, 19 predicted proteins | sample JunL306m_MetaG_FD_148653 | JGI IMG/M metagenome (GOLD analysis project Ga0194037, IMG submission 148653) | Anoxic zone freshwater microbial communities from boreal shield lake in IISD Experimental Lakes Area, Ontario, Canada - Jun2016-L304-6m | ecosystem: Environmental > Aquatic > Freshwater >...
GCCGTGGTGGTGGTGGTGGAAATCGCGGCGGTGGCGGCGGTGGAAGAAGGAACTAGGATTGCCCGTTTAAAAATATTGAAATAGAATGCTGCTGATTCCGGGATGCTTTTTAAAAGATCACCTGAACAGTAAATACTCAAAATAGCAAATTGAATTACGATGTTACAACCGAAAAGAACTAAACACAGGAAGACGCAAAAAGGCAGAATGAAGGGTGATACCAAGCGTGGTGCTACTTTAGCATTTGGTGCATTTGGTTTAAAAGCACTCGATAGTGTTTGGTTAACCAATCGCCAGATCGAAAGTGCCCGTCAGGCCATGACCCGTCATATGAAGCGTGAAGGAAATGTGTGGATCAGGATATTCCCCGACAAGCCGATCACCGCTAAGCCTGCAGAGGTAAGGATGGGTAAAGGTAAAGGTAACCCAGAAGGATGGGCTGCTATTGTACAACCCGGAAGGATCTTGTTTGAAGCTGATGGAGTAAGCGAACAAGTAGCGAAAGAAGCATTTGCACTGGCTGCACAAAAATTGCCGATCCTGACAAAATTTGTGGTTCGTCACGATTACGAAGCATAACACTGATTATCGAATAGGCCTGTACGCAGGTTAATAAAACGAATAAAAATGTCTAAGAAAATAGATTTTGTAAAAAGCCTGAACGGATTGAATGAGGCGGACCTTAAAGCAAGGATCGCAGAAGACGAATTGCGCATCAAGAAACTTTCTTTTGCTCATGCTATTTCTCCGCTGGAGAATCCACAAAGCATCCGTGCACTGAGAAGGGATATTGCCAGGTTGAAAACCGCATTAAAAAAAGTACAATTAGGATTTTAATTCTTGTTCCCCAATAAGGATCAGAAAAAAAGTTTGAATAAAAGCGAAAGCTAAAATCATTAACAATGGCCGAAAGAAATTTAAGGAAAACGAAATTAGGTGTGGTATCCAGCAACAAGATGGATAAAACCATAACGGTGAATGTAGAAAGGAAAGTAAAACATCCTTTGTATGGTAAGTTCTTGAAAAAGACGACCAAGTTCCACGCCCATGATGAAAAAAATGAGTGCAGCATCGGTGATACAGTGAAGATCATGGAGAGTCGCCCGATGAGCAAAACCAAGCGTTGGAGACTGGTTGAAGTGGTAGAAAAAGTTAAATAATAAGTGTACAGTTTTCAGTCTAGGTTTGGGATGGCAGTATAATATGACACACCAATAGCAGGCAACAAACAACAAATATCAATTAAGATGATTCAGCAAGAAAGTAGATTAAACGTAGCAGACAATAGCGGTGCCAAACAAGTGCTTTGTATCCGTGTACTGGGTAATAGCGGCCAGGACTATGCAAAAATCGGTGATAAGATCGTTGTTACCGTAAAAGATGCAATGCCTGCCGGTGGTATCAAAAAAGGTACGGTGAGCAAAGCCGTGATCGTTCGTACTACCAACAAATTGCGTCGGAAAGACGGTTCGTATATCCGTTTCGATGACAATGCCGTGGTATTACTGAATGCATCTGATGAACCAAGGGGTACCCGTATTTTCGGCCCAGTGGCTCGTGAGTTGAGAGACAAGGGTTATATGAAGATCATTTCACTGGCACCTGAAGTATTATAATTACAACATTAAAACAGAGTGTGCAAACTGGCAACTGCCCACTTGAAAATTGATAAACAATGAGTACAAGATTTAAACCAAAGTTCAACATCAAAAAAGGCGACACGGTAGTAGTTATTACCGGTGAAGACAAGGACCTGAAGAAGCCCCGAAAGGTGTTGGAAATTATTTCAGAAAAAAACCGTGTTCTGGTAGAAGGTGTTAACATCGTTACCAAACATACCAAGCCAACTTCTCAGAATACCAAGGGTGGTATCGTGAAAAAAGAAGCGCCTATTGCCATCAGTAATGTGATGCTGTGGGATGCTAAGGCAGGTGCGCCCACCAAGATCAAGCGTACCAGGGTAGACGGAAAATTAGTAAGAGTAGCTAAAAAATCAGGGGAGGTAATCAAATAATGAGCACAACAAAAAACACTCCAAGATTAGCAGATAAGTACAAACAAGAAGTTGTACCTGCTTTAATGAAGAAATTCAGTTATAAAACTGTAATGCAGGCTCCACGCCTCACCAAGATTTGTTTGAATCGTGGTGTGAATGGTGCCGTTACAGATAAAAAGCTGATCGATATCGCTGTGGATGAGTTATCAAACATCACAGGACAGAAAGCAGTGGCTACCATGTCTAAGAAAGATATCTCAAACTTTAAATTGCGTAAGAACATGCCGATTGGGGCAAGGGTTACTTTACGCGGTGTAAAGATGTATGAGTTCCTCGACAGGCTGGTTTCTGTATCACTGCCACGTGTACGTGATTTCAAAGGCATCAATGACAAATCATTTGATGGCCGTGGAAACTATACACTGGGTGTTACCGAGCAGATCATCTTTCCGGAGATCGATATCGACAAAGTAAATAAGATCACCGGTTTGGATATCACATTTGTAACCACAGCGGGTACCAATGAAGAAGCATTTGAATTGCTGAAAGAATTGGGTATGCCTTTTAAAAACGTTAAAAAATAACTAAGCAATAATGGCAAAAAAATCAATTGAAGCCAGGCAGCGCAAACGCGAAGTGATGGTAGCTAAATATGCTACCAAGCGCGCCGCACTGAAAGCAGCCGGAGACTATGCCGCTTTGGATCTGATTCCAAAAAATGCATCACCGGTAAGGTTAAAGAACCGATGCCAACTCACCGGCCGTCCAAGGGGATACATGCGGCATTTTGGTTTATCCAGAAACATGTTTCGGGATATGGCTTTGCAGGGAAAGATTCCAGGTGTAACAAAAGCCAGCTGGTAAAAACCCCCTGATCCGCAACAGCGGAACAAGAGGATATCGCATTGTAAAAAATTTATTAATCAATTAACTGAAATAACAATGGTTACTGATCCGATAGCAGATTATTTAACAAGAATTCGTAACGCGCAGATGGCCAATCACCGCATCGTGGAGATCCCAGCCAGCAACCTGAAAAAACGCATCACTGAAATTTTGTACGACAAAGGATATATCCTGAAGTACAAATTTGAAGAAGATAAGAAACAAGGTGTGATCAAGATCGCTTTGAAATATGATGTGGCTACTAAGTTGCCCGTTATTCAAAGTCTGGAAAGGGTGAGCCGTCCGGGTTTGCGTACTTATGCAAAACCAGGCGATTTCAAACGTGTGAAGAATGGTTTGGGTGTAGCCATCGTGTCTACTTCTAAAGGAGTAATGACCGACAAGGAAGCCCGTGCGCAGAATGTGGGTGGAGAAGTATTGTGTAATATTTATTAATCGTTCACAGATTTTAATTTTCCTGAACCATTAAGCCGAACCTATAGCAGGCTGACCGGTTGGGAGAAAAAAATAAAAAACAAAAGACTATGTCTCGTATAGGTAAAAAACCGGTAGAAATTCCAAGTGGTGTTACTGTGGTATTCGGAAAAGATCATGTGGTTACTGTAAAAGGACCCATGGGCGAACTGAAGCAAGCCATTGACAGGGATATTAACCTGGAAGTGAAAGAAGGTGTTGTTGAAGTGATCCGTCCTACCGATCAGATCCGTCATCGTGCTATGCACGGTTTGTATCGCTCGCTCATCAGCAATATGGTGAAAGGCGTAACAGAAGGATATAAAAAACAACTTGAATTGGTGGGTGTGGGTTATAAAGCGTCTAACCAGGGTAACCTGTTGGATCTTGCTTTGGGATATTCACACAATATCATCTTTGAAATTCCAAAAGAATTAAAAGTGTCTACCTCACAGGATAAAGGACAAAATCCGATGATCCATTTTGAAAGCATCGACAAACAATTGATCGGCCAGGTTTGTGCTAAGATCAGGAGTTTACGTAAGCCTGAACCATACAAAGGTAAAGGTGTGAAATTTGCCGGCGAAGTGTTGAGAAGAAAAGCAGGTAAGGCAGCAGGTAAATAATGTTTATTAGTTCATCAGTTGCTTAGTGGATCCGGAAGGTTCAAACTAAATGACCAATCGCTAAATATCTCCGGCAGTATCGGAGAAAAAAATAAAAGATTATGAATAACAAATCAAGTGCTCGAGTAAAGATTAAGTATCGCATACGCAAAAAGATAAGTGGTGCTGCTGCTAAACCCCGTTTAAGTGTGTTCAGGAGTAACAGTGATATCTATGCGCAATTGATCGACGACAACAACGGGGTTACCCTCGCTGCTGCTTCATCAAGGGAAAAGGATATCCAAGCTCAGAAAGCACCCAAGATCGAAAAAAGTAAATTGGTAGGAGCTGCCATCGCCCGCAAGGCATCTGAATTGGGTATCACTACCGTGGTATTTGATCGTGGTGGTTATATCTATCATGGAAGGGTTAAGGCAGTTGCTGAAGGCGCTAGAGAAGGTGGCCTTGTTTTTTAATTATAAATTTCTAATCAGAAAATAAATGTCAAATTTAATTTTAAACAGAGTAAAAGCCGGTGACCTTGAGTTGAAAGACAAAGTGGTTGCCATTAACCGTGTAGTAAAAACAACCAAGGGCGGACGTGCCTTTAGTTTTTCTGCATTAGTTGTAGTGGGTAACGAAGCCGGTGTGGTTGGGCATGGTTTGGGAAAAGCCAAAGAAGTGCAGGAAGCCATTACCAAAGGAATTGAAGATGCCAAAAAGAATCTGATCAAGATTCCGCTGATGCATGGTACTATTCCGCACGACCAGTTGAGTAAGGAAGGTGCTGCTAAAGTGTATATCAAACCAGCCGCTCATGGTACTGGTGTGATCGCTGGAGGTAGCATGCGCGCCGTACTGGAAGCTGCAGGTATTACCGATGTATTGGCTAAGAACCTCGGTTCGGCCAATCCGCATAACGTGGTAAAAGCTACTTTTAAAGCATTGGCTACCTTAAGGGAACCCATTGCCGTAGCAAAAGCACGCAATGTTTCGTTGAAAAAAGTATTTAACGGGTAATCGAGTGAGATGATCATGCTTCCGGTTTTTAATAATCACCGAGGGTATGAATACTTCACTCCTAACAAACGACTTTAATTATGAAAAAGATAAAAGTAACACAGGTTAAAAGTGTGATCGACAGATCAGAGCGCCAGAAAAGAACAATGGTAGCATTAGGCTTGAAAAAGATGAATGCAACCGTTGAAGTGGAAGCTACCCCACAAATATTGGGTATGGTTACCAAAGTGCTGCATCTGGTAAAAGTGGAAGAACTGGCTTAGTTCTTTTACCACTGCCGGTACATGATTCAAATAATGGCAGATTGGCGGAAGCCAGTTTGTTGATTTATAAACAACGCGAGGGGTGATTCCCCGTAAGTACAAAATCAGGATACAATGAAACTACACACACTTAAGCCCGCAAAAGGCGCTACGCACAAAGAAAAAAGAATTGGTCGCGGTGAAGCGAGCGGAAAAGGCGGAACTTCTACAAAAGGTAATAAGGGCGGACAAAGTCGCGCGGGTTACAAAAGTAAAAAAGCCCATGAAGGTGGTCAGATGCCTATTCAGCGTCGTATCCCTAAGCGTGGATTCAAGAACAACAATCGAATTGAATACAAAGTGCTCAACCTGGGTCAGATCGACCAGTTGGCAGAAAAATACAGCCTGACCGAATTCAGCCTGCAGCATTTATACATTAACGGATTGATCAGTCAGTTCGATAGCGTTAAAGTATTGGGCAATGGCGAACTGAAAGGCAAATACAGTTTCAAAGTGAATGCCGTGAGCGAAAAAGCGAAGGCAGCCATTGAAGCCGCCGGAGGTTCCGTGGAGATAGTAAAATAATTTCACGATATTTGACTCACCTGCCGTATGGCAGTCGCAGTAAAATGCGTTATTTCAGTTTTGCGCAAAACACTTAAATCGTTTTAATTCAGTGAAGAAGTTCGTTCAAACACTCAAAAACATCTGGAGCATCGATGAGTTACGCAATAAAATTGTGTTCACACTCTTATTGATTTTCATATACCGTATCGGCTCTCAAATTGTTCTCCCAGGTATCGATCCCAATGAATTAGCAAAGATCAATGCAAACAGCAAATCAAATGGTATGCTGGACCTGCTGAATGCTTTTGTAGGAGGTTCCTTTAACAGGGCTTCGGTATTTGCTTTAGGTATCATGCCTTATATCTCTGCGTCTATCTTCATGCAATTGATGACGATATTGGTTCCGCAAATGGCCAAGATCCAGAAAGAAGGTGAAAGTGGAAGAAAGAAGATCAATCAATGGACGCGTTACCTCACTGTTATCGTTACTGCATTTCAGGCTGCCGCTACCATCACCTATCTGAAAAGTTTGGGTAATGGCGCCGCCATCATACATGCTTATGCACCTTATTTCTGGTTGTCTACTGTAGTATTACTTACCGTAGGAACCTTATTTGTAATGTGGTTGGGCGAAAAGATCACCGATAAAGGATTGGGAAATGGTACTTCTATCATCATCATGGTAGGTATCCTGGCCCGTTTACCACAATCATTCCTGCACGAATGGGCGGCTAGGTCTACCCGTGGTGCCGGTGGTATCCTGATCATGCTGATCGAGATCGTTTTCCTGATCGCCATTATTCTGGGTATCATTATGCTGGTTCAGGGTACTCGAAAAGTGCCGGTAAATTATGCGAAACAGATCGTAGGCAATCGCCAGTTTGGCGGAGCCCGTAATTTTCTTCCTTTGAAAGTAAATGCATCTGGTGTAATGCCGATCATCTTTGCTCAGGCGATCCTATTCTTACCAACAGTTTTCACCGGATTCAAAAACGAAGGCTGGGCAAGATATTTTACTGATCATACCAATACTGTTTACATGTTCGTGTATTCATTCTGTGTGATCGCGTTTACTTTCTTATACACTGCTTTGATCTTTAATCCTAAGCAAATGGCCGATGAACTGAAGCGCAACAACGGATTTATTCCGGGGGTTAAGCCAGGTCAGCCAACTGCCGATTATATTGGAACCATCATGGACAGAATTACTTTACCCGGTGCCGTTTTACTGGCCTTGGTGGGTATCCTGCCTGGTATCTTCCAGAAATTATTTGGCATGCAACAGGATTTCTCTACTTTCTTTGGAGGTACTTCATTGTTGATCATGGTAGGTGTTATTTTGGATACCCTGCAGCAGATCGAAACTCAATTGCTTATGCGCCAATATGATGGTTTAATGAGCAGCGGAAGGATCCAGGGAAGACAAATGGTTGCTTCGGGTATATAAAAACATCCCGGTTGGGAGTCTTAAATATTTTTGCAAACCCCGACTGTTTATGTCGGGGTTTGTGTTAACAAGAATATCATTATGATACATTATAAAAGCAAGGCTGAGGTAGAATTGATGCGGCAAAGCGCTTTGCTCGTGAGTAAAACGCTGGCCATGGTTGCCGGTATCATTAAGCCCGGGGTATCTACCCTGTATCTTGATAAAGAAGCCGAAACTTTTATTAAGGACCACCAGGCATTGCCTTCTTTTAAGGGGTATAATGGCTTTCCTTATGCTTGTTGTATATCGGTAAATGATGCAGTGGTTCATGGATTCCCTTCTAACAAGGAGTTGAAGGACGGGGATGTGGTTTCCGTAGATGTAGGGGTTTTTAAAAATGGATTTCATGGAGATAGCGCTTATACCTTTGCGTTAGGTGCTGTGCCAGACGAGATAAAAAAATTGATGCAGGTAACCAAGACCTCTTTGTACAAAGGCATTGAGCAAGCCGTGCATGGGGCCAGGGTAGGCGATATCGCCAATGCCATTCAGCAATATACCGAGCGCGAGCATGGTTATGGTGTGGTGCGCGACCTGGTGGGGCATGGACTGGGAAGGCATTTACATGAAGAACCCCAGGTGCCCAATTTTGGTAAACGCGGTACCGGTGCCAAATTAAAAGACGGAATGGTCATTGCCATTGAACCTATGATCAACCTGGGTACCCGGGAAGTTTACCACGACAAGGATGGCTGGACCATTCGTACCGTTGATGGAAAACCTTCTGCTCATTACGAGCATGATATCTGTATTCAAAAAGGCAAGGCAGATATCTTATCCAGTTTTGTGGAAATAGAGGCAGCCGAAAAAGCCAACACGGCACTTTGTTCAGATTATTAGTATTCCCGCTATATCTTTCTTGTATATTTTTTGAGCTTAGAAGCATCACCTCATGAAAAGAAAAAGACTCGTTGTGATCGGTGGAGGGGCCGCTGGTTTTTTTTGTGCTGTCAATGCAGCCCGAATACAACCAGCGCTGGAAGTGCTGGTGATAGAAAAATCAGGAAAATTATTGAGTAAGGTAAAAGTCAGTGGGGGCGGCCGTTGTAATGTAACACATGCTTCCGATAGCATTGCTGATATGATCGGGCATTATCCCCGCGGACATGCATTTTTAAAGAAAGCATTCCATCATTTTTTTACCACGGATACAGTTTCCTGGTTTGAGCAGCGCGGCGTTAAATTGAAGGCGGAGCCCGACGGGCGAATGTTTCCCATTACTGATTCATCCCAAACCATCATCGATTGTTTTTTGAATGAGGCCACTCAGTATGGCGTGCAGATCATGATGAATGCAGAAGTAAAGGGACTCAGCTTTTCCGAAAATAAATTCATCATTCAGTTATCCAATACCAAAACGCTGGAAGCAGATTTTGTTTGTATGGCCGGCGGCGGCTATGCGAAACCGGAAGCCTATCATTGGCTGCAGCAAACCGGCCATCATATTGAGTTACCTGTACCTTCTTTGTTTACTTTTAATATGCCGGGGAATAATATTACGGCACTGATGGGTGTAACGGTAGATCAGGTATCGGTAAAGATGGCGGGAACAAAGCTTTCCTCGCAAGGGTCATTGCTGATCACCCATTGGGGAATGAGTGGACCTGCAGTATTGAAATTATCTGCCTGGGGGGCAAGGGTAATGGCAGATTGTAAGTATAATTTTAAAATATTCGTGAACTGGATACCTGATCATAATGAGCAAAGCCTGCGCGAAAAAATGCAGCAATTACGGTTTACCCTGGCCACCCAAAAAATGGCAAATCGAAATCCTTTTGCATTACCCAGTCGTTTGTGGGAATATTTAATGTTGCAAGCGGGCATACCCGAAAATATCCGGTGGGCCGATCTGCCTGCCATGGCACAGAACAAGCTGATCAAAAATTTATGCGTACAGGAATTTGAGGTTGAGGGAAGAACAGGATTTAAAGAGGAGTTTGTTACAGCTGGTGGAGTGAGTTTGGCCGATATTGATGTGAATACGATGCAAAGTACGATACAGCCTGGTTTATTTTTTGCCGGGGAGGTGATGGACGTGGATGGGGTAACCGGTGGCTTTAATTTTCAGCAGGCCTGGACCAGTGGGTGGATTGCTGCTAAAGGAATAGGAAAAGCATTCACTGCAGCTGTTTCAGATACAGCCAACTGAATATCTGATAGAAAAGGCTAGCTTACGGGTTACGATTTCACAAAATCTTCACTCCTTGATTTCATAGCCATCGTCAATTCCGCTACTTTTGCGGGTACTAACCTGTATGAAAAAGATTGACCGGTACATATTGTCGAAATACCTGACCAGCTTTTTCTTTTGTCTGATCCTGTTCACGGCCATCGTAGTGGTGGTAGATATCAGCGAAAAGACCGATGATTTTGTAAAATCTAAATTGCCCGTCTGGAATATCATTACCGACTATTATTTCGGGTTTATTCCACGCATAGACGCAATGCTTTTCCCTTTATTTGTTTTCATTGCCGTTATCTTTTTCACTTCTAAAATGGCGGCCAGGTCGGAAGTGATCGCCATCCTTAGCAGTGGAGTAAGTTTCCGGCGTTTTCTGTTGCCTTATGTAGTGGGAGGATTGTTTTTGTCGGCTTTGCTTTGGGTAGGTTACCAGTATGTAGTGCCCAAGGCAAATAAGAAATGGGGCGATTTTGAAACCAAATATGTTGACCCGAATTTCGGGAACAACAATGGCAATACAACCTATAAGCAAAAGATATATTTCCGGATCGATTCAAATACCTATGCCGGTATTCGTGGATACGATACCGTTTCCAAAATTGGAGTGGGATTCTTTATCCAGCAGTTTAAAAACGGAAAACTTAACTACAACCTCAGGGCTGAATCGTTTAATTGGGATACAGCAAATAAAAAATGGAACCTGGCATTGGTTACCGAACGGAACCTGGATAGTATTTCAGAACGGGTTAAACGATCACCTACTTTACTTCAGAATTATAATTTTAAACCAAGGGAGTTAAGGCGCGACGAGTATCTCAAAGACCAGCTGCCTACTCCGGAACTGGATGCGTTTATCAAGATGGAAAAGATGCGGGGCTCAGAAATGTTGAGCACCCTGTTGGTAGAAAGATATAACCGAGATGCGATCCCGGTATCGGTATTGATCCTTACTATTATCGGGGCTGTGTTGGCGTCGCGCAAGATCAGAGGGGGAAGTGGGTTCCACCTGGCAACCGGTGTTGTGATCAGTGTATTCTATATCCTATTCAGCCGTTTTTCAATTGTATTTGCTACCAAGGGAAATTTAACCCCTTTCCTGGCCGCTTGGACGCCCAATTTCTTTTTCGGCTTACTGGCCTTTTATTTTTACAAAAGATCACCCAAGTAGATGAGCGAAATCATCTTTTTTAGGGTTGGTTTCTTTTCAAAACTTTTGTTTTAGCGGGGCAGTCATCGTAATTTTAGGAATCCATCTTGGCAGCCCTGCCGGATTGATAATGCGATTGTTTATTTCTATCATGTTAAATCATATTTTATGGGAATCGTTAAAGACAGGTTCAAAATAAAAGCAGATTCAGTAGCTGCTGAAATTAAAAATCTCCTGAAAGAACACGGTGAAAAAAAGATCGGTGAAGTAACGCTTAGCCAGGTTTATCAGGGTATGCGCGGCATGACCGGACTGGTAACCGAAACTTCCTTACTGGATGCACAGGATGGGATCCGGTTCAGGGGTTACTCTATTCCGGAATTGCGTGAAAAATTGCCAAAAGCCCCGGGAGGCTCAGAACCCCTTCCTGAAGGATTGTTTTACCTGATGTTGGTTGGTGAACTTCCTTCTGAAGATGATGTACACCATATCAGCAGTGTATGGCAGCGTAGGAGCCATGTACCCAATCATGTATTTGATTCTATTGAGGCATTGCCGATCAGTGCCCATCCCATGACGCAGTTTGTAGTGGCCATCATGAGCTTGCAAACGGAAAGTCAGTTTACCAAACGCTATGCCAAGGGCATGAGCAAAAAAGATTATTGGGATGCTGTGTTTGATGATACTTTCGATCTGATCGCCCGCCTTCCTCGTATCGCTGCGTATATTTATCGCCGTAAGTATAAGAATGGCGAACATATTCAACCCAATGGATTGCTCGACTGGGCCGGAAATTTTGCCCATATGATGGGATATGAAGAAGAAGGATTTCATGAATTGATGCGTTTGTACATGACCATTCATGCTGATCATGAAGGTGGTAACGTATCAGCCCATACCACTCACCTGGTTGGGTCTGCCTTATCTGATCCATATTTAAGTTTTGCTGCAGGAATGAACGGATTAGCGGGTCCATTACATGGATTGGCCAATCAGGAAGTGATCAAATGGATCTATGAATTAAGAGAAGAGATCGGTACTGATACCCCATCCAAAGCTCAGATTGAAGAGTATGTGAAAAAGACATTGAGTGAAGGTAAAGTGGTGCCCGGATACGGACATGCGGTGTTGAGGAAGACCGATCCACGATTTACTGCTCAAATGGAATTCGGTAAAAAACATATGCCCGATGATGCATTGGTGCAAACCGTTTGGAATATTTATGAAGCCGTACCGCCAATTTTGCAGTCCATCGCAAAAATTAAAAATCCATGGCCCAATGTAGATGCTCATAGTGGAGCATTGCTGGTGCATTATGGAATGGTGGAATATGAGTTTTATACCGTTTTATTTGGTGTGTCAAGGGCTTTGGGTGTACTGGCAAGTTTGTGCTGGGATAGGGCCCTGGGCTTTGCTTTGGAAAGGCCAAAATCGGTTACTACCAGCCTGGTTAAAGATTGGCTCGACGGAAAAGGCGAGATATGGGGTGATTAACCATTTTTTAGCGTAAACTTTACTGACCCGGAGCATTGTTCCGGGTTTTTTTATTAATTTCAGCGCTCAAATTAATTACATGAAAAAACTTATCGTGATATGTGTTGCCATGACCATGAGCAGCCTATTGATTGCCCAATCAGGTAAACCGGCAACAACCCCTGTTAAGAATAATGCCCATCTGAAAGTATTTAACCAGGCCTTGCTGGCCGGAGATATCAGTACCGGCATCATTGCTTTGAATTATTATATTTCAGAACAAGGGGCTTCTAATCCTTATGCCGATACACTGGCCATGCTCTATATGCAAATGGGAAATTTTCCACAGTGTTATTTTTGGGCAGATAAGCGGCTAAAAGAAAATCCGGCCGATAATGGATTGCTTGAAATGAAAGGGATCTGTTTGGATAAATTACAACAACCTAAAGAAGCCATTGATATATTTGATAAGCTTTTTGGCAAGACCAAGAATCCTTATCATGCTTATAAATTGATGGAGCTGCAATACAGTATTAAAAGGCTGGCAGAATGTGTGGCTACGGCAATGGTTGCAGAAAAATTGCAATACAAACCAGAATTTGTGATGAGTTATAATGTAGGCGAACAAACCGGCAGAACGTATTTACAGGCCGGTGTGTATAATATTCATGCATTAGCCCTTTATGATCTGGATAGGAAACCTGAAGCCAAAGAATATTTCCAAAAAGCATTAGCACTCGATAGTAATTTTGTACTGGCCCGCCAGAACCTGGATGCTATGATTGCCATCGAAAACGGAGGAGGAAAAGTGAATACTAATAACCAGAAAACTCCTGTAAATCCAGCTAACAAACAAAATTAAAATTGATTTTGAAGCCTGTGTTATTGCGTATATATTTGCACTCCATTTGAAGGGCGTAGCTTAAATAGTAATAGGGGGGGGGTAGCTCTCCCGATAGCTATCGGGATGGCTAGAGCGTCCCGAAGGCATTCGGGAAGGTCGTTGGTTCGATAGAGTAAGTGTTCTTTAAATAAATAATTAT
>Ga0194037_1002229_pt1 | contig 13117 bp, 7 predicted proteins | sample JunL306m_MetaG_FD_148653 | JGI IMG/M metagenome (GOLD analysis project Ga0194037, IMG submission 148653) | Anoxic zone freshwater microbial communities from boreal shield lake in IISD Experimental Lakes Area, Ontario, Canada - Jun2016-L304-6m | ecosystem: Environmental > Aquatic > Freshwater >...
CACAAGGAAATCCTCGTAAACCTTCAGATTATTGGGGATATTTAAATGGAAGATGGACTGATGGTTCTCCGATTACTTACGGTGGAAATGGAAAAACAGGAACAGATACTGCAAGTTTTATGTTTCCGGGATTAACTGATCCGGCAAGTCGCACAAATTGGACAGAAGTAACTGCAGGAAACACACCCGGTGATAGAAGATTTTTGCAAACAGCAGGTTCGTTTACTTTATTGCCAGGTGCTGTAAATGATGTAACTATTGGTGTTGTTTGGGCTCGTGCAACTTCAGGTGGAGCAAGAGGCTCGTTTAACCTTTTAAAACTTGCAAGTGATAAAGCATATGCTCTTTTCAAAAACAATTTCAATTTGATTCAAGGGCCAAGTGCTCCAACATTACAAATTACTGAGTTAAATAAGAAGTTATTATTTACCATCACAAATACTGGCGACATTGAGAATTTTTCTGATTCGTTTGCAGGTGGTTGTACTAGCTATCGCACAAAATATAAATTCCAAGGGTATCAAGTTTTTCAATTAAAAATTAATAGTATTCCCGGAGATTTTTATGATTTGAGCCAGGCACAACTTGTTGCACAATTTGATATTGTTGATGGTGTGAATCGTATTATCAATGAAACTTACGATCCTGCTTTATCAAGCAATGTTAAAAAAATAATGGTTGATGGAAATAATGAAGGAATTAAGCATTCTTTTCAAATTGAAAAAGATTTTTTCCAAACAGGAACTGATCAATCATTGGTTAATTTTCAGAATTATTATTACGTAATTCTTTCTTATGCTAGTGCTGTAAATTGTGTATTTGATGCATTACAGTATTTACCAAGTAGCAAAACATTTAAACAAAGTTCACTTGTTGTATATCCTGCAACTCCTCATGATCCTGCTCCTCGCGGAGACGGAACTCAAATTAATTCAGATTTTGGTGATGGTATACCTGTTACTCAAATTGAAGGAATCGGAAATGGAGGAAATTATATTCAACTAACTCAGGAAAGCATTAACGAAGCAATTTTAGCATCAAACGGATACAGAAGTGTTCAAAGAAGATATATGAAAGGTGCTTCACCTGTTTATATTAAGGTGATTAATCCTTTGGCAGTTCCACAAGGAGAGTTTAAACTTTGGATGAAAGATATTTCAACTTCTACATTAAAAGAAGATACGTTAACTGCTGCATCTACTAAATGGTATATAAGAAGAGAAAATGGAGAACTAGATTCTTCAGTTCAGTCTATCAGTAATCCAAACGAACAAATATTCCCTAAATGGGGTATTTCAGTAAATATTTCTCAATGTGTTCAACCGGGTGTATCTTATTCTTTAGTTGATCAAAGTAACGGGTTCATTTCATCAAGTATCACTTATGCTAATCCAACAGGTAAAAAATGGCTTCAAGGTGTTGTTGATGAAGATCAAACTTATACGCCTTATATTCCAAATCAGATTAATTGGATAAGATCAGGTGCAACAGGAAAAGGTCTTAATCCTGCTTATCTGTTCAGTAAAGATAATTTGAACAGTGATTTTGCTGATTTGGTTCATAAAGATCCAAATACCGGAGGAATTATTGGTGCTGATCCACGTAAGAATTTTTCAAAAATAATTAATTCTACTTGGTCTCCTTATTGTCTTGCAAATCGATATACTCCTGCTTCTTTTTCTGGTTTGCCAAAAACTGAGTTGGGAAGTTTTGGTCCTGCGTTTGAACTACAATATGGTGTTCCTAATAAAGATAATTTATTATCTGATTTGCAAAGTGTTCAAATTTTTATCACTTCAGATAAATCAAAATGGTCACGTTGTGTTGTATTAGAATCAGGGGAAGATGCATACCAAAATATTGGTGGTGCAAGTAAATTGGATGTTAGAATTTCTCAATCAGTTGATAAAAATGGTAATTATGCACTTGTTGGAAGTGGCGTTTCTACAAACTCTGAAGCTGCAAATTATATCAGCGAAACTGGGATGGGTTGGTTTCCTGGTTATGCAATTAGTGTTGAAACTGGAGAGCGTTTAAATATTTTATTTGCTGAAGATTCATCTTTACCTACAGAAAACGGAATAGATATGCTCTGGAATCCTAGTGCAAACGTGCTGGCATATAAATCAGGTCAGTTCAGACCATTGTTTGGTGGTAAACATTTTATCTATGTGATGGGTGTTAAGAAGTTTGCATTGTCTGGTGGAAATATCAGATACACTCCAACTCGTTATGATGAATGTAGAAACTACAGAGCATTATTGGGTGATCTAACTATTTCAACAGATGCAGGAGGAAACATTAAAGCAGGAAATACTACAAATCCTTCACCTCAAGCATATAAGATTCGTAAACAAATGTTTTTCTCACAAGTTCTTTATACTAGTATTCCTACTGCATCTCCGAATTCGTTATATTCTCCTACAGTTGGTTTAATTCCGAATGATGTTACCATCAACATAAATGTGAAGAAACCTTACGCATCATATTCGATGTATGGGGATACAATTCTAAATAAAGGGTTGCCGTATTTTTCATTTAACACAACAAATTATGCACCAATAACAGGCAAAGATCTTGCTGTAAAAGCAATGGACATGGTTAGTGTTGTTCCTAATCCTTATTATGCTTTTTCTATTTATGAAGATGCAGGAAATGCACTAGATACTCGGATAAAAATTATTAACCTTCCTAAAAAATGTCAATTAAACATTTATACATTGGATGGTACTTTGGTTAGAAGAATATCTAAAGATGATGATACTAGAACTTACATAGAATGGGATTTAAAAAATGATGCAAAAGTTCCAATTGTTAGTGGTGTTTATTTAATTGATATTAAAGATTCAAAAACAGGAGAAGAAAGAGTAATCAAATGGGTTGGAGTTATGAGACCGGCAGATTACGATTCGTTCTAAAATTAATAAGATTAATTTGAAGCATTGAGTAATATGATTTTTTTGATCCATTCATTTTTTTATGGAAAGAAATAATCAATATGAAAAATTCTTAAATACTATAAAAATAAAAATTGTTGAACATGAAAAAATATTTTCTACAAATTATTTCAGGATTGATAGTATTCAGTTCCGCTAATGCCGGTAATCCCGATCGAGCTGGTGGAGCAGGAGCAACACAGCTATTGGTAAATCCATACTCTAGAAGTGCCGGATTTGGAGGTGTAAATACAGCATCAGTTAGAGGTGTTGAAGCATTCCAATTTAATATTGCAGGTTTGGCTTATACCGAAAGCACTGAACTTGTTTTTGCAAGAGTTAATTATTTGCAAGGAACTGGAGTAAATATAAATACACTATCATTTGCTCAATCAATTGGAACAGGTGGAAATGTAATAGGTTTAACAATTTCAAAATGGGATTTTGGAAATTTACCAATCACATCTGAATCTCAACCCGATGGTACATTAGGAACTTTTCAACCTCAAGTCATGAATATTGGATTGGCTTATGCAAAAAAATTCTCTAATAGTATTACTGGTGGAATGGTTCTTAGATACATGTCTGAAGGTCTTACCAATCTTACATCTCAAGGAGTTGGAATTGATGCAGGTGTACAATATCAAACAGCCTTAAATCAAAAAAATAAAATTAAGAAAGAAGATTTTAGATTTGGAATTGGTGTAAGAAATATTGGTCCGGATATGTCATACACAGGTAGTGGTTTATCTTTTAAAACAATAGTTAATCAGAGTTCAGGCGCACAACGTACAACTTACATGGGTTCGCAAGCGTTTAATTTGCCGGCATTGGTAAATATTGGTGCTGCTTATGACATACGTTTGGATGCGAAAGGTTCAGAAACCTACAATCATCGTTTATCTCCTACAGGTAATTTTATGTATATGGCATTTTCTTCAAACATTGTTGGTTTAGGTGTTGAGTATGCTTACAAAGAATCTTTTATGTTTAGAACTGCTTATAGCTGGCAACAAAATATCACTACTCCAAATGCTTTTGAGTCTCAGTACTACGGTGTGTCAGGTGGGTTTACCATTCAGGTTCCAGTTAGTAAAAGTGGAACATTAATAGGTATTGACGCTGGTTATACTCCAACTCGTGTTTTTAATGGAATTTATAATTTGGGGATGAGATTGGTTTTAGGAAATAAAAAAAGTTAATATATATTTGAATTGAAGTTTTGGAAAAAGAAACGTTCACGTCAGGTGAGCGTTTCTTTTGTTTTTATATTTAATGAAGAAAGAGTTATGGCAGAAATTAATTATGTATCTAAAGAAGGTTTAGAAAAAATGATGAACGATTTGTACGATATGAAACATGTACAACGTCCTTTTATTTCAAGACAAATTGCAGATGCTCGCGATAAAGGCGATTTAAGTGAGAATGCCGAATACCATGCTGCAAAAGAAGATCAAGGTTTATTGGAAGCTAAAATTTCAAAACTTCAGGACGTAATTAGTAAATCTCGTGTGATAGATGAATCAAAACTCGATACCAGCAAAGTGATGATGATGAGCAAAGTGAAAGTGCGAAATCTTAAATCAAAACAAGAGATGATTTATATGATGGTTTCCGAAAGCGAAGCAGATTTTAAAACAGGAAAAATTTCATCACGATCACCAATCGGAATTGGTTTTATGGGTAAAAAATTAGGAGATATTATTGAAGTGATAGCTCCTGCAGGCACTATTCAATTTGAGATTTTAGATATCAGTTTATAAACTATGGCAAGTATTTTTTCGAAAATTATATCAAATGAAATTCCTTGTTATAAGGTTGCAGAAACAAATGATTTTATTGCTTTTCTAGATGTTCGTCCTCTTACTGCCGGTCATACTTTAGTGGTTCCCAAAAAAGAAATAGATTATATTTTTGATATGGATGATGAACAGTATGCAGGCTTGCAATTGTTTGCAAAAATTGTTGCCGGTGCAATTAAAAAAGCCATCCTTTGTAAGAGAATAGGTGTTGCAGTGATAGGATTAGAAGTTCCACATGCACATATACATTTAGTTCCAATTAATGAGATTGGTGATTTGAATTTTGAGAATGAACGTAAAAAATTCTCACCCGAAGAGTATTTGAAAACAGCCAAAAATATTCAAAGCTTTTTATAATTATCGATCTGACTATTTATTCCTAAATTGTATTTGCTTGATTTAAGAATAATCCCCAAATCACATTCCTGATATCTTTTCATATCAACGAATATTTGTTTATGAATTTTTAATCAGTTATTTTACTTCTTCATTCATAACATATTGAACCAAATTAATAAGTATTTCCTAGTTGCTTTTAGTATGCTGCTTTTGAGTTTGTTTTTTTGTTGTAAAAGCAAATCAGTGGCAAAAAAAAATATTGCAGTAAAAAATATTGATTATGTAATTGAATCACCACTATGGATAAAAATGATGAACGATTCTAATGTTAATTATTATCAAGCCGTTCAAGCATTTAATACTTATTGGGAGCATAGGGAAAAGCCAACAGAAAATGATGGTGAAGGAAGAAATATTTATGATAATGAGAAAGGAAAAGATGAGAAAAAAACCGTAGAATTTGTATATGAGTATAAGCAGTTTTTAAACTGGCAATTGAGATATAAAAATTTTGTGAAAGCTGATGGTACAATCATGACACAGCAAGAAATTAAAGAGCAATCCGAAAAAGAAATAAAAGTAAGATGAAGAAATTTTTCCTATTCATATTTTGCATATCCACAGCGATAATAAACAGTGCACAAAACTTAGCCAGTTTTTCGCAAGTAGGGCCGGTAAAATTCCCAAATAATCCCAGTGTGCAAACCACAGGCATGGGAAGAGTTTCACAATTAGTTTATCATCCAACTGACAGCAATATAATTTTTGCAGTTACAGCTTCTGGAGGAGTTTTTAAATCGTCAAACGATGGCACAACTTGGAAACCACTTTGTGATAATTTTCCCCTAACAACTTGTGCTTCGTTAATAATAAATCCTTTGAACCCTAACATCATGTATTTGGGCACGGGAGATGCCAATTACAATTCAGTAGGATTTGGAGTTTATAAATCAATAAACGGTGGTATTACTTGGCTAGCTTCCAACACAGGAATGGGAAATAAACTAGTTACCAAAATGTCAATCACTCCTAATGATACTGCTACAATAATTGCTGCATGTTCTGATGGAATTTATAAATCTACAAACTCTGGAAATACATGGGTAAAAAAAACAACAGTGAACACCAGTTACCGAGATTTAAGTTATCGACCTCAAAGTAATTTAGTCATTTATTCTGCAAGTAATACTTTTTTTTATCGCTCTTACGATAATGGCGAAACATGGATTCAATCAACGGTAAATAGTAGCATAACTTGTGCAGGAATTAAACTTGCAGTATGTCCTTCTGATACTTCAAAATTGTATTGCTTTGCATGGAAATCAGGCAGCACTAGTCCTTTTGGAGGAGTATATGTTTCTAATAATAACGGAACAACATTTACTTTAAAAGCCGACACTCCAAACATATTAGGATATTCTAGTAATGGAACTTCTATGGATGGTCAAGGCTCATACAATATGGCTTTGATTGTGGATCCAATTAATTCAAATACGATTTACATTGGGGCTATCAATTTATGGAAATCTACTAATCAGGGTGCGTCATTTACACTATTATCTCATTGGGCTTTTGGTGTGCATGCCGATAAACACAATTATTTATTTTCACCGTTTAATCCCAATAAATTATTCATTTGTCACGATGGAGGTATTGATAGAAGTACAAATGGAGGTTCGTCATGGACAACTTTAGAAGATGGATTAAGTGCATCAGAATTTTATAAATTAGGTGCAAGTGGATTGTATAATGATTACCTCATTGGCGGGTTGCAAGACAATGGAATGGATGTATCTCTGAACAAAATTTTTTCTACAGTTAGAGGAGGGGATTGGGGAGGGGATTTTGCTTTTGATGCATTTGATAGCAGTATGCTTTATGAACACGGAGGATTAAAACGCAATATTGTTTCTAATGCAACTGCTGTAATAAATGGACATGGAGGAATTTATTTGCCCCATCCAAATGATAGCAATACCATGTTTGAACTGGATACCAATGTGCTTCGCACGAGTAATTTAAGAGCCAATCCGGCAAGTGGGGTAGCTTGGTCAAAAATCAGTTTTATATCCGGAACATTTTCTACAGGAACAAAATGTATGGCTTATTCGAAATCATCTACGGGGACTTTTTATGTTTTTTTCTCTCCACAACTTTTTTATAAATCAATCAATATAAATGCCGCAACACCAACGTTCACACAGATCACAACTTTTCCATTTAATACCAGTGAAGCAATTATTCAAATTGAAACCTGCGATTACGATTCGAATACCGTTTATGTTTTAACCAATCAAACACGAATTTATAAATCAATAAATAAAGGATCTACTTGGATATTGTTAAATAAAAATCTTCCATCAAATCAATTCATCAAATTTGAACTTGATCAAAAAGCAACTGATTCGAGCATGTATATTTGCAGCGCTTTTGGTGTGTATTACCGAAATAATATTTTAGGAAACTGGATTCCATTTTCTCAAGGATTACCAACTATTGCTCAGATTACCGACATGGAAATTATGAGTGATGGAACCAATAAAAGTAGATTAAGTATTTCAACATTCGGAAGAGGAATATGGCAAAGTAATATTTATAATAATTTATCAATTGCGCCTATTGCTGATTTTATGATTCAGCCAAGTTCAACTCAAAGTTGTTCCAATACTTTTATTCTTGTCGATAATTCTATTAATTCTCCAACAACTCATAAATGGAATATTGCACCTGCTTCAGGTTGGAGTTTTATAAATGGCACCGACTCATTATCTTCAAGAGCAGAAATTCAATTTAATACTACCGGCACCTATTTTATTTCGTTAACGGTAAGTAACAACTCCGGCATTAATATCAAAACAGTAAATTATAATTACTCAACAATTGCAGCATCAACATGTGTTACTTCAACTACAAATCCCACAGGTTATGACATAGGAATTAAACGATTTGAATTTAATGCCATAAATAATCCATCTTCGATTGGGGTTGCAAGCAACCAAGATTTTTCGTGCAATAACAGCACGATTGTAAAATCAGGAACAACTTATACAGCATGGGTTACAACCGGAACAACAAACAATGAAAATCAAAAAATATATATTGATTATAATCGTAATGGAGTATTTACAGATGTGAATGAATTGGTTGGAACTATAGGAAGTGGAATGGGAAGACGTTCATGCAGTATCACTATTTTAAGTAGTCCACCAAGTTCAAATCAGTTTTTAAGAATGCGTGTTGTTTCCGATTTTTCAACTTCAGCAACACCTTCATGTGGGGTGCTTAGTTATGGAGAAAGTGAAGACTATGCAATTTATATTGATAGCATTATTCCTTCAGTTGCTATAAGTATTCCTAAGCCTACAGTGAATGGGAGTTTTACTGCAATTTTCACTGCTTCAGAAAATATTTATGGATTTGATAATTCAGATATTTCAGTTTTCAATGGAACATCATCCAACTTTGTTCAGTCTAGTCCAAATACATTTTCGGCAACTATAACCCCTGTTACTTTCGGGAAGGTTGTAGTAACTATAAATGCAAATAGCTTTACTGATATTGTAGGGAATAATAATATTCAGGCGAAGGATTCAAACGTGTATTCTTTACCGTTAATAGAAACATCAATAACCAGTCAAACCCAAAATTTCGGTCCAAATGAAACTGATACTTTTTATTCATCTAATGGAAAAATAATGGCTGTTTTAATAAATAATTCTTCCTTTAATTATGGTGCTACAACTGTATCTATTGATAGTTCCGGAACTGGCGCAATAAATTATTCTACAAATACAACTGCTGCAAAAAAGATAGCAAAAAAAACATACACAGTTATTCCTACAAATAATAATTCATCAGGAAATTATTCTATCAGATTATTTTATTCAGCAGCAGAATTAACGGGTTGGAAATCGGCAACAGGGAATAATTTTTCGTCAGCAAATATTATTAAATGTCCATCAAATATTGCCTCAGGAACTTTATCAAACGGTGTATACGGGACATCTGTGAGCATGGCTAATTATGGTGGAACAACAGATTCTGTTATTACCTCAACATTTAGCAATGGGTTTAGTGGATTTGCTATAGGTGCAAATATTATTGTTTTACCAGTTTCAATGTTAAGTTTTGAAGCAAATAAAATAAATGAAAATGTAAAATTAACATGGTCGACTGCAAGTGAATTGAATAATGATTATTTTGATATTGAGAGAAGTGTTGATGGTGGGCAATGGATTTCTATTGCTAAAGTAAAAGGGAATGGAACAAAAAGTACAATAAGTAATTATATTTTTAATGATCATATTTCATCCATAAAACATCCAACACCTTATATCTATTATCGCTTAAAGCAAATAGATTTTAATGGTGATTTTACTTATTCAGTAACAAGAATAATTGAAATGAATAATCTTGAAAATACCACAGTAATTACACCTCAACCTGCTAAGGATTTTATTAAAGTACTGGTAAATAAAAATTCAGAATATCGTTATATAATTATTGATGGAAGCGGTAAGATTGTTTTAAGAGGAAGCAGTTCGATTATTGAAACTGAAATAAATATTTCTACACTTTCTAGTGGTTTATACTATTTGCAAATACAAAATTCTTTAGGTTCAAATGAAGTGTTGAAATTTATTAAAGGCGAATAATTAGCGATAAGTTTTGTGTTTAAAACTCTGTAGAAAACATCACACTCAAAGGCCAATTTGTATTTAGCTGTTCGAAGTAAAGTGGGTTTATTGACGTGAACAATTTTAATTTAAAGTTGCTTTTATTAATCAGGATACTTTTTAAACCCAATCCCATATAAATATTATTCAAGTTCAGATTTTTGATATCGGAATCACTTGCATATCCTATAACAATCGGAACATTTTTAAACAGATCATAATCAATTTCGGTAAAAAGTGATTGCTGTAAATTTGTTGGATCGTTTAATAATGAATATCCCGTGTATAAAGAAATCCGATCACCAATATCATATTGCAATCTGAGGGTATATAAATTAAATATTTGTGAATTATAACCCATCTCATTTATTAAATCTGGATGATAGCCGAGGAAAGTATAAATATCAAAAATTACATAAAAATGTTGATGAAGTTTGTATGAAAAAAACAGGTCAGCACCGCCTGTATTTAAGCCATTAAAAACACTGTAAGGCAAACAAAGAAAAACACCAGTTTCAAAGTTTTCATTATTATCATAAGCTCCTAAAAATTGAAGGGAAGGATATTGATTAAACACATCACCATTCCATGCATTTGAATTTCCTGCCATAAATTCGTAAGTAAAAAATGCCGAATCACCAATAAGGTTATATTTTTTATTAACAACAACACGAGCCTTATGTGATTTATTGAAAAAATGATGACGGCCTTGAATAATTTGGCAATACAAGAAGTTTGCAATAAAAGTTAAAATAAAAAATAGGAATACCCGCTTGTACATTATTCTCAAATGTATAAAAACTTTAAGATGATTTAGGATGATTATAATAATTGTTAGTAGTGGAGAGTAATTTAGTTTGATTTATTATCTTACTTTTTCTGTAACATTAATAAACTTATAAGGCTGAACATATGTTGAAAAATAACTTTGATCATTCAACAAAGGATAATGTGTTTTGAAGTAATAATTAAATATCAATCTAAATGAATTTACAGGAGTGATTGAATCGTATAGTAATTTATTTCCTCCATCAGGTAATAGACAAGCATTAAAAATACTCAGTCTTTCTTTCAGATTGATATCTGTAGGATTCGACCATTCATTTGTGTTTGGAAATGTAGTGCAAGTTCCATGATCTGCCTGAAATATAATGATCGGTGTAACTTTTGATTTTGATAGAATGGTATCAACTACTTCAGAAATTTTCTTGTTTAAAAAAATGATTTGATTAATAAATTCCACTTTTTGTTTCGATATGCTTTCGTTAACATTTTGTTGAACGGATTCTCCATTTTGACCAAAAACAAAAGGTTCATGCGGACAAACAATATGAGCAAAAATAAATTTTGGTCCTTTGATAGTTGGCATTTCAGCTAATTTTGAAAATGTTCCCAATATTCTTTCTCTTACATCAATTCCAAATAAATCAAAATGGTTTATGAAAACTATAAGGCCTGTAGTTTTTGCTAAGGCTATATTGAAGCTATTCCACTTACCTATATATTGAACATTGTTTTCTGCATTTTTGTTGTAATTAGTTGGTCCCCAACCTGAATTTAAATTTATAAACTTATATTTTTTTGATTTTAACAAATTCATCACATTGCTATTTTCAATCATTTTATATGGAAGCTTTCTGTCAATGGAATTTATGCCTTCGATATTAGTAATATGATTTATGTATTGCATGTTTAATGATGAAGCTAAAGAGAGGAATGTCATAGCATAATTACTTCTGCTTTTATTCCCGATAAAAAAGCCCTTCTTGCTTAAGGTATCTGTAATTGCTGAATTATTATATCCATAAATATCATTTAATGTACTGTTACGTGCATAGGTATCTAAAATAATATAATAAATATCTCTAGAACAGGATGTATCCTTTGATTCTGAATTGGTATTGTCTGAAAAGTTTGTCCTTCCATTTTTATTGAAAATACTATGATGATTAATTTGATAGAATCCAATATTTATAAATGAAAGAATAATAATCATACTAGAAACTACATTCAAGTTTTTTGTTAATTTGGAAAATTTATTTTTTGATTTTTGAATTAGAATTGCACATGAAATAACAATGATAAGCATTCCTAATATCAGGAAACTTGAAGTGTGAGCTATTTGATAATCCTCAACCGCGTATAATATATGTCCAAAGGAAAAAAATATAATTATTACAATTGAAGCAACGATTCCCGCTTTAGTGTTTTCTTTAAAAATAAATTTTCCTACAAATAATAAAAATGCTGCTAGGATTAGGGCTAATGACAAAGGGATAATTAAATCAGAAAATGCTAGTTCATTTATATTATGTGTAAATAAAAATAAAATAGGAAATATTGAAAAGAAGAATGGGTGAACTATAGCTGTTTTTTTCATTTAGAGCTTTTTACTTTTAACAGGTAAAGGACTCTATTTGAACCTTCAAGCAGTTGTTTTTCTATAATCTCAAATTTTGTTTCAATAGAATTTTGGAATTCGGTTTCATTAATATATTTCCAGTCATGCCCTCTTGATTTAAAAATTAATTCAACCTTTGGATCTGTAGCAGGGATATACTCTATTATTGCAAATTCAGTTGTGTTACACAGTAAATCAAGCAGCTTATGAAAAGGTACATTAGCATTAATAATATGATGCATTAAAGCAAGTGCCATGATCAAGTTAGGTTTTTCAGATCTTGAAAATAGCGGTTTTCTTTCTTCATTATTCCAGCCTATACCTCCGCTTGGGTTAACTAAATCGGAAAGTACAGGAACTATATTTTGTATATTGTTTTTCTTGGATTCATTATAACAATATTCAATACAGCGCCAATCATAATCAATAGCAATAACTTGAGTGGCAAACTTTGCAACTATTCTGCTAAAATGTCCATCATTAGCACCAATATCCCAAACAGTTTTAGGATTTGTTTTTTTTACAAACTCTTCAACAAACTTTTCTTTCGATTTAAAATAATCCGGCTTTTCTCCTTTTGTTTCATCATAGTAAGCATCCCATTCCGTTTTAATTTTTGGAAGTGATATGCTTTGAATAAATGATTTTAAATAGGAGATAAGATTAGAGTGTTGCTGTTTTGTAATTATTCTGCCGGGTTTTGTTGTGATTGGTTGTTTCTTGGAGTTCTGGATTTTATTTTGGAGGAGTAAATGAAGAAAAAGTGATGGCTTAATAAAATATCTTGAAGGTATTAATTTCACCCCAAGATCAAGAGGTATTCCTTTTATAAAATCTTTTAATAAAATGGAAAGCCTTGGGTCTTTATAGATCATCAAACATAATGGTACAAGGAAAAACTCACAGAATTGTTTGTATGCTTTCCATTCATAGTTGAGCTCAGTTTTTTCAAATGATAAAGTA
>Ga0194037_1002231_pt1 | contig 13113 bp, 9 predicted proteins | sample JunL306m_MetaG_FD_148653 | JGI IMG/M metagenome (GOLD analysis project Ga0194037, IMG submission 148653) | Anoxic zone freshwater microbial communities from boreal shield lake in IISD Experimental Lakes Area, Ontario, Canada - Jun2016-L304-6m | ecosystem: Environmental > Aquatic > Freshwater >...
GTTAAGCGCCGCTGCAACCCGCCCGGCCACCAGATCGGCATTGATGTTATAACTCTCTCCTTCCAGGCCGACACCAATCGGAGCAATTACCGGAATATACTTTCCGGCTTCCAATGTCTTGATCAGGTCAGTATTGACGGCAACCACATCACCTACATAGCCGATATCCACCTGTTCTAGCGTCCCGTCATCACTTCGGACCTCCTGGAGCAGCTTTTTCGCCAGCAGCAGGGTACCATCCTTGCCGGAAAGCCCAACCGCCCGACCGCCATGTTGATTTAAGTAACCGACCACTTCTTTATTAACCTGCCCGGCCAGCACCATTTCGACCACCTGCATCGTTTCCGTGTCAGTAACGCGCATCCCCTTGACGAATTCAGAGACGATACCGTAGCGTTTCAACGTATCATTGATCTGCGGGCCGCCGCCATGCACGATGACCGTATTAATCCCCAGTGACTTGAGCAGTACCACATCCAGAGCGAACGATTCCTTCAGCTTTTCGTCAGCCATGGCATGCCCACCATACTTAATAACAAAGGTTTTGCCGGAAAAGCGCCGGATATAGGGCAGCGCTTCCATCAGCGTATTAGCTTTTTCAATTAGTTTTTTCATCTGACCCTCACTCTTCACTCTTCACTCTTCAAAGGCAGGCTGATCGTTACTGTTGTTCCAAGCCCTGATGCACTATCAATGCTGATACTGCCGCCATGCTGGCGAATGAAATCGCGGGCGTAAAACAGCCCCAGTCCGAATCCACGCACCTGACCGGTGTTATCGGGATCAATCTGGTAGAATTTTTCAAATACCTTGGGCAGTTCAGCCGGTGGAATACCGATACCGGAATCCGTTACAACAATAAACACCTCGTTTTCACCCGGCATGATCGAAACTCCGACATGCCCCATATCACCTGAAAATTTGAAGGCGTTATCAATGATCTGTTTGAGCGCAAACCCAATTTTTGCACGGTCAAGCTGTAGCAGCGGCACGTTACCCTGGATAAAATCTACTTCAATTTCATATTTACCGTGCATCTCACGGCATTTTTTCAATAACGCTGACGCCATCGCATTCAGGTCGCATTCTTCCCGCTGAAGTTCAGCGCCTTCGATCATCACCTGGCTGAACGCAAGCAGGTCGGACACCAAACGACCGAGATAATCGGCTTCACCTCTGGCGAGTGCCACACATTCGCGCAGAGTGTCATCATCCGCAGTAAATACCCCTCGCTGTAAATTTTGCAGAAACAGCGAAATACCGGTAATCGGAGTTCGTAACTTGTGGGATATCAACGACAGAAAACCGCTCTTGAGTTGATCGGCACGTTTGATGTTGGCCAGTTCCTCCTTGAGCGCTTTGCGGCTGAGTGCCTTTTCTACGGTTGTCCTGAGTTGCAGCAGATTGAGCGGCTTATTGATAAAGTCGTCGGCATCCTCTTTGAGTGCATTCAGAATGACATCTTTTTCAGCAAAGCCGGTCATGATGATGACTGCTGCATTTGGGTCAAGCATCTTGACCTGCTTCAAAAGATCAATGCCGGTTCCGCCCGGCATCATGATATCGGAGAGAATAAGATCGACCGGTTCCGTACCGAACACGCGCAGCGCCTCCTGACAGGTTCCGGCCTGCAGCACACGATACTCGCGCAGAGCGCGCTCACAGAGTTCGCGGATAATACGTTCATCGTCAACAACCAGAACTGTTGCCTTCGTCGGAAATGCTCCTGATCCTTTATCCACAGTCTGATCCTTCGCCACGACAAACTCCGTATGCGTAAAAATTCGAGTCAATCACCGGCAAGAATTACGGCTACCTGCGCCAGAGCTTCACTCAACTTATCCGGCTGACTGCCGCCGGCCTGCGCCAATTCCGGTTTACCACCACCACTGCCACCAACAATCGGTGCAATCTGCTTGATAATATCACCGGCCTTGATTAACGTGCTAAGACCTTTTGTTACGGCCACCAACAGGTTGGCTTTGCCACCCAACGCCGCACCCAGAACAATCACCCCTTCACCGATCCGCTCTTTGAGGGAATCGGAAAGGTCACGCAAGGCTTTGATATCCTCAACCTGCACCTGCACAGCCAACAGTTTGACGCCGCCAACTTCGACAACACCTGAAAGCAGGTCTCCGGAAGCGGCCGCATTCAGTTTCCCCTGAAGCGCTTCGATTTCACGCTGCAAATCCCGCTGACGGGCCAGCAGCTTTTCCAGCCGGTCGACTGCACCGCCCCCTTCAGCCTTCAAGAGCGTCGCCACGGTGTGCTGTTCATCCTCAATCTGGCAGATATATTCAAGGGCACCGAAACCGGTCAGTGCCTCAATGCGACGTACTCCGGCCGCAATCCCGGCTTCTGAGACGATCTTGAAAAGTCCGATATCGCCGGCAGCCCGGACATGCGTACCGCCACACAACTCCATGCTAACATCGCCAACTCTGACCACACGAACTGTATCACCATATTTTTCATCGAAGAGCGCCGTGGCGCCCGCTTCGACCGCTTCGGCAACATTCATCAAACGGGTCGTGACCGGATCATTGGCCATGATAAAGTCGTTCACGATTGTTTCGACGCGCCGCAGTTCATCATGTGTCATGCCTGAAAAATGAGTGAAGTCAAAGCGCAGTCGATCCTGCGAAACCAGCGAGCCGGCCTGCTTGACATGATCCCCCAGCACCTGACGCAGTGCCGTCTGCAAAAGATGCGTCGCCGTATGGTTACGGCCAGTCGCTGTCCGCTCCGGTCGTGACACTTTCAGATCAGCGGCGTCACCGGTCTTGAGCACCCCTTCCGTAACCGTTCCGTGGTGCACGATCAGGTCGCTGTAGGGTCGACTGGTTGTTATAACCTGCAGACAGGCATTGCCGGTCGAGATAGTGCCGCAGTCACCTTTCTGGCCACCTGACTCGCCGTAAAAGGGGGAAGAGTCGGTGATAACTGCAACGGCGTCACCACTCTCCGCATGAGAGACCTCAACACCATTCTTGATGATCGCTCGTATCGGAGAATAAACAGACATTTCATCGTAGCCGACAAAACTGCTGCGCAGCTCACGACCATGCAGCTCTTTGTAAATCTGGGCAATTCCCTCTTCGCCGGATCCTTTCCAATGTTCACGGGCCTGCGCCCGCTGGCGTTCCATACAAACCTCAAAACCGGCCTCATCGATTGCAAAACCTTCGCTCTCAACGATGTCAGCCGTCAGGTCGATCGGAAATCCGTAGGTATCGTACAGTTTGAACAGAACATCGCCCGGAATGATCCGGGCACTCTCTGCACGCAGGACAGCCACGGCGTCATTCAGAATAGCCAGGCCGCGATCCAGAGTCTCGGCAAAGCGCTGTTCCTCACCCAGAATCACCTTTTTGATGTACGATTCACGTTCCAGAAGCTCCGGATAGGCTTCGCCCATCACCTCGCGCACGCCTTCAACCGTATGAAACAGCATCGGCTCGGCACAGCCAAGCATCTTGGCATGGCGGGCGGCCCGCCGCATGATGCGCCGCAACACATAGCCACGCCCTTCATTGGAGGGGAGCGCCCCGTCACAGATCAGAAACGTTACCGCCCGGGCATGATCAGCGATAACCCGCATCGAGACGTCATCCTTCTGGTCGGCGCCATAGCGTTTGCCGCACAGGCGTTCGATGTGGCGGATAATACCCTGCAGGATATCGATATCGTAGTTGGTGGAAACACCCTGCATGACCGCCGTAATCCGCTCCAGCCCCATGCCGGTATCAACCGACGGCTTGGGAAGCGGCGTCAACACACCGTCTGCAGAGCGGTTGAACTGCATGAAGACGTTATTCCAGATTTCCATATAGCGGTCGCAATCGCAACCGACCGTGCATTCGGGACGTCCGCAACCGACAGCCGCTCCCTGATCATAAAAGATTTCACTGCACGGCCCGCAGGGGCCAGTATCGCCCATTGACCAGAAGTTATCCTTTTCGCCGAAGCGGAAGATGCGCTCACGCGGAACCCCCTCCTGCTCATGCCAGATATCGGCCGCTTCATCGTCATCATTGTAGACGGTCACATACAGACGACTTTTGTCCAGTTTCAGTTCTTTGGTTAAAAATTCCCAGGCGTAGCCGATCGCCTCTTTTTTGAAATAGTCGCCAAAAGAAAAATTACCCAGCATCTCAAAAAACGTATGGTGACGGGCCGTATGACCGACATTTTCCAGGTCGTTATGTTTGCCTCCCGCCCGTACGCACTTCTGCGAACTGCAGGCGCGCGAGTAGCCGCGATCTTCAAGTCCCAGGAAACAGTCTTTGAACTGGTTCATACCGGCGTTGGCAAACATCAGGGTCGGATCATTCTTGGGCAGAATCCCGGAACTGGGAACGATGGTATGCCCGCGATCGGCAAAATAACCTAAAAAAAGATTGCGAATTTCAGTACCTGTCATGATGTCCTCGTAAAATAAAAATTTACACGTCCGTCCGAAGCGCCTGCATGATAACGGGAAAACCGAAACCGCGTCGCTGTAGAAAGGCTAATACTCTGCGTTTATCACGATCACTTGCAGCTGAATAGCAAAAACCGGGGTAGCGTTTTTCCAGCACCTGCCGCACCTCGGGAACCTCATCTCGTTCGGCCAGGAGCGGCGAGAGAATTTCAGCCACAACTTCCGGGCTAAAGCCTCTCCGCCTCATCTCTAAACGCAATCGCGGACCATAAAAACGGCCTTCTGCAAGTGCCGACTCCGCAAAACGCCTGGCATAGCGCCGGTCATCCAGCCACCCTTCCTCCTGTAGTCGTACAATGATCGTTTCAATATCCTGCCCGCTGATATCACGTGCAGCCAGTTTGTTCCGAATCCTGACGGCGGTATAATCACGCCCGGTCAGCAGTCGCAGCGAGTAGTGATAGCCCTGTTCCGCCGTCTGCGGTTCAGAACTTTTCGATTTCAAGCTTTTCAAGCTCCTGAGGCGCATCCTCAGGCTTGTTCTCAAAACCTTCCCAGGAGGCATCCGAGGTTGACGAGATACCGGAAACCTTGAGGGCGAAATCATCCGGATTGGAACTCTGGCGCACCGCCTCGTCGTAGCTGATCAGCTGGCTTGAATACAGCTTCATCAGAGACTGGTCGAAGGTCTGCATGCCATAGGATACATACCCCTGGGCAATCGCATCATGCAGCTGCTTGGTCTTGTCCTTGTCATCGATGCACTCCCGGATTCGGGCCGATGCCAGCATAACCTCAACTGCCGGCACACGTCCCTTGCCATCTGCACGTGGTACCAGCCGCTGCGAAATAACCCCCCTGATAATACTGGCCAGCTGAATCCGCACCTGACGCTGGTGATACGGTGGAAATACCCCGATAATACGGTTAATCGTTTCGGCAGCATCCATGGTATGCAGGGTCGACATGACTAGATGCCCGGTTTCGGCAGCGGTCATGGCGGTCTCGATAGTTTCGTAATCACGCATCTCGCCCACCAGAATGACATCGGGATCCTGACGCAGGGCTCCTTTGAGAGCGGCCGAAAAGGTGGGTGTATCCGAGCCGACTTCGCGCTGACTGATAATGCACTTGTTATCGCGATGCAGGAATTCGACCGGGTCCTCGATCGTGATGATGTTGCAGGTACGGGACTGGTTGATTGAATCGATCATGGCTGCAAGGGTGCTGGATTTGCCGGAACCTGTCGTCCCGGTCACCAGGATCAGACCGCGCTCCTCCTGACAGATTTTGTGAATGACAGGCGGGAGATTAAGCCCCTGCAGAGTCGGAATAACAAACGCAATAGAACGGAACACCATCGCCACCGTGCCGCGCTGACGGTACACACTGACCCTGAAGCGCCCCAACCCGGGAACGGCATAGGCCAGATCGACCTCATAGTTCTCCTCGAAAATGCGGCGCTGACGATCGTTCATCATCGACTGGGCCGTTGAGGAGACGTAGTCGGGCGACAGGCGCTGGGAGTTGGGGATCGGATGCAGGCGACCGTCAATACGGACGATCGGAGGCAGACCGGTCTTGATATGAATATCAGAGCCCTTGGCCTTGAAGGCGATGGTGAGTATTTCGTTCAGTTCCATAGGTCACCTCAAGCTTTCAGACCAGACTGACATATCAGACCGGTCTGAAAAGTCAGACTTTCTCGGGAGCCGGAGCCGGTTTGAGCAGATCCATCAGCTTGCCTTCGATCTCCGCCAGAGTTTCCGGATGCTCCGTCAGCCAGGTGCGGGAATTTTCGCGTCCCTGACCAATACGCTCCTTACCGTAAGAATACCAGGCACCACTCTTTTCGACGATATTCTTGTCAACCGCCAGATCAAGGACATCACCGGTACGCGAGATCCCTTCTCCGTAGAGAATGTCAAACTCGACCTCTTTGAATGGTGGCGCCACCTTGTTCTTGACAACCTTGACACGGGTGCGCGAGCCGATCACCTGATCACCCTGCTTGAGCGTCGCTATCTTGCGGATATCCATACGCACCGAAGCGTAAAATTTAAGGGCGTTGCCGCCAGTGGTCGTTTCGGGGTTGCCGAACATGACACCGATCTTCATGCGAATCTGGTTGATAAAGATCACGCAGCAATTGGACTTGCTGATGATGCCGGTCAGCTTGCGCAGCGCCTGCGACATCAGGCGGGCCTGCAGCCCCATATGTGAATCACCCATATCGCCTTCAATCTCGGCTTTGGGAACCAGTGCAGCCACAGAGTCAACAACCAGAACATCGATTGCACCGCTCCGGACCAGCGTTTCAGCAATTTCCAGCGCCTGTTCTCCGGTATCCGGCTGTGAAACCAGCAGGTCATCGGTTTTGACTCCTAACTTACGGGCATAGCCGATATCCAGAGCATGCTCGGCATCCACAAAAGCCGCAATACCACCGGTTTTCTGAGCTTCTGCAACGATATGCAGCGCCAGAGTGGTCTTTCCGGATGATTCTGGACCATACACTTCAATCACCCTGCCACGCGGTACCCCACCAACACCCAGCGCCATGTCCAGTGAAATAGAGCCAGTGGATATCGCCTCGATCCCCGGCAGCGCTTCGTCATTGCCGAGTCGCATAATCGCGCCCTTGCCGAACTGTTTCTCAATCTGGCTCAGCGCCAGCTCAATTGCCTTGTTTTTTTCGAGTGCGTTATTTTTTTCAGCCATGGGGAAATCTCCTGAAGAGGTAGGATGAGAAGATATGAAGTCGGAAGAAATACCATATCAAATGGTTTTCCCGCAAGGTTTTATCTGTCAGGTTGTGTCTGACGGTTAATCGTTGACCATTATTCAAGGAGTCCATAACCAAATCTTTCGTAGTTGGTCAACTTTTGCTTCATCTCTGCAGAAGCTTGAAGCGTACCGGCACGTATCCGTCTCAGCGCATCCTCGGAAATGGAAAGAAATTCCTTGTAATCATCACGATTAAAGGCTTTTTTCGCAGCAACCATGTATGCATTCACGGTTTTAAAGTGATAGCTTTTATGGGGGAGAGCCTGCCGGGGTTTAAGCAGAGGCTTTTCTTTCCTTTTATCCACATATGGAACCACAGCAAATCCTTCCGTTACGGAGGTTTGCGGAACAGACTGGGTGGGTGGTGAGAGTGGATTCGGATCATTCATCCGGGACGCCGGATTATATATATTTGAAGCCGGATTATTGATCTCCGTTGCAGGATTATGAATCTTTTCTGCCGGATTTTTTATCTTGTCGGCAGGATTATCAATCTTATACAGAGCCGACAGTGCCGCAGTATGCAGACTCAACACCACGACCGCAATTCCGGCTGCAACTCGTACAGTCTTCATGCAATTAGAGCGCTACCGGTGAGCAGACGTTTTCAGCTGAGTTGGCTTCAACTCCACAGGTAAAGCAGGTCACGGTGGGGTTGTTTGTCAGGTGTTCGACATCCGTCGCGAGCCCCTTGCTGCGTAATACACAGAGATGTCCTTGATGTTTTTCTCCACAAGCGCATGATTTCGACGTTTCCATAGAGTCCCCTTTTTGTAGTTTTAATGAGTACAGCGATGCAGCAACATACAACAAGAACGTGTGAAGCGCAAGAAAACCACACACCGTGAGAGGCCGCCTGTTCAATTCCGTAGCGAGGGCTAAGGCTTCCCGGATTTAACCAGATAATGCCGCCAGAACCACAAAAAAGGACGCAGCGGAATATACAGAAAAAACAGTCGGGGAGGCAACGGCAACATTTTTAAATCAACCGGAGAGATAAGAATACTTTTCATAATAATACTTCGTGGCATCTCCGGTTTGAGACGCATGATATACCAGACCCTGCGAAGAGATTCAAAACGTTTGCCGGAACTTAGGATTTTTTCTTCGCTGAAAAATAATTCCTTCAGAGCAGTTTCGGCAAGTACGTGTGCATCTTTTTCTTCATCTATAAGTGTTGCGAACGGTTCAGAAAGGTTTATGTTATACAGCCATTGTACCAGTAAACACGTCTGAACCAGAGTCTTTGTCAAGTCGAGTTCCCCGGCCGCACGAACTAACTCAGCACTCTCAACGGTTCCCCTCTGCGTAACCATCATGGCAATATCACTCAACCATTTCAAACGAAACCACTTATGACCGGCGCCATGGTCACACAGGTACAAAAACTGCAAAATGCTGTCAAGAGAGTTTACCTGCGCTCCCATCCACGCTTCACGGCGGCTGTGTAGCCACATTTTTTCTGTTTGGGCAGGTGTCCAGAGGAAACTACGCCAATGCAATTCGACGCAAAGTCCGGTTTCATGATGCAGATACTCAAAATGATGAATCGCCGTACTGAGGTAGCGCTTATGACGTTCGCCAAGTTCAAAGCCGGGGAAAATATTGGTGTAACCATGCTCTTTCAGCAAGCGGCCTGCCAAGTCAACATGTTCAGGACGCACCATGAGGTCGAGATCTTTCGAATGTCGGATACAGGGATCGCTGTAGAGTTGCTGTGACAACAGCAGACCCTTGAGCGGGATTACCTCAATGCCGTGCGCGGAGAAAACCTTTAAAACCCTGACAAGTTCGGCGGCATGGCGTAACGCCTGCATTCGAGACCGAGTACTAAGCTCTTTGAGCTGACTCAGTATTTCAACGGGAACACATCCGGCGACATGTTTCTGCAGAGCGATATATGCGAGAACCGGTACGCGGTGTCGCTCCACCAGAACAGTGAACTCCTGCCAGTCGATATGGTATTTCGTGCAGATTGAAATGATTCTGTCTGCTTGAAATGTAAGCAGTTCCGGTGCAGCGACCCACGAGACAGCTGCCAACAACCTGAATTCTGCAGACAGATGAATATGGTCCGGTAGGGCCGGTACTCTCTCACTCATTACAGTAGTTCCCTCATCTGAATCCGCCACGACTCCGCATACTGTCCTCCGGCGACAACCAACTGTTGATGGGTGCCTGACTCAGTAATTGTTCCCCCTTCCATGACATGGATCATATCGGCGTGCATGGCGGTGGTGAAGCGATGTGTGATCATAATAGCCGTATGCCCATCCGTCAGCTCGCGAAAACGCCCGAGCCAGTCGGCTTCAGCCCATGAATCCATGGCACTGGTCGGCTCGTCCAATGCAATAATCGGTGACTCCCGCAGAAAAGCACGTGCCAGGGCTATCCGCTGCCACTCGCCGACGCTCAGTTCCGCACCGCCGAACCACTTGCCCAATACCGTTTCATAGCCATGCGGCAAGCGCTCAATCGGACCGGCAGCAGCCGCTGCAAGCGCTGCTGCATGGATGCGCTGCTGATCGCCACACGCCGACAGGTCACCCATGGCAATGTTTTCAGCGGCGGTGGTATGATAGCGCACCGGTTCCTGAAACAGGACCGTAATCGAACGACGAACGTCTCGTGGATCAAACTGTTTCATGTCGATGCCATCAAGCAGAACCCTGCCGGATTGCGGATCGTAGAAACGGCAGAGCAGCTTTATCAATGTGCTCTTGCCGGCCCCGTTATGTCCGACAATAGCAGTTACCTTGCCTGCCGGTAAGGTTAATGAAAAATCGGACAGTGCATCATATTCGCTGCCGGGATAACGGAAGGTAATCTTCTCAAAACAGATTCCTGAATGGAGTGGCGCAGGTACTGCGACCGGCTGTGCCGGTACAACAAGCTGCGGTGTCTGGGCCAGAAACTGAAAGAGATTTTCCAGGAACAGGGTACTGCGATAGATACGACCGGCACTTTCGAGCAGTGAGCGGAGGAGCTTTTGCCCCTGAAGGAAAGCCTGGTAGCAGAGCACCAGATCACCCAGTTTGGCAAGCCCCCGTGAAACCCGCAGCAGCAGCCACACCATCCCGGCAATTCCTCCCAACCAGGCAATAGAACCGGCAAACAGCTCCGAGGTCATCTCTTCGCGCACCAGTAGGAGCTTCCCCTTTCTCAATTCGGCACGCAGTTGGCGGAAAATGTTTTTATGGAAGTCGCCCAGATCAAACAGGCGCATCTCAGCAGCGCTGTTCCGATCAGTTAATATCCAGTCGAAATATCGTGAGCGTCGCTCCTTGGCTGTAGTGGCAATGCGCCATTTATGCTCACGCAGTACATAGCGACCGACAGACCAGAGCCCCGGCAGAGCACTGCCGATCAGCAAGAGCGGCAACCACCAGGCGTACATGGCGATCATTCCCGCCAGCACGATCAGCGTGACACTGTTCTGGATGACGACTCCAATGCTTTCCAACAGGGCAATCGGCTGATTGAGTGCATCAACCTTTGCACGGTGCAGCAGGTCATATGATTCGGAATTCTCGTAAAAGGCCATATCAAGTTCGAGAGCCTTGTCGTGGATAAGAGAATGAATCGAGTCCTGCACCAGTTCGGCCTGAGCAGTCCGGGCCCAACGGATCAGGCTTGCCACAATCTGACCGAAGATCCAGAGCAGCCCGATCATTGCCATCGGCGGCCAGGCTCGCGTCAAAACTGCTGACGACTGCGCCATCGAGATATCGGCAGCCAGAAAATCAACCGTCATCTTCGTCAGATAGACCTGTACAGCCGGTATCAGTCCCTGAATGAGCAACAGAACCGCCCAGGCGACAGTCCAACCTCGCGCCGCCTGCCAGACCAGACAGAGCCCCCTGCCCATCAGCGGTATACATTTCAGCACTTCTTTTTGTACTCTCCGTATCAACTAATCACCCCGAACAAATTTTTGACCGGCCAACGTCATCAGCGTACCGCCGACACCAACAAGAAGCCAGAGTGGAGAACGCAGGATCAGAGCAAGAGAGATACCATCAACAAGACAGATGCCTGCCAGCAGCAGTGGAATCAGAGGAAATGAAAATCCGCGCGGCAGACGGTTTTCATAGCGGGCCACGCCGCTAAGCAGGACGATGTAACCAAACTGGCAGAGAGCGACCAGCAGTACTGAGCTCTGAAACCGTCCCGTTACCCCGCCGGCCGCAACCAGATACACCATCACACGGCAGCCCGCCATCAGGAAGACACTGCAGGGATTTCCCTTGTGATAGCGGTCGTACACAACGATTAATCCAACCAGTACTGCCGCTGCACACATTGCGGTTGCGGCATGCGGCAGTGTAAACAGCATGCTGAAAGCCGAGACAAAGAGCAGTACTGTCGCTCGTTGTGCCTGTACTATTGTTATCATGCCGGCAGGTATGGGGCGGGCCGCTCTCTGTTGTGAATCGATCTCGGCATCGAGAATATCGTTGAGAGCCATTCCGGCACAGTAGAACAGCGACAACGACATCAAGAGGGCCAAAGCGGACGTCCAGGAAAAGGCCTCGCCACAAAGCAGCAGTGCGGCCAGAACATTACTCCAGACGGTGGGCAGGTTACTGATCCTGAAGAGGGATACATAGGCTTTCATGGCAGGCATGGGCGGCAACTATTCGTTAAAAACATGTGCCAGCAGCAGATCATACACCTGCCGGGCAGTAATCGAACTATTATCAAGTAGTTTCGGCTCAGTCGTCATGAAGAGCGGTCCTTCGTCAGCTCGATCGGTTACCCGGCCGTGGGAACCTTTGACCAGAGAGGCATCAAGCGGGATCACATCCATCAGATAGCGGAAACCGAGCAGTTTTTTTGCCAGCGTCCAGCCGATTTTCAGCTTCGGCACAACGATCTCCGGATCCAGAAACAGTTCGCAGGGGTCATAGCCCGGTTTGGCGTGGATATTGACTGTTCGGGCGTAATCCGGGGCCCGGGCATCATCGTGCCACCAGTAATAGGTGAACCAGCTTTCGGCCGATGCTATCAGCACCACATCACCAGAGCGTTGATGGTCAAGTCCGTATGCTTTCTTCCCTTCGGCGTCAAGCAGCTGCTCAACACCCGGAATCCCCGAAAAAAGCGCTTTGACCGCCGGGACATCGTGAGAATTTTGCACATAAATATGAGCAATCTGGTGATCGGAAACCGCAAAAGCGCGACTGGTTCCGGGATCCAGGTATTCCCTGCCGAGATCTGTTTTCAGCGACAGCAGACCGGCATCGCGCAGCAGGCGGTTGGGATGAAGTGGCCTGGTAACCTGCGTGATGCCGTATTCCGATAGCACCACCACCCGACAGCCACGGTTCCGGAAAAAATCGAGTAATCTTCCGCAGAGAGCGTCGATCTCGGCCAGATCACGATCAATGGTACCTTCCGGACCGACTTTCTGCAGGATGTAATCAAGGTGCGGGAGATAGACCAGCTGCAATGAAGGCTGGACTTCCTCTTCCAGTGCCATGGCGGCTTTGGCAATCCATTCACTGGACACAATCGAGGTTGCCGGCCCCCAGAAGTGAAACAGCGGAAACGTTCCGAAACGGGAGCTGTAACGATCACGCAGTTCCAGCGGGGCACTGTAGCAGTCGGGCATTTTGCGCCCATCGGCACAGTACAGCGGACGTGGGGTAATGGTGTAGTCGGCATCGGTGGCCATGGCATACCACCAGAAGCTGTTGGCACAGGTGAAGTCAGGATCTCTCCTGCGGGCCTCATGCCAGATTTTATCACCCTGTACCAGCCGGTTTGACTGCTTCCAGAACTGTACCTCGGCCAGATCGCGATCATACCAGCCGTTGCCGACGATACCGTGACTGGCTGGTGGTCGCCCGGTCAGATAGGTGGATTGTACGGAACAGGTGAGCGCCGGGGTAATTGTT
>Ga0194037_1002232_pt1 | contig 13111 bp, 4 predicted proteins | sample JunL306m_MetaG_FD_148653 | JGI IMG/M metagenome (GOLD analysis project Ga0194037, IMG submission 148653) | Anoxic zone freshwater microbial communities from boreal shield lake in IISD Experimental Lakes Area, Ontario, Canada - Jun2016-L304-6m | ecosystem: Environmental > Aquatic > Freshwater >...
TTATTCCCTAATCCATTGACAGGCAACACCCTCAATGTTCAATTAGGAAATGCTGTAGCAGGTAAATATGTGGTAAGCATAACAAACGCATTGGGACAAAAAATTGCAGAAAGCACAATCAACCACGCAGGTAGTAATGGTACTCATTCAGTAAACATTGAAAGTTCAATGGCAAAGGGTGTTTATAATGTAGTTATCAGAGATATTAACAGTAAGGAACAAGTGTTTCAGTCAACACTTTCCGTACAATAGTTATTAGTTATTAGTGGTTAGTGGTTAGTGGTGTGTAGTGAGAAGGTTAGTTAATATTTCTAAAAATTTAGTACTTTACTAACCACTCACCACTAACAACTAAAGAGAGAGAGAGAGGCCAAATAGGATGCTGCCTGCGTTTGAGTGTTTAGTGGGCGGCGTCCTTGGTTTTATCAATACAGAAAAGTGCTTTATACTCAAATAAATGATTTGTTTCAATAGGGAGTTGGCAATTGATACAAATGAGATGATTTGCTTCAATAGGGAGTTGGCAATTGGTGCAAATGAAATGATTTGCTACGAAACAGAGTTGTGTTTTGGTGCAAATGAGATGATTAGCTGCAACACAGAGTAATGTGTTGGTACAAATCAAGTGATTTGCCGTAATCAAGAGAAAGGGATGGGTGCAAATCATTTTATTCATTTGAATGTTGATTTTTCAGAGCTTTTAATTTAGTAGAAGTTAATAGATTTCGCACTTGGAATAGGTCTTTTTAATAGAATATGATTTAATTAATCTTTTCAAATAAAATAAAATGCAAACAATAACTAAGCGGATTGGATTATTCCTAATAATATTATTCATCAGTTGCAGCCTGAATTTATCACTGAATGCTCAAACCCCTGCCGATGACCCTGGAATTGGTGGACCGGGAGTAGGAGCTGCTCCTGCAGGCGATGGTTCTCCCATAGTACCTTTTGATGGTAATATGAACTGGGCTTTATGTACTTTAGGAATTGTTTTTGCTTGTAAAAACATCAAAGAGTATGATTTAATGGATGTTTTCAAAACTAAGTGAGCAAAAATTAAGTAATAGCTATTTTTAACTGAGTAAATCGAAAAAAATATACCGTATAAATTATTGCATGAATAAGTGGATACTCATTTTAAGTAGGACAGTCTTTGTGGTACTGTTATTTATTGGAGGTAATAGTCTCGCCCAAACTACTTACGTTTGGAATGGTGGTAGTACGGGTGATTTTCAAGTAGCAAACAATTGGACGCCTATCCGAAATACCCCAAACACAACAGATATATTGACTTTTTCTAGCAATGCCACTATTAATAATGTTACTACTCAAACAATTGCAAGGTTGCAATTGTCAAACAATGCAAATGTTACTTTAGGGGCAGGCAGTCCAGCAACAAGGATTATAATTAGTAATCCTTCAAATCCGGGTGTTCCGGTTTTAAATATTCCTTTTGGATGCAGTCTTCATTTGGGCATCGGTAGTGATATTGCCGATTCAATGGCTATCGCCTTCTCTGGTTCAAATACAGCCTCAATTGCAGGTTCCCTGTTTTTAGATTCTACCTTTACAGGAACTTATAATAATAGTTTCTATACAGCAAATAGTCAAACAACTGTAACAGGTTCCGGTGTGGTCACAAACGGAGGGAATATCATTAGTACTTCTTCCACCTTGATTTTTCAATCGGGAAGTACCTACATCCACAACCATATTGAAACAGCTTCACAGTATTTTCCTAGCACTTCCTTTGCCAATGCCAATGTTGTCATACAAGGATATGCCGGAAGTACCATTGGAAATATTCAATATCTTCCTATTTCTATGTCAAACTTCACTGTAAATTGTCCTAATCTAACTACGGGAAGGGTACAATTTAATTATCTGGTATCGGGAAATACCGTCAATATCGCCAACAACATGACGGTCACAATGGGTTCTGTCACCAACTTTTTTCATTATGCACAAAATATTGTAGCCAATTTTAATATTGGAGGCAAACTGTATATCAACAACGCCTCTGTAAATATCTCAAGAGCTAGTTATCCTGCAAGTTGGACGGTGGCTGATTCATTGGTGATAAATAATGGGGGCTTTCAAATTATTTCTGGTAACCAAACAAGTGGAAGAGGTGCCTATAATTTAACAGTAAAAAATTATTATCAAACAGGTTCAAATAGTAGTGTTGTCTTGAATAATGCAGCTAATACAGGCAATACTGTTGCAGATACTGCCAACTTGATTATAAAAGGAAACTTTACCAAACTCCAAGGCAATTTTATTACAGGGTTTCAAGCGGCTGCAAATACAGGGGCTGTTTCTAGTATAAAGTTCATGGGAACAAATTCACAAATCTTCACCACAGATGCGGCTTTTTATACCAATGCTTCCACCATCTTGGAAATAGCGAATACCGGTGCTGCCAATAACAATACAGTCACTTTGGGCAATAATGTGACGGATAGTGGCATCCTCAAACTGACTAGTGGACGTTTGGTATTGGGTGGCTACAATTTCACCCTGACAAGTTCGGCTAACTTATTGCCAACAACCCCTACTAGTACCTGCTATATTGATGCAAGTGTTGGAGGTGGATTTACTTGTAACAAAGTCGGAAATAGCACCACCATATTTCCCGTTGGTACTGCTGCTAGTTATACCCCTCTTGTATTTTTAAATACTACTAATATCCCCAATATCACTGTTTTAAGTGTCACTCCATCTGCCGTTCCTATCAACAAATTGGTGAATTTGCAATGGGTTATTCAAGCAAGCATTTCAAGTACTTCAAATGTCGCTTTTCACTACAATACCTCAAATGTAGGTAGTGGCTTTACAGTACCTGATGCAGTTTTGGCAATTGGTACTGGTAGTAGGATGACTAAAAATGCACTTGCCTCCATTAGTGGCAGTAACCCATTTGTGGCAAACCCTTTATCTGCTATTGCCCTTTCCTCTTCGTTTCCTACTATCTATGCGATAGGGGATTCAACTGCTTTCAACTCAATAACTTTACCTAGCACACCAATTATGGGTACAGTAACTGTCACCAATGGCAATGTAGATGTTAGTTTTTCTCCTCCTTTGACCAATGCAAATTTTATAGGAAATTATACAGTTATTTCGAATCCTAGTGGCATTGCAGCTTATGGGGCATCAAGCCCTATTCATGTGAATGGACTACAAAATGGTACTAATTATACCTTTTCTGTCCTTGCTTCAAATGTGGTTGGCAACAATGATACGGCGAGTATTCCTTCTAATGCAGTCAAGGCAGGTATTCAATACTATCTATCTAGTTCAATAGGTAATGACAGCAATACAATTTTGCAGGCTCAAAATCCTGCTACCCCTTGGAAATCTCTCGATAAGTTAAATAGAATGATGGGCATTTTACTGCCCGGAAATCAAGTGTTGTTTAATCGTAATGATACCTTCCCAGGCACATTAGTCATTGATGCGTCAGGAATCGCCGGCAATCCAATTGTATTTTCTGCTTATGGTGTAGGCAATAAACCCGTATTTGATGGTCGTTTGGCTTTGCCAATTTGGAATAATGTCGGCACTAATCTTTGGGAGGCATCAAATGCATCTTTAACCTCAATGCCTGCTGCACTTTTCATAAATGATACGCTAAAACCATTGGGTAGATATCCTAATATCACCGCAGCAAACAGGGGATACCTGAATATAGATTCTGTACCTACTGGCTCAAATTCACAATTTTCTTGTAATGCCTTAACCGGTACACCCGATTTTAGTGGGGCAATGGCTGTAGTACGTTCTTCTCAATGGTCTCTTGATAAAATGTCTGGAGTTGTTCAATCGGGCAAGAACATTTCTTTTGCATCACCTGCTACACAGGCTTCCTATACAATCCCAAAGAACTTTGGTTTTTTCTTTCAAAATCATCCTAACTGCTTGGATATAGATGGTGATTGGTGTTACCAAGATGCTAATGATTCAATCTTGTTATATGCAACAAAAGACCCAAATACTCGAAATGTAAAGGTGGCAAACACCTTAATATCCATCACTGATTCTGCTAATGCCTATACCGTGATTAATAATATTGCCTTTATTGGGTCGAGTAGTAAGGCTATATCACTAAAGTCTGCATCAAACTGTACTGTATCTAATTGCGATTTCACTAATTCAGGCAAAAATGACATTAATATGTCGGGGGATAGCATTAATATTATTAACAATACTTTTTCCAATACACAAGGTACAGGAATATATAATGCTGCAACAAGGGTATCTATTACCGGCAATACCCTTATCAATATAAGTACAATACCAGGAATGGGAGAAAGTGGGCAGGCGTATTATGGACTGTCTATGCATGGTCATGATGGTCTTTCTATACAAAATAATGTGATAAATGGAACTGGATATTGTGGTATTGGTTGGGGTGGTGCCAATGTGTTAATCAATAAGAATGTAATAAGCAATTTCTGTTCTGTCATTAATGATGGAGGGGGGATTTATACTTGGGATAATGGTGGAGATAGTGTATCAAATCGTGTAATCTCCAATAATATTGTAATGAATGGCATCGGAATAACACTCGGTTTACCTTTGGTAAATTACAATCCTACAAGCGGAATTTATCTCGACTATATCACGCCAAATACATTGGTAACAGGAAATACAGTAGCAAACTGTGCCGCCTATGGAATAATGCTGAATGGTGGGTCATCAAATACTGTTACAAACAATACCGTTTATAATTGCAACTTAGATGGACTGAAACTACATCAGTCACAAACCAATTATATAATGGATGCAAATCTGGAAAACCTACCAAACTATTCTACAAATAACGACATACAAAATAATACCATAGTAAGTACAGTGGTAACCCCCACAAATGGTTATTCCATCATGAGTTTTCTCGCCACCAACCCAATTGATGCAGCTGTATATCCTGCTGCATTCGGGAATTATGGCACAATAGATAATAATATTTATTGTAACCCCTTTGAGCCGTATAGTCAAATGCAAGTTCAAACTACCTCAAGTACACTTGTCGGTCAAACACTTTCAGGATGGACTAATGCATTAGGATATGATATTAATTCTACTACAGCCCCTGTTACTTATCCTTTGTTTAGCAGCCTTATAGGCAACAATGGAATCGCTAATGGTTCAACTTTTTCTTCTACAAGTGGTTGGACTGCTACTGCTGGTTCTGGAAACAGTGTTTCAATGGGAGTTTTAGCAGGAAAACTTGATGGTAATTGCTTGTCACTAAAAGCATCGGGCTCAAATACTACTTCTGTTTCTACGGTCAAATATGCCTTACCTGCCATCACATCAGGAAATAGCTATGTGATTGGATTGAGTGTTCTTGGTACAAAAACAGGCATCATTAATTGTTATCTTTCATCGGGTTCAAGCTATAATATTCCTATTAATATCAGTACTTCCCAGTTAGACCAACAGCTACTTTTTTTGGCAAACTCTTCTACTAGTTCTGCATCTCTTACCATTTCCTTTACGAATGCCGACAGTACATTCTATGTGGATAATATCACCTTTTATCAAGCAATCCCTTCAAATCCCGACAATTATGTTCGTTTCGCTTATAATCCCACTTCCTATGACAGTGTGATTGTGGCCGACAAAAATTATATAACTCCAAGTGGACTTACCTATAGTTTAGGAAGTACTGTTCCTTTGCCATCTTATGGTTCGGTTATACTACTGAAGGATACCACCATCTATAATTTTTATTATTCGGGTACGGGAGATCTTAATAATACGGTCAATTGGGGTAGAAATTCAGACGGCACTGGTTCACACCCTTCTAATTTTACTGCTAGTAATCAATTGTTTATCATCAACAATACCACTTCTGTTACCCTATCAAGTAATTGGATGGTAAGTGGAACGGGGTCAATGATTACTTTGGGCGATGGTTCGAGTCCTATTGCATTAACCATTCCAAACAATTATACAATTACGGGAACTATAAATATTTCCAAAATGGCAACTTTGATAAATCAAAATATAACTAATCCTACCCTAAGGTCAATATCATCTGAAAGTACCCTTGTTTTCAATGGAAGTACGCAGCAAACAATCCCTCCTGCCACCTACGGAAAAATTACGCTCAATAACTCTGCAGGAATTATTTTAGGAGGCAACGTTTCTACTAAAAATCTACTTACGGTACTAACGGGTACTTTGATAACAGGTAATTATAGCCTCTCGCTTGGTGATTCAGCCCTATTTGCCCCCACTTCCCAACTCAATATTTCGGGAGGAACAACCGACTTTGCAAGTAATGCCGTAAGGTTTCAGTCTTCGTCGCTCGGCACTGCCACAATTACTGGTATCTCAGGTACTTTATTAAATGCAAACAATGTAACCGTCGAACGTTTTATTACGGCAAAGACAGCAAGAAAATATAGTTTTATAGGAAGTCCTGTTTCTCAAGCCATTACTGATGCTTGGCAACAACAAATATATATTACAGGCATTGGCTATGGAGGAAGTGTTTGTGGGTCAACGAGTGGAAGAGGTGTATTGTCAACAGACAGATTCAATAGTAATGGCTTCGACAATACCCAATTAAATACTCCGAGCATGTTTACATATAATGTAAGCCCGAAAAGTGGTAGTAGATGGGTGAGTGTAGCCAATACTACACAAACAAACTTAACACCCGGAGTTGGTTATAAGTTAAATATTCGGGGTAACCGAAATAGCACAACGGTTTCATGTAGTAATCAATTGGATGCACTAAATCCTGCAATGCCCGAAACTGTTACCTTGAGTGCAACAGGAAGTTTAACGCAAGGAAACTTATCTATTCCGCTAAATGATTCGTCTATTCATAAATATACCCTTTTGGCAAATCCTTATCAGTCACCAATTAGTTTCACCGCTTTTCAGGCAAGCAACTCGGCAACAATAAATAATAAGATGTGGACCTATAGCCCCTTTGGAAACGGTAATTATACCACCTATTCCCAAGGTATTATTGTAAACGGAGCTACCAATTATGATAATACAAATGGAGACTTTATCGCAGTGGGGCAGGGATTTTTTGTGGAGTCAAATGCCATTGGTAATGTGACGTTCCATGAAAGTCACAAGACGAATGGTGTCATCCCAAATACACAATATTTTGGTACAATAGTATCCCCATACATACGGATAGGTCTAAAAAGTAGTATGGATTCTTCGTTACTCGATGAGATTGTAGTACGATTCAATGCCAAAGGAACACCGAGTTACAACTATTCAAATGATGCTATATCCTTTGATACGGGTAGTCAGGTATTGGTTTCCTTGAAAAATAATAGCAGATTGGCGATTGCAACACATCCTGTTGTCAAAATGCTAGACACTACTAAACTTGGCATCAGTAGCAAATCAGTAGGTGCTTATTCATTGTCAATCAGTCAATTTAGCATTGATACCTCGTTGTCGGTTCAATTGATTGATAATTTTTTAGGTAAAAAACAAGATATGGGCATCAATAAAGTGTATGGTTTCAACATTACTTCAGATACAGGAAGTATGGGCGATAACCGCTTTTTGATAGTTGTAGGAAATAAAACAATATTACCCGTCGGGTTTACTCATATTTCTGCAATACAAAAAAATGAAGGAGTTTCCATAAGATGGCAATTTGCTAATAAAGTTGCAGTGTCCTCCTTTACTTTGGAAAGAAGTATCGATGGCAATACATATACTCCCATCAAAATCTTAAAAGAAAATGAAACAAATGAGGATACCGCATTCGACAATCAGTTGCCTTCAAATGTTCATCTTATCTTTTATCGAGTAAAAGCCACCAATAAAAATGGGGATGAGACATATAGTCCTGTAGCGAATTACACGATTTATAATAAAACAATCGGCATCTTAAATATTTATCCCAATCCTACCAATAATGACAAGGTAAGTCTGTCAGTAAACGATTTGTCTTTCGGTAGTTACCGTGTAGCTATTTTTAATGGAATGGGACAGCAGGTGATGAGTCAAAATATCAGGCATGATAGCGTACAAAAACAGTATAAACTTAATCTGCATGGGTGTGAGGCAGGTGGTGTTTATCGAATTCTATTACTATCAATTGCAGATAATCGGATTTTGGGTGAGGCAAATCTTTTATTGACAAGGTAAAAGCAAAGTATCATGGTAAGTTCTCAATTGTAGCAATTCTTGAATAATTAGAACGTCAGCAGAGCAGTAATGATAGTTTCTTAAGTTTTGAGATGACATCGCATACTCACCGAAAATAAGGGTGTCAGGGTGAGCCTGTCGAACCCGGGATGAATACTCAATAATCAATTTAGTAAGTTTAAAAAGATGTCATTAGCAGCCTGTCGAAGGTATTCAAAAAAGGAAAGAACCTTAATTTACCTCAGTTTATACAGGTTTAAAGCATTGATTACTTAGTAGTATTTTTTTAATTAAATAAATAATAACAATGAAAAGGTTTGTAAAGTCACTAGTATTTTTTTTCGCACTAATCCCCTTCTTCCTGTTTGCACAAACGCCTAATAGTGGGTTTACGAATGCAGGCAATTATGGTTTCTCGCCCAATGCAACGGGTATGGAAAATGTTCACGCACTTCAAAAAGCAGTGGATGTTGGTGGAACCATTATTGTAAGCCAATCAGGTACTTATAATTTGGCAGGCACTGTGTATATTGGTAGCAATACCACGCTAGAGTTTGGCAATGGTGTATTTATAAAAAAGGTAATAGAAAATGGACCGTATTCTCATGTTTTTCTCAATAAGGGTGCAGGTACAAAACAATACAATGAGCACATTTCTATCATAGGACTCAATATAATCGTAAATGGAGTGGATGTCAGGATGTTTAAAGAGGCCTATGGCTTGCATGGTCAATTGGCTTTTTTTTATGTCAAGGACTTGAATATCCGCCAATTCAGGTGTTTGGATGTGGGTACTCAACAGTATGCTATTCAGGTTTGCACGTTTGAAGACCTTATCATTGATGATGTCATCATTAAGGGGCTAAAAGATGGTGTGCATTTGGGACGTGGCAAACGATTCTCTATCAGAAATGGTGTATTCCAAACCTATGATGATGCCATTGCCTTAAATGCAGCAGACTATTCTACTGGTAACCCAGAATTGGGGTGGATTGAAAATGGGGTCGTTGAAAATTGTCACGACTTGATTGCTGACAAAGCAGTAGGATTCTTTTGTAGAATCATTGCGGGTGCATGGTTGGATTGGACACCAGGTATGAAAGTGCAGCAAAGCGATGCTGTTGTTTCTAATGGAAGAATCTATCGAGTACAAGCAAATCCTGATGGTAAAATTTATACCTCAAATACGCAACCCATTCATGAATCGGGAAAGATGGAATTAGATGGTATCAAGTGGGGTGTAGTTCAAACGGATACAATACATACTTGTGGTGTAAGGAATGTAATTTTTAGGAATATCTTCTTAGAAAAGCCACGAGTAAGTTTTTCCATTCATTTTGACAATGATAAATTTAGTCGTAACTATTATCCGGGGGCTCAAATTCCGATGCAAGAGCAAATAACACTTGAAAATATCAGAGTGTTACATAATAAGATGATTCCTCTGTTGAATATTGCAACTCCTGTTGATGTGGTGACTATTTCAAATTCAAGTATCCGCAATAACTCAATTGTTTTTACTGATAAAAAGGCCATGACAAATCATTTGAAGACTATCATTAATATTTATGGATGTGTATTTAATCAAAAACAGCCAATGGAATTATTAAAGAATAATATTGATGGTAAGGAGATTTTTTTGAAGACTTTTGGCAATGTAGAATTATACAAGGGTTTCGAGGCTAAGATAATACCAAACAAGGGAAATATAACAGTGGATTCCGATTTGACTGGATTGAGAAAATAGGGAAAAATGATTCGTATCTTCTTAATTCACTCATTATAGTCCTTATCTAAGAGCAAATCCCGAAGGGATGACATGATTATAGATGGATGTCATGAATATTGGGCTAAACAAAAATATATGAATTTAAAAAAATGGATGCTGTCAATTTTATGGGTAGCCGCTTTTAATTCGGGCATCAATGCCGATTTTGTTACTACCACAAACTTGATGAATGTTGCAAAGACAAATGGGATAATCAAAAAGCAAGAAATATATTATGTTTCTCCCGATGGTAACGATAATAACAAGGGCTCATTTGATGAACCCTTCAAAACCATTCAGAAGGCTGCCGACATAATGGAGGCAGGTGATATTTGTTACATCCGAAAAGGAATTTACAAGGAGTGCATCACGTTGAAAAAAAGTGGAGATAAAAAGCAACCCATCACCTTCTGCAATTATAAGGATGAAGTAGTCATCATAACAGAAAACAAGGTTGTTAATAATTGGCAACATTATAATGGCAATATCTATCGGGCATATTGTCCAGATAGTGCTACTCAGGTCTTTTGCAATCATCAGGAATCCCCAATTGCCTCCTATCCCAATATTACAAATAAGCTTACAAACAATGAATGGGCCAATGCCTATTCTGATTCTACAGGAAAAGTAGTGCTTAAAGGGAATCACTTTCCTAAAGGCTATTGGAATGGTGCAATTTGTAGGATTTTGACTGGTGAGAAATGGGTGGCTGCAATCGGTAATATTGATGCCTGTAATGATAGCATCGTACAGGTGAGTAATAAGAAGTACCCCCTCTCAAAATATAGTACAAAGAGCTATCTCGGTGATGGAAAAGCCTACATAACCAATCATTTCAATGCACTTGATACGGCTTACGAATGGATATGGCAAAACGATTCGCTCTATTATTATGTTCCTCAAAATCAGGATATTCAATCTTTATTAATCGAAACTCGTTCCAGTGAATTTGGTTTAGTTGCCGACAATCGGAAAAACATAAAGGTCATTGGTTTGCATTTCTTTGCCGCATCCGTTAGCTTCAAAAATGCAGAAAACTGTTTGCTAGAGAGTGGGAGTGTACAATATCCTTCTCTCTTCAAAATGTATGGAAGTGGATGGACTTCAAGTAATGGAGTATTTGTTTCTGGTGAAAAAAATAAGGTGGATGGGGTTTATGTCGCTCATAGTTGGGGCGATGGAATAACCTTACAAGGAAAAGAAAATACCGTTGAAAACTGCTTGGTTGAAGATTGCGATTGGATGTTAGTTGATGGTGCCGCTATTAAGACACATGGAATTAAACTAAATGTTCTAAATAATACTTGTCACGAAACAGGTAGAAGTGTTATTTCTCACGGTTCCTCACCTAAGATAAGAATTATCGGAAATCATTTGTATAATGGAGGAATGGGTACCAACGATTTGGGAATTACCTATTCAAATCACACAAATGGGGATGATGCTGAACTTGCTTACAATTGGATGCATGATAATAGGGCAAATGGGGTAAAGAAACCAATTGGAACTGGTATTTATTTAGATAATCAGGACACCGCATTCATTATTCATCATAATGTAGTTTGGAATTGTGAACATGGTATCCAAACTAACAAGGATGCAGTAAACCATCAGGTTTACAATAATACAATCTTTAATTGCACCGACCCGATGCACGCATGGGGACCAAAAGGCACTGCCATTTATGGTCAGAAAGTATATAATAACCTCTCCGAAGTGGAATTGGTAGATGGCAATGATTTTAAAAACAATGTGGTAGCACCTAAAGAACAGTTAGAAGATATAATTCGTCATGATTTTATTCCCAAGAAAAACGCTAAAGCAATCAATGCAGGGATATTCATAGAGGGTATCACAAAGTTAAATCAGGGTAAATCTCCAACTGCCGGTGCCTATCAGTACGGTGAAAAGCCTTGGATTCCAGGAAGTACCACAAAGGAAGTGGGTAATCTGTTTAAATAAAATTAACAGTTCTAAATTATGAATAATAGTAAGTTCCTGATAGTATTTCTTTTCTGCTTCATTGTACTAACTAATAAGGGAAATGCTCAAGTAGATAAATCTTCCATTTATAAAAACGGTTGGACTGATTTTAATAAGAATGGGAAAAAAGATATTTTCGAAGACCCTTCCCAACCTGTAGAGAAGAGAGTGGCAGATTTACTTTCTCAAATGACTTTGGATGAAAAGACATGTCAGTTAGCTACCATTTATGGTTATGGTCGTGTGTTGAAAGATGAACAACCTACTCTTGAATGGAAAACTAAAATTTGGAAGGATGGTATTTGCAATATTGATGAGTCTTTGACTTCTTGTAACGACAAGCCGACTTCAATTACTAAATATTCTTTTCCGTATAGTCGTCATGCCGATGCAATAAATAACATTCAAAAGTGGTTTATCGAAGAGACTCGATTGGGAATTCCTGTAGATTTCACTAATGAAGGTATTCATGGTTTGGAAAATGAAAAAGCTACTGCATTTCCTGCACCTATTGCAATGGGATGTACTTGGGATAAAAATCTGATTCTCAAAGCAGGGCATATAGTAGGTAGAGAAGCGAAGGCTTTGGGATACACAAATGTATATACGCCTATTCTTGATTTATCTCGCGATCCACGGTGGGGTAGAGTCGTAGAAACCTATGGAGAAGATCCTTTCTTGATTGCTGAATTAGGCAAACAAATGGTTTTGGGCGTACAGAGTGAGGGAGTCGCATCAACGCTGAAACATTATTGTGCGTATAGTGTTCCGAATGGAGGACGTGATGGAAATGCACGTACCGATCCACATATTGCACCTCGCGAATTATTTAATACTTATTTATATCCTTATGAAAGAATCGTTAGGGAAGCACATCCGATGGGCGTGATGAGTAGTTATAATGATTGGGATGGAATGCCTGTAACAGGTAGTTATTATTTCTTGACACAATTATTAAGAGAGAAATTTGGTTTTGATGGATATATCGTGAGTGATAGTGATGCAGTAGAGTTTCTATTCACAAAGCATCATGTAGCAAAAGATTCTGCCGATGCGGTTCGTTTGTCTTTGGAGGCAGGACTAGATGTTCGCACCAATTTTGAGCAGCCTGAAACCTTTATTTTACCTGCTCGTAAGTTGGTAAAGGATAGATTGTTAAGTATGAATACCATTGATAAGAGGGCAGGGGAGGTGTTGAGTGTAAAGTTTAGATTA
>Ga0194037_1002234_pt1 | contig 13108 bp, 9 predicted proteins | sample JunL306m_MetaG_FD_148653 | JGI IMG/M metagenome (GOLD analysis project Ga0194037, IMG submission 148653) | Anoxic zone freshwater microbial communities from boreal shield lake in IISD Experimental Lakes Area, Ontario, Canada - Jun2016-L304-6m | ecosystem: Environmental > Aquatic > Freshwater >...
CCATCAAAGTATTGCTACTTCATGCTGCCCCTCGACTTGCATGTATTAAGCTTGCCGCTAGCGTTCATCCTGAGCCAGGATCAAACTCTCCATTGTAAATGTTGTTTGATCTGACTATCAATCTCAATAAATCGAAATTAACGTCTGATATAATTCTTGTTGATGCTATAACCTTTACCTGTATTTTATCAAGAATACAGTTACTATTGTTTCCAAACTTTCAAAGATCTTTTGTGCTTTTTTTGCGCCCTATTATTCGTAGGGGGTGCAAAGGTAGGCACATTTATATTTACAGCCAAACTTTATGGTGAAAAAAATAAATTAATAATAAATTAATCATTCATAAAATAGGCAATATAATTTCGAAGAGCTACTCTTTTTTTGAAGAGGGACGGCAAAGATACAGCTGTTATTTAGTTCCACCAATTATTGGTGAAAGTATTTTAAAGTATTTTGGACTTTATTTAGCTGGAAAATTACCTCGAAGAACAATCCGTTTTACGAGCTTTTATCGCTAGCGGGCGGCAAAGATAAGCAGCCTTAGCTACTAGCCAAATATATTGTATACTATTTTGATTTTTTTTTCGTTCAAAAGGTTCAAAACCTGCGAATTATGCATGGAAAGCTAGTCCTGTATTGGGTTTTAGCTAGGCCAATTTTTTTAAATAATTGGGGTATTGTATTAGAGATAAATACAATCCATGGGCCGGTGTAGAGAAATCGGCCAGTTGTTCCTCCTTAGAAAGTACAATTTCATGCCATCTTTCTAGGCTAATTTGTCCCCTACCAACCTGCAATAAAGTACCTACCAAGCCTCGAATCATGCCTCTTAAGAACCTATTGGCGCTAATATAAAAGGTAATTTCTTCTGCCGTCTCCTCCCAATAAGCCTTAGAAATCTGGCATTCGAAGCTGTTTAATTGGGTACTTTTCTTAGCAAAGCTTTCAAAACTGGTATAGGTTAACAAGGAATCCGTGGCTTTTTGCATCAAAACTAGGTCTAAAGGGAAGGGATAATACCAAGACCTGCCTTCTGCAAATGGATTTTTCTGCTTGTGTATTTTATAAACATAAGACCTAAGGGTGGCATCAAAGCGCGCATGCGCCACTGCTGGGACAGCATAAATATTTTTAATCACGATACTGGAAGGCAAGATGGCATTGAAATTATACAATTGCTTGGCCTCTATTAAAAGGTCTGTATCAAAATGAAAAAAATTTTGAATGGCATGAACCCCAGCATCCGTGCGAGAAGCCCCAGTTAAAGGAATGGACGTTCTAAAAAAAGTTTCAAAAACTTTCTCTACTTCGCCCTGTATGGTTTTGCTATTGTTTTGTATTTGAAATCCACCATACATAGCACCATCATAACTTATTTCTATAAAATACCTTGCCATCTTTTGCATTAAGCCACTAAGCTAGTTATTTTTTTCAAGTTTATTTTTAACGAATCTATTGCTTGGGCTTTATTAACTTTACAAGGCCTATCTTTTAATTGAAACAATAAGTCCATTTTAATGATCAATACTTTATCAATGAATAAATTTTTTGCTTTATTTTTTATCTGCATTTTTTCTTTCTCTTTGGCATTTGCACAAGAAATGAAAGAAGATACTAGTTGGAAAACTAGCTACAAAGCATTTCCCACCAAAGAAAATGATCTGGTGCACACCAAGCTAGCCGCCAGTTTTGACTATGCACAGTCTACCATGGATGGAGAAACCTGGATTGTATTGCATCCTCATTTTTATCCTACCAGTAAGGTTACCCTTGATGCCAAAGCTATGGACATTCATCAAGTAGGCTTGATGGTCAACAACAAAATAATCCCACTTAATTACCAATACGATAGCATGCAATTGTTCATTCAATTGGACAAAATTTATAAAGCAACAGAAAACTATACCCTCTATATTAAATATACGGCTAGGCCAAATACTTATAGAGGCAAGGTTACTGCAGCCATTACCGATGTTAAGGGTTTGTATTTTATGAACCCGCTTGGCAAAGACAGTACAAAGCCTACCCAGGTTTGGACCCAGGGCGAAACCGAGGGAACTTCTGTTTGGTTGCCCACCATTGATAAGCCCAATCAAAAAAGTACACAGGAATTTTTATTGACAGTGCCTAGTAAATATGTTTCTCTTTCAAACGGCTTGCTAGTGAAACAAGTAGACAATAAAAATGGAACTAGGCTAGATGTTTGGAAAATGGATTTACCGCATGCCCCTTATTTGTTTTTTATTGGCATTGGAGATTATGCCATTGTGAAAGACAATTACAAAGGAAAAGAACTTAGCTATTACGTTGAAAAAGAATACGAAAAAGTAGCACGCAAAATTTATGGCCATACCCCCGCCATGATGGCTTTTTATGAAAAAATTACAGGGGTCAATTATCCCTGGCCTAAATATGCACAAATGACTGCCAGAGATTTTGTTACTGGCGCTATGGAAAATACCACGGCCACTTTGCATAGTGATGCAGCACAACAAGACGCGCGTGAATTATTGGATGGAAATGAATGGGAAAACACCATTGCGCATGAACTATTTCATCAATGGTTTGGCGACTATGTAACGCCCGAAAGCTGGAGTAATATTACAGTGAATGAAAGCCTTGCCGATTACAGCGAAACCTTGTGGACCGAATACAGCCAAGGGAAAGACGCAGGTGCCTATGAAAACTTTACAGGACAAAAATATTATTTAAGCAGCCCTACCGATGCAGAAAAAGACTTGGTTCGTTTTTATTACAATGAAAAAGACGACCTATTTGACTTAGTAAGTTATCAAAAGGGAGGACGCATCTTAAATATGCTAAGGCATTATGTGGGTGATGAGGCATTTTTTGCTTCTTTACATAGTTATTTAATAGACAATCAATTTTCTTTGGGATCGGCCATCAAATTTAAATTGGCTTTTGAGAAAGTGAGTGGCAAAGATTTGAATTGGTTTTTTAATCAATGGTATTTTGGCAGTGGCCATCCCTATGTGCGCATTGAACAAAAATATTTAGAAGATAAAAAGAAAGAATTAGTCATTGTGCAACAAACACAAACAGCCAATAAACTTTTTACGATGCCCATTGGCATTGATGTGTATGTGGGAGGAAAAAGTAATCATTATGAAGTATGGGCCAAAAACAAAGTAGATAGTTTTTATTTTGATGCCGCGAGTGCCCCCGACAATGTGAATGTTGACAATGACAAGATTTTATTATGGGAGAAAGAAGATGCCAAGCCATTTGCTCAATTTGCTTACCAATACGACCATGCTAGAAATTTATTAGACAGATTGGAAGCAGTGAATGAAGCAGCCGAAAATATGAAAGATACAAAAGCGCAACTAATGCTTAGCAAGGCTTTGAAAGACAGCTTTTATATGATTAGAAACATTGCCATACATAGTTACAATCCTACTGCAATGACGGCCGATATTGAAACCGCGATTGCCCAAATAGCCAGCAAGGACCCTTCTAACAAAGTAAAAGAAGAAGCCATTGATGCACTTGCTGCATTGTATAAGCCAACCTATAGAAATGATTTTATACAATGGACTAAGGATTCTTCTTATATCGTTAGTGGTGCTGCTTTAGAAGCTTTAGAAAAAATTGATTCGACCGAAGCTAAAAACATAGCAACCCAGCTTTCTAAACATCCGATTAAAAAAAGATTAAGTAAATCGGTGGTCTATGTATTGGCAAAATATGGAGACGACAGCAATTTTGATTTTGTAGCAAAAAAAATCAAAGTATTGAACAACGAATCGGCGGAGAAATTTGCTTTAATGATTCCTTTTTCTAGGTTAATGATGAAAGTAAACGACCCCAATAATTTCAAAACGGGCATTGATTTAATTGTAGCCGCTAGAGAAGCTATCCCAAAAGAATATAGAAACGAAACAGATTATTTTTTCAATGCCAAAGTATTGGGAGAGATTTTAAAATCAAAAAAATCGAAAGGGCAGCAAAATTTTGTAGAAATAGTGAGTGCGCAAATTCCTAGATAAATTTTTTTAAAATCATTAGAGCGTTTTTATCTAGATTTTATATTTTTATAAAAATCTAGATAAAATAAAATCATTAGAGCGTAATTATGAGGATTTATATTTTATAAAAAATCACAAAAAAACCAACAAAAAAGTCTCTCCGAAATACGGAGAGACTTTTTTAAAATCATTAGAGCGTTTTTATCTAGATTTTATATTTTTTAAAAATCTAGATAAAATAAAATCATTAGAGCGTAATTATGAGGATTTATATTTTATAAAATCCTCATAATTACAAACTACCAGCCGCCCGAGGCACCGCCACCGCCGGAACTTCCGCCACCAAAACCGCCGAAGCCACCACCACTATCTCCACCGCCCCATCCGCCGCCAGATCTTCCACCACCGCCAAGCATCGAGCCCAACAACATGCCGGTAGCAATGTCGCTAAAGCCACCGCCGCCAATGTTAGAGCCGCCGCCGCCTCTTTTACTTAAAAGTGAAATGATCACGAATACTATAATAATGAAAAGGAAGAAATTGCTTCCCTTACTCTTGGCTTGTCTTTCTCTGTGTACTTTATATTCACCCACTGCTGCTTTTGCAATATCATCTGTGGCTTTGTCAATGCCTTCATAAAAGGCATTCGATCTAAAAGCCGGCTTTAGATCGTTATCGATGATATTTATTGCAGTGATGTCTGGGATGGCGCCTTCTAAACCATAACCTACTTCTATTCTAATCTTTTTGTCTTGAACAGCAATTAAAAGTAAAATGCCATTGTTGGTTTTTTTATTACCAATACCCCAGGTCCTAAAAAGCTTGGTAGCATATTCTTCAATAGGATTGCCCTCTAATGTTGGAAGTATCACCACCGCAATTTGATTCGAACTCGAATCATCGATGGCTACTAATTTATATTCTAAGGCTTGCTTTTGTTCTGGGCTTAATATACCTGCCATATCGGTCACCAAGGTTGGATTGCTTGGCTTGGCCAAAACATTCTGTGCTTTTGCAGAATGCAATGATAAGAAACTGATAAGTAGGAAAAGAAAAATTTTGAATGATTTCATTGTATATTATTTTCCTATCATGATTTCGTCAGATAATTCATTGCTGTCTGTGATTCGATCATAAGGAAAATGGCTGGTCAGCGCATTGCCTATTTCTGCAATGACAACAGTCATACCCTTGATATAATTTTCTTCCTTAAAATGCGAAGTCATTTCTTGCACTTGGCTGTACCAAAACTCAACCCCTACTTTATCATAAATACCTTGATCTGCATAAATGGCCAATTTTCTATCTTCCACTGCTACATATACTAAAACGCCATTACGCTGCTTTGTAGCATTCATCTTATGTTTGAAAAATATTTCTGTGGCCCTAGTCAATGCATCTCCTTTTTTAGTCTTGCTTTCCACATACACACGAATTTCTCCGCTGGTTGTTTTTTCAGCAGCTTGAATAGCCTGGACAAGCATTTGCTTGTCCGAGGTATTCAATAATTTGTCTGTATTAGTTTTAAAAAACGAAAAGGGATTCCACATAAATTTGATTAAAGAATGGCGATTAAGAGATGCGTTAAAATTTAACTTCAGGTGCTTTAGAAGCGCCTTCATCTGCCTTAAATCCATCCTTAGTTTTGAAACCAAATGCACCAGCTAATAAGTTAATAGGGAATGATCTTGCTTGCTTATTATAATCTGCAACAGCCGCATTAAAATCATTTCTAGAAACCTTAATTCTATTTTCAGTTCCTTCTAATTGTGCTTGCAATCCACGGAAAGCTTCATTGGCTTTTAGGTTAGGATAGTTTTCAGATACTACCATTAAACGACCTAGGGCTTGTGACAACTGACCTTGATTGGCTTGGAATTGTTGTAATTTTTCTGGTGTTAAATCCTTGGCATCTACTTTCATTTGTGTAGCGCTTGCACGAGCAGCAATTACATTTTCTAAAGTAGTTTTCTCAAAATTAGCTTCCCCTTTTACAGAAGCTACTAAATTAGGAATCAAGTCGGCACGACGTTGATAGTCACTTTGAACATTGTTCCAAGCTTGTTTTACATTCTCATCTTGATTGACCAACCCATTGTACCCACTACATCCCATTCCAAATAAGATTACAATGACTCCTAAAAAAATGAATAAACCTAAATTTTTGCGTAACATAGTTTTGTATTTGTTTATAAAGATAATACAAAGCAGATGCCAAACTTTGCCCATGACGGAATAACATGACAAAAAAATCCCCCCAGCTGGGCTGAGGGGTATATATTAACAAGTCCTTAAGTAAAATTGGACCTTTTATCCTAGAATAGCTGCTATTCCTGGAAGTGTTTTGCCTTCGAAATATTCTAACATGGCGCCACCACCTGTGCTTACATAACTTACTTTGTCATTAAAGCCAAACTGGTTAACGGCTGACACACTGTCTCCACCCCCAACCAAACTGAAGGCACCGTTTTGAGTAGCTTCAGCCACAGCAACAGCAATAGCCTTGGTTCCTGCTTGAAAATTTTCCATTTCAAAAACACCCATTGGACCATTCCATAAAATAGTTTTGCTAGCTAAAATCACTTTGGCAAATATTGCTCTAGATTTTTCTCCTACATCTAAACCTTCCCAACCATCTGGAATTTCTCCACTAGCACAAGTTTGTGTATTAGCGGTATTGCTAAAATCATCAGCTACTACATTGTCTACAGGTAAATGAATATTGACACCCTTCGCTTTTGCTTTGGCTAAAATTTCTAAAGCCAATGGCATACGGTCATCTTCATGAATAGACTTTCCAATTTTTCCACCTTGTGCTTTAAAAAAGGTATAAGCCATTCCTCCACCAATAATAATATCGGTAGCACGCTCTAATAAATTTTCAATGATTAAAATTTTATCTGACACTTTTGCGCCACCAATAATGGCCACAAAAGGTTTTTGTGCGGCATGCATTACTTTTTCTGCACTCATTACTTCCCCTTCCATTACCAGTCCAAAGGTTCTATTTTCTTTAGAGAAAAATTGTGCAATAATAGCCGTTGATGCATGTGCACGATGTGCTGTTCCAAATGCATCATTCACGTATACATCTCCTAGTTTTGATAATTTTTCAGCAAAAGCAACATCGCCTTTTTCTTCTTCTTTATAAAAACGAAGGTTCTCTAATAATAAAACCTCGCCTGCTTTTAATGCAGCTGCTTTATCACTGGCTTCTGCACCAATGCAATCATTTGCAAATTGTACATTTACGCCGCCTAGTAATTCAGACAAATGTGCGACTAAATGTTTTAATGAATATTTTTCTGTAGGGCCATCCTTGGGACGACCTAGATGACTCATTAATATAACACTGCCTCCATCTTTTAAAATTTTTGAAATGGTTGGAATGGTGGCACGCATACGATTGTCGTCGGTAATTTCAAAGGCATCGTTTAAAGGCACATTAAAATCAACACGAATCAAGGCCTTCTTACCTGCAAAAGAAAAATCTTTAAATGAACTCATAGTTTTTGTTTATATCTATTAATATTAAATTAAAAATGCCCTCCCGAGGGAAGGCATTTTATATAAAAAATTTTATTTTATTTTACTTGCGAAATATTTCACTGTACGCACTAACTGGCTTACATAGCTCATTTCATTATCGTACCAGCTTACTGTTTTAACCATTTGAACATCACCTTGAGTCATTACCTTAGTTTGTGTTGCATCAAATAATGAACCATAAGAAATGCCTATTACATCAGAACTTACAATTTCATCTTCGGTATAACCGAAAGATTCATTCGCCGCTGCTTTCATTGCTGCGTTAACTTCTTCTACTGTTACCTTCTTAGATAAAATAGTCGTTAATTCTGTTAAAGAACCAGTGATGGTAGGAACGCGTTGTGCAGATCCGTCTAATTTACCTTTTAAAGAAGGCAATACTAAACCAATTGCTTTTGCAGCACCTGTACTGTTAGGTACAATGTTGGCAGCAGCTGCACGTGCACGACGTAAATCACCTTTCGGATGTGGTCCGTCTAAAGTGTTTTGATCGTTGGTATAAGCATGAACTGTTAACATTAAACCTGTAACAATACCGAATTTATCTTCTAATACTTTAGCCATAGGCGCTAAACAGTTGGTCGTACAAGATGCACCAGAGATAACTGTTTCAGTACCATCTAAAATTTCATGGTTGGTATTGAATACGACTGTTTTCATATCGCCAGTAGCTGGAGCAGAAATGACTACTCTTTTTGCACCTGCTTTAATATGTAACTCCGCTTTTTCTTTATCGGTAAAAAAACCGGTCGATTCAATGACTACATCTACATTATGGGCTCCCCAAGGAATTTGAGAAGGATCGCGTTGAGCATAAATTTTTACGGCATGTCCGTTTACGACTACTGAATCTTCAGTTGATTTTACTTCTGCCTCAAAACGACCTTGTGCACTATCATACTTTAATAAGTGAGCCAAAACAGCTGGAGAAGTAAGGTCATTTATGGCCACTACTTCGATACCTTCCATGTTATAAATTTGGCGGAAAACCAAACGACCGATACGGCCAAAACCATTGATTGCAACTTTAACTGAACTCATAGTATTAATTTTTTATTTTTCAATAGGAAATGCAAAGGTACCATCTTTTTAAAAAATAAGCCCTAAATAACTAAGAAGAAATCAACAAAATCAAGGATTTATACAAACAATTGATCGTATTTGGGGTTGCAAGAGGGGATCTCTCCGTTACCAATGGCTAAAATCAAACAGACGCTACTGCATTGATATTCACTAAAAAAGCTAAAAACTTTTGGCAGTAAAGCGTTAGAGACCTATTTTTGCGACCCTAATAACATAGTGAACCTGGAGCGTTCGACTAAGGGTTAGGTCACCTCCCTTTCACGGAGGTAATACGGGTTCGAATCCCGTACGCTCTACAAAGTGTTATTTTCTAAAATAATAATAGTTTTAGAAAATAATATAAAACCGACCCAAATGGGTCGGTTTTTGTTTTTACAAGTTCTTAAGCTTGGCATCCAAAATTGCCCTGACATCCTCAGCAAATTCATCCAAACTCGCTCCTATTGAGGTTCCCTCACGCAGATTGTTTTAATATTAAACTAAATCAACCCATAAGCACCTTGTACAATCCAACAAGCGAATCAACCTGTAACTTAATGAATATGCGGTTCTTAGTGGTAGATATAGTATTGGATTTAAGACCAAGCTTTTCTGCAATTAGACTAGTGCTCATCCCCTCCATAATACAAATGGCCACTTCCTTTTCACGGGGGCTTAGTTTATTCATAATATTTAAAGTATCAGAAGCTTGCATAAATTAATTTTTAGGCTACTTACTCAAATTCATTACTTGCGTTACGGTTGGCATAATTACAATACGAATACGACGATTGTTTAAACGACCAGCTTTGGTTTTGTTGTCATCTACAGGCACATACTGACTTCGACCTGCTGCAATAATGCGCTTAGGATTGATCTTGTACTTAGTTTGTAATATTCTAGCAACGGCAGTAGCTCGGTTAACACTTAAGCTCCAGTTATCGTTAGCAGCATTTTTCTTAAAGGCTTTGTTATCGGTATGACCTTCAATCATAAAACTTAAATCGGGTTGAGCCTGCAATAAACCAGCTATCGTGGCTAAAATTTCTTTTGATTTTTTAGTTAGTGCATTGCTTCCACTATTAAATAAAATTTTATCTGAGATATCTACAAATACAAATCCTTTATTGAGTTTAATATCTGCATCAGCAGCAGTATATTTTTTCATATCGGCTTTAAATCCTTCTAGCCATACATTACCGACGCCATTATTACCTTTGGTTGTTTGAATGCCCGCAAGTTCCGACTTGCTTAAAAGTGAAAGTCCAAGCATTTGGTTTAAAAATACTTCTCCCTCGGTAATTACTGGAGGCTTATCGGCTAGTGCACGGTAGTAACTAACACTATCTTTTAAATTATTAACGTTGTTACTTAAAATACTTAGGCTATTGCTAAAATTAGCAATGGTATCTGTTAACTTACCGTTTAAACTATCATACTTATTACTAAGCATAGTATTTGCATCCAAAGCCTCATTTAATTTACCAGGAGGCACACAGGAAGAAAGGGAAATTAAAGCTATACCGAAGATTATAATTTTATTTTTCATAAATATTTTTTAGAAGGATCTAATTGCCAGATAAACAAAATTGTTTGAACCTTGGGATGAACTATACGGCCTATCAACTCCTGACCCGCCTTCTACATAATTTGTTGTATAATATTGGCCAGATTGTGTTGAGGAAAAATATTCTCCCCAAGTCCATCTATAGCTAGAATTAACCTTACTTGACCAATACCAGTGAGTGCCAGGGTAATTAGCAGTTGTACAATAAGTAGAATTAAAAATATAATTTCTAAATAGGCTTAACTCTTTATATGAAGGCACATACCAATCGTTATAGCCATTAATATTCAAATTGGTTACATATTTATACAAATAAGTACCGGCCCCTTGATTGGCTATAATCGCAGCTGTATTTGATTTCCCAACCAAAGTTCCATCATTTTGTGCTCCAGTTATTGTATTATTGTTTAATGCAACAACATTCCAGGTTATTCCTGCAAACAAATTTGAAAATACATCTATCTCGTTTTGTTGTTCTGCAATTAATCCATGCTGTACATTGGCATCATACCCATTATCACCAGGTTGCAGAATATAATAAACAATACCTCCACCGTAAATATCATTTATCGCAATAGGTGCAACTGGAGTAGTAAAGCTTATTGTTGTCCCATAAGTTGTTCCAGCAGTATTCGTTGCATATGCTTTTGCATAATAGGTTGTAACTGCTGATAACCCTGAAATAGTTGTTGTATAAGTGCCAGCAACTGCATTTGCATTAATTGAAGTGGTTGAATAAGTTCCAAAATTTGAAGCGGTGCTATACATAATTCCAATTGTAGTTGTTGCTCCACCATTTGAACTTAAAACTCCACCCACAATAGCAGTTGAACTTGTAATGGTCGATGTTATAGTTGAAGCTACTGTAGCTGTATTTGGTGTTGCAAATTGAACCTCTGGTCCATAAATAGTTCCAGCAATATTGGTAGCAAATGCCCTTACAAAGTAATTAGTTGCAATACTTAACCCAGTTATACTAGCTGTATAAGAACCGGATCCTATTCCACTAGTAACACTATAAGTAGATGAACCAGTTGTTGTACCCCAAACTAAACCTCTTGATGTTACAGATGCTCCTCCATCAAACGAAATTGTTCCACCTCCAGTTGCAGTTGTTCCCGTAATGGAAGTTACTGTCGCAGTTGATGAAATAGTAGGCGTTGTAACCGTTGTAAAAGTTATATCTGGTCCATAGCTGGTTCCAATGCTATTGGTTGCATAAGCGCGAACATGATAAGTAGCTCCTTGTGTTAATCCAGTAATTGAACTAGTAAATGTTCCACTTGTTGTTCCATCAGTTGTTTTTGTAGTAAGTGCGATAGTTGGATTCGCATTTGCATCCCAAACTAAACCACTTGTAGTAATCGCTGCTCCACCAGTGCTACTAATGGTTCCACCACCAATAGCTGAGGTTGTTGTAAGTGAGGATGGTGTTGTAGTTACAGAAACCGTTGGTGTTGTTTGTGTTGTAAATGAAGTTTCAGCACCATAACTAGTTCCTTGTACATTCGTTGCAAATGAACGAACGAAATAGGTCGTCCCTTGAGATAGGCCAGTCAGTGTACTTGTAAATGTTCCCCCACCTGAACCAATTGTTACACTAAATGTAGATGAACCTGTTGAAGTGCCGTATACTAATCCTCTAACACTTACTTGGGTTGCACCTTCGTCTGTTACATTGCCGCCAAGGATAGCAGATGAAGAAGTAATGCTTATTGCTGAAGTCGTGGATGCAAGAACCGGATTATTAGAAGCTGTAGACAAAGTTGTAAAGCTTTGAGCTGTTGCATAACCAGTGCCAATAGCATTTATTGCATAAGCCCTCACATAATAAGTAGTACCTGCAGTTAATCCAATAATTGAACTTGTAAATGTTCCACTTGTTGTTCCGTCCGTTGTTTTACTATCAGATATGGTTGGGGTTGCAGTGGTGCTCCAACAAATACCTGAAGCAGTGATGACTGATCCTCCATTTGATGTAATTGTTCCACCTGCACTTGCAGCGTACTTTGATATACTAGATGCTGCTGTTGTTGTAAGCGATGGCGCAACTGCTATTGTTGAAAAACTTGTTTCTGTTCCATAAACTGTTCCAACACTATTGGTCGCAAATGATCTTACATAATAAGTAGTTGCTGGTGTTAATCCAGTTAAACCAATTGAATAAGTTCCAGTACCTGTTCCAGAAGTGACACTAAATGTTGATGATAATGAACTTGTTCCATAAACTACACCTCTTGCAGTTATTGATGCACCTCCATCAGATGTTATTGTTCCACCACTTGTTGCAGTAGAAGATGTAATAGATGTTGCTGATGCAGTTGCAGAAATTGTTGGCGTGATGGCTAATGTTGTAAAGTTTCTTTCTGGTCCATAAGACATTCCAATACTATTGGTAGCAAATGCTCTTACATAATATAAAGTTGCTGGCAACAATCCTGTTAAACTACTTGTATAAGTCCCTGTTCCAGCTCCAGTTGTTACACTAAAAGTAGATGAACCTGCACTAGTTCCCCAAACTAATCCTCTTGAAGTAACCGAAGCGCCTCCATCAGATGAAATATTTCCTCCACTAATTGCAGTGCTTCCTGTTATGGACGCTGGTATTGCAGTTGCAGCAACTGTTGGAGCAACAGCAATAGTAGTAAAGCTAGTTTCTGCTCCATACACTGTGCCAACACTATTGGTAGCAAATGATCTTACAAAATAAGTTGTTGCTGGTAGTAATCCAGTTAAACTACTTGTATAGGTTCCAGTTCCAGTTCCAGTTGTTACACTATATGTTGAAGAACCTGTTGTTGTTCCGTAAACAATACCTCTTGCAGTTATTGATGCACCTCCATCAGATGTTATTGTTCCACCACTTGTTGCAGTAGAAGATGTAATAGATGTTGCTGATGCAGTTGCAGAAATTGTTGGCGTGATGGCTAATGTTGTAAAG
>Ga0194037_1002235_pt1 | contig 13106 bp, 10 predicted proteins | sample JunL306m_MetaG_FD_148653 | JGI IMG/M metagenome (GOLD analysis project Ga0194037, IMG submission 148653) | Anoxic zone freshwater microbial communities from boreal shield lake in IISD Experimental Lakes Area, Ontario, Canada - Jun2016-L304-6m | ecosystem: Environmental > Aquatic > Freshwater >...
GGCAAAGAGGGTTGCGAAAAAGGGGGCGGGCGTGGACACCAAGCGGAAAAAACCGCGCTTTAACCTGAAAAAATACAACCAGAAAATTAAATCTTGAGATTGGTTTCAAGTTCGGAGATCAAATTTTCGATCTCCGTCCGGGGTTGCTCCTCCAGAATGGCGTCGCGCAGCCGAGCGATGAAATCAATCAACTCATCTTTCCATTTGGTCTTTGGGCTGGGCTTGCCGGCCTGATTGCGCATTTCGTTGACCACGAATTGCACAATCTTCTTGGTCGGTTGGCCGCCGGCGAGTTCGACCGCCTTGTACCATGCGGTGGCACGATCATCGTTGGTTTTGAGACCGCCCAGCGGTCGAACCTGGCTCTCGCATCGAGGCGCTACTGCCAAAGTGGAACCAATTGGTTTCACTTTCGACAAGTATTGTGCGGTCTGCGCTCCCCTTATTTTGCGGTTAACATGTATCCGAGACTTTCCTGTGACGGCCTTGCAATACGCGCCCCAGCTTTTATAACCGCCCGCTTTCCATAATGCCTGTTGACGGATTTTCGCCAATGCCAGACCGACTTCTATAAAAAACAGGAGCCCGCGAAGTACAACCTCATTAAGCTGTGCGAACTTTTTGAAATCTTCATCCGGTTCTGGATTCGCCTTGGCATCAGATTCGGACCTCAATAGCTCTTTGCTGTCGCCAACGTCGTTGGTTTCCGTTAGAATCTCCTCGACGATACTCAGCGGGGTTGTATGTATCTGGCTATCTCCGGCCAGGGCGGGTTTGTGTTTTGTTTTCATCGCGGGATTCAATAGCAAACGATCTTTTCCCGAATTCTCTGCTAGATCGCCCGTTTTGACTGCTTGCGGCTTGTTTTTGCTTGCTTGGGGATCCCCTGAATTTTGCTTATGGATATGCGATGCCTGCTTGTCGCAATTTTTTTGGCGATTTCGGCAATACAAGAAGAAAATTCACAATCGGGCGAATTATTTTCATTCCGCAACTTTCCGGCGGTGGTCGCCGCCCGCAGTGGCGGTGAGTTGGCAGTTGTGCATGCCCGCTCACGCGCTTGAATCTGATCGGCGTCCGTAGCAGGGCCACGCCCACCCCAACCGGTGTCAAACAGCTTGCCGTCTCACCCCAAAAAACCGCCCTAGATAAGGGCGTCGCGCAGACGCGCGATGAAGTCAATCAACTTATCTTTCCAGCTGGTCTTTGGGCCAAGTTTACTGTTAGGGTTGTGAATCTCGTCGACCACGGATTGGACAATCTTCTCGGTCGGTTGGCCGCCGGCGAGTTCGAACGCCTTGCCCCATGCGGCGGCACTGTCCTCGTTGGTTCTGAGCACGCCCAATGGCCGGACCTGGCCTTCGGAACGAGGCGACGTTTCTCCCAGATTGAAACCAATTGGTTTCAATTGAGAAAGCTCATACATCCGCTCGACGGCGGACCAGGGAAGCCAACGTAAAAGGGCAAATGCAGCTAGCAGACCAGGATCAAAAATACTTCAAATCGTGATCATTCAAATACTTTTCCTGGACCGATTTCAACAACTCGGAAACCAAGCTCGATGATTTCAGATCTATGCTTGTAGGAATGGTATTCAACTGAGCCACCAATAATTCTCCGGATTTCCCGAGGCCGTGATCCTGCCAAAGGTTGCTAGCACTCGAAACCGGCTTGGACAAATCCAAGGTCTCAGGATATTTCCACTGATCTATCAAACTATTAAACCGGGTTCCAAACGGCTCAGGAAAAACCCGGATATTCGGCATCGACGGACGAAGCGTGAACTCATGCGCCTCCATTGTCTGATCTCCGGTTTTTCTCCACTGAAATGTCGGCCCCAAGGCAGCCGCCACACACTTTGCGTGCGTTAATTCGTTTTTCCTCAATTCAGGCTCCGACGCATTGGACAAAAAGCCTTTGTCATTCTTCGCCGCAGTTCCTGCTAGACAACCCAAATGCATCACGTCTTCCGTTAACATCAAGCCCCACCCGGGCACCCAGGTGTAACCAGGAGGTACATCCTCAAACCGCAACGGCTTCCTTGCCTCAACCATCGCCGGATTCATGGCCGCATACCACTTGTCGGCACCCACCGCCAACATCTCGCGCGCCCTCTCCGGAGTCCAGCGGTCCGCATATTGGAGAAAACGCTTACCCATATCGGGGCAAACCGTCCCCTTCCGCAACCCGAACGCATGAGCGATCATTCCCTCCACAATCAACCTTAACACCCAAACATTGAACGGAAATTGCACCGGCATTAAATGCCGAACCTCGTAACCATGCCTGGCACAACCCTCGAAAATCTCATCGTCATAACGGAATAACGTGAATCCCGCTGGTTTAGAAAACGGGTCTATCCCGCTGGACAACCTCTCCCACGCCGCCCGGAATGCTCTCGCCACAATCATCGGAGATGCCTTCTTATCCAAAAAATCCAAACAATCCGACAAATCCGGAAAGAAAGTTGGCCCCCCCTCCAACACCAACGACGCAGGATCCCGCATCACAAGCTCCGAACGAAACTCCCGTAGCTCGACATACTCACCCCCTGAACCCTGACCAGAATCCAACCCTCCCCCAGCCGTGGGCGGAGAAGCAGAACCACCAGAAACCTTAGACGATACCGTCCCAGGTGTTTTGTCCGGCGACTTGTCGGGATCAAGTTCCTTCGTCACCTCCTTCGGCGGATACGGCCCAGGCAAAATTATACCCCGAGCCGCCAAAGCCTCACCCCAAATATCCTCCTCCGTAAGAGGCTCTGGGTTCTCCTCATCCTCCGGGTTCTCTTGACCAGAAGGTGCCGACGGTGCCTGATCTACCGGGGGTGCCGACGGCGGAGATTCCAAACCAGCCGAGAGAGGCAATCCCGGCTCCACAGAGTCTTTCAATTTCTCGGAACCGGTATCAAAACCGGCACCGCGCAAATCCGGAGCCGTCTCATTTTTCTCACCAGCAGAATCATCAGGCTTCGCTTTTGAAGCCGGATCCGCCAAAGCCTGATTCTCCTCATCACCCAAAGTCTTCGACAAATGATCCGCTGGAGATTCAGACAACTCCACTTTCGGCAACCCAGACAAATCTCCAGAACCCTGAACCGCCTGTTCGGTAGATCCGGCCCACTCCGCCATGAAGGCGAAAAAACCCACTTCCAACGCCCGCGTATATTCCCGGATCTGCAAACGCAGCGGACCAAATCTGGCCTCCACGCCCGCGAGACACGCATCAAGCTCGCGCACTTTTTCCGCCGCGCTCTTTTCGACAGCAGTGCATGACAAAGGAACAAAATCGCCAAGCGGAATTTCCGCGACCGACGGTGGAACAACCGGAACCGGTATTGCCCCAAGCGCCGCCGTTGGCAACCCGGTCGGTGGTTCTATGTCAGAAGAAGCAGCCTCGGCGGAAACCCCGAATTTCTCACGCATCCACTCCGGCGCGTCCGGTGCCCAAGGTCCCAGCCCGTGCTCTTTCAACATCGCCAACCACTCCGGCCCAATCCGGCCGACCAGATGCCCAGACATCAACTCCGCCTCAACTTCCCTATAAGCCCGTTCAAAACCACTGATCGAAAATCCCCTTTTCTTGCAACCGCCATCGGCCACTTGGCGATTGTGCTCGCCAAAGAACACATCATCAAAAAATCCCCGCGCCATTCCCGGCGAATATCCCGCCAAAAACAATACCGCTACCTCGACCCGGAAATTCCGGAATCGGTCCCGGCATCGGTCCATCAATTCCTCCCGCCGCTGACCCAAGTGCTGCAGGACCATCTGGCCGACCGGGTGAATTTTCCTCGGGCGCCCCGCTCCCTTGCCGGGAACTGCACCAAGTTCCAACATGCAATTTTCGCGGGCTTCGCCAGTCAATTCCGGCGACCGCCAACGGCCTCCAGGCTGCCAGCAGGCACTCCCACTTGATTTCTTTTCCCCGTCCATAGATCAAAAAAGTTCTCCAAATTACCCAAAAGCAGGCTTGGCAACAAGAGATACAAATAATTTTCATCCTAAAGATGCAATATAATTCCCAATAATGAGGCAATTTCATCTCATTTATCGCATTATCGTCCCAATTCAATTAACGGAATACCCATGAATATAACGAATAACGTTGAAAAAACCCTTGTTATTACTAACCTAATCATTGACTTATATTCCTATAATATGTTGCCAAATGGCCTGTTTTACCCCTCAAAACACCCAAAATTCCCTCAGGCGCACCGCCTTACCCGGGATTTTGGGATGTTTATTCAGGAGGGCCACGATTTGCCGAATAAGGCATTTATATTGATCGTGTGCAGGCCCCCGAATTACGCGCAGGATGGGTGAGCTTGCGCTCCCCACGTTCCAAACCTGCGGTATTGTCACTCTTCCTGTTCTCCCGGAGGGGGGATTCGTTCGCTTCGCTCTCTCACCCACCCTCCTGCCCGAAGGGCCACTCCTTCGTTGGGGGGCCTACGGCACAACCCCCAACTCAGTCGGCAACCGGCACGATCACCCACGAGGGGTTCTCTCCGGTTGCTTCGGCGAGGATACTCCTCGCCCCTACGCTCCCCAGTCCGGAGGCCTGGAGGAGCTGCGCGAAGAAGACGCTCCCCCGCTACGCTCCTGGTCGCCTCTTCTTCTTGCCCTCGACTCCCGCTCGTCCGCGGTAGATCGAGCAGCCGCGGTTGGGCCACTTCGCTGCGCTCGAACCCAACCGCTCCTCCCCTCTGCGACGATCCGCCCGTTGGTTGTCCGCGCCTTCGGGTCGGGAGCCGGGTCCGGGGATCCGCTTTGCGGCTTCACTCACCCCGGACTCCAGCGGACCGGCCCTGTCATCCCGCTGGGGATTGGGCCGTCCAAGAGAAAGAACAAGCGCGCGGCGCAACACCCCTTCCGCTAATTCGAGACAGTCCGTAACCGGTCACGCCCCGGCCACCTACGTTAGACCGGCGCCGCGCGAGTGACTGGACCGTGAGGTCAGCGGTCGTCCCGCCAGATTCGGTCATAGCGCTCGATCACAATGACCGCGTGACCTGCCGTCCGGATGACCGACGAGCGGCAGGTGCTCAGCCCGATGGCCGACGCGAGGCGCATGCAGAAATGCTCGTTTTCCGCGTGGCCGCCAAACTCGCCGGTAGCGGGCTTGAGAATGTGGGTGGTCGACGTGTTGCCGTCCGGCACGCCCCATGAGTCGGTGACGGGATGGCGGAGCAGCGCCAGCTTCGGCTGGGCTCCTGTTCCTGACAAAACATCATGACGGCTTCTGTCTGTGGGACACCCAGATCACCGGGCGCAAAGTCACCAAAGCTCCGCTGGGCCGCGACGTGCTCGCCGACTTGCGCAAATCCTGTGGCAAGTATGGCATCAAGTTGGTGCTCTACATCTCGGAAGGTGAGTTCAAGGACAATGCGGACTACCATCCCGGCGGTTACACGCCCGCGATGAAAATGGCCCAACTCAAGGAATTGCTCACGCAGTATGGGCCGATCGAGTATATCTGGTTCGATCACGCACAAACCGATGGCGGGCTCAGCCACCAGGAAACGCTCGCCTGGTGCAAATCCTTCCAACCGGGCTGTTTAATCGGCTACAACCATGGCGACCAGCAGAGCGCCGACATCCGCCTCGGTGAAATGGGCAAACCAGGCCCGCTCCCCGACCCCAAGGCCGCCGGACAGCATATGCGCAATGAGCCGGGCAAGAACTATCTGTTAGCCGAGTTCACCTATCCGATTCTCCCGGGGCATCAGGGCGGAGCCCAGTGGTTCTACTCGTTGCCGGAGCACGACCAGCTCTGCCAGCCGGCCGCGAAACTTTACAGCGATTACCTCGGCGCGGTGAAATACGGCAACATCTTCTCCATCGACGTCGGTCCCGACTATCAGGGCAAACTGCGCCAGATCGATGTGGAGACGCTGCGCAAGGTCGGCGCGATGATCAAGAATCCGCCACCCGCGGAATGACACCAACTTCTTTTCCCCACCCTCCGGTCTGGCACCTCGTCGCTGCGCTCCTCGCCGCCGGAGCCACAGCAAACATGACGGATGGATACCAAAAAAAGTCCGAAGTGTCCAAGACAACTCTCTGGGAACTGTTTAGCTTGCTGGTGTGACCGCAGCCGTCATTTATCATTCCGTTAGCCAGCCCATCGGGCTTCTGGCATTACAACAGAAAATGGAACGTCCCCATGCGTAAATGCACAAAATTTCCAAGCTAACAATCGCCGCGCTCGCCCTGCTTGCCTTCTCGCCGATCTCCGCCGCCGACGCGCCGCCGCCCTTCCGTGGCCACGACCTGCCGCGCCTCAGGGGCGTGATGTCGCCGAACCAGTGCCGCGAGGAGGATTTCGCCGAGCTCGCCCGCTGGAACGTGAACTGCATACGCTGGCAGTTGTGCCGCAACTGGGGTGCGGCGAATTCGGATCAGGATCTTGCAGAATACGACCGTTGGCTCGACGGGCGGCTGGCGGAGGTGGACAAGGTGCTGGTGCTGGCGAAACGCCACGGCATCCGCGTGGTCATCGACCTGCACAGCCCGCCGGGCGGACGCCTGCCCGACGACACCATGAACCTGACGCAGGTGTCAGCCTTCCAGGACCATTTCGTCAAGGTCTGGGAGCGCATGGCCACGCGCTACAAGGGCAACCCGGCGGTGTGGGCCTACGACCTCATCAACGAACCGGTGCAGCACCGGCCCTCGCCCGCGGGCGTCGCCGATTGGCTGGGCATGCAGGTGCGCGCGGCCAAGGCGGTGCGGGCCATCGATGCCCTGACCCCGATCATGATCACCACCGATGATTGGAGCTCCCCGGCGGGTTTCGCCCGGTTGGCGGCGGTGGACGTGCCGCGGGTCATCTACGAGGTGCACATGTACGAGCCCCACGGCTACACCCACCAAGGGGTCAAAGGGACGGTGCCGAATCCGGCCCCGGCCTATCCCGGCATGCTGGGCGGCAAGATGGTGGACAAGGAGGTCCTGCGCCGTGTCCTGCAACCGGTGCGGGATTTCCAACTCGCCAACAACGTACACATCTACGTGGGCGAGTTCAGCGCCATACGCTGGGCGCCTGGTGCCGACCACTACCTGGCGGACTGCATCGACCTCTTCGAGGAGTACGGCTGGGACTGGACCTACCACGCCTTCCGGGAATCGCCGGTCTGGAGCATCGAACACCTGGAGCTGCCGGTGGACAAGAACCGCCACGAAAAGGCCGCCACCGACACCGCCCGGGCCCGGGTGCTCAAGGGCTGGTGGGCGAAAAACAAGCGGATCCCGGAGTAGCGCCCTGGCGGTGGCGGCATGCCTTGCAATTGCCGCGGTACAGGCGGCACCACCGGGCGCATTTGCCGCTGGCCGCGAAAATTTCGATAAACAACCCACGCTGACCGTGAACAACAATCCAAATGGGAAATTCCAGATGAAATCAAAAATTCGCCTTCGGCGTTTCTTTTTTCACTCTGCCATCACCGTCGCCACGGGGACGTTGGTTGCTCTCCCCTCCGTCGCCCGGGCCGACTGGACCGGCACCATCGGTCCTTGGAGTACTCCCGCCAACTGGGGCGGCACCGTCCCCGCCTCCGGCGTCAATGCCGTCATCAGAAATGGCGGCACCGCCCAGATCGTCGCCGGCAATACCTTTACCAACGCAGCGACTTGGATCGGCGATGCAGGCGCGGTAGGCAACGTCACCCAGACCGGCGGCACGCTCAATTCTCAAAGCGAGTTCGGGGTCGGTCACAATGGCGGCACCGGCACTTACAACTTCAGAGGCGGCACAATCAACAATACCGGCGGCAACCTCATCGTGGGGGACCTCGGTGGTGGCAACGGCACGCTCAATCTGAGCGGCACCGTCACCAACGGCACCAACTTGTATGCCAACAACTTCGTCTATATTGGCAACGGCAACAGCACCGGTGTCGCCACCGGTATCGTGACGGTGAGCGGTCTTTCCTTCCTTCACACTAATGGCCAGATCCAGATCGGTAGCGGCGGCAACGGCAACGGCACGGCCACCATCTCGGACAGCGGTCGGTTTGCCTCCGGCGGAACTACAAGCGTCGGCTGCAATGGCGGCGGCACGGGTGTGCTCAACATCACCGGCGGCACCGCGAGCAATAACGCCCTCGTCATCGCCAGCCCCGGCGACAACAACACCGGCACTGTGAACCTCTCCGGTGGCACGCTGACCGATAGTCTGTTGACTCTGGGCGGTGGCACCACCAACAACGCGCAACTCAATGTCTCCGGCACCGGAGCGTTGACGGTCGGCAACGATACTAATCTCAACGCCGCCGCAGTCGGAGCGACCGGCAGCACCTCCATCACCGTTTCCGGCGGCACCGCCACCTTCAACGGGGAGGTTCATATAGGCCAGGGAGTGGCCAGCGTGAATCAGACAACCAGTGTCTTCACGGTGTCCGGCGGTACGGTTTATGCCAATAGCTATTTCACGGTCGGTCGTGGCGGCGGCACTGGCGTCGTGAATCTCAACGGCGGTATCCTGCAAGTGGCGATTAATTTAAATAACGAAGGCACGGCCGCGACGACGTACAACCTTAACGGAGGCACGATCAGGGCCGGTGGCGCTAGCGACCAAGCAGATTTCATCCATGGAAACACCCCGCACGTTTACGTCCGCAACGGAGGGGCCATCTTCGACACGAATGGGCACAATGATACGATCAACGTCGCGATCAACCATTCGAATACCGGCGGCGACAACGCCACCGACGGCGGACTGACCAAGTTCGGCGCCGGAACACTGATTCTTATCAACGTAACCCACACCTACACCGGCCCCACCATCGTCAACGCGGGCACGCTCAGCATACTCTTCGGCAACATCAACACCACCAGCGGCGTGTTCATCGGCGCGGGCGGGTTCAACTACAGTTCCACCACCGCGTTATCACAGCCCGTCACATTCCTTGGCACCGGCGGCACCCTCAGCGGCACCGGCACCATCACCCCGGCGGTCATGGTGCCAACTGGCAACACCGTGGCACCTGGCGGTTCCACCATCGGACCCTTGAGCATCAAAGGCGGACTGGTCCTCCAAGGCACCTACCAGTGTCAGATCAACACCGACAACACGGCCACCGCCGACAAATTGGCCGTCACCGGCACTCTCAACCTGACCGGAGCCACCTTGTCAACTAGCAACCTCGGCACCGGCATACCCCCGGCAGTGGGAACCAAGTGCATCATCGCCACCTACACGACCCTGACCGGCACCTTCGCGGGCTTTGCGAATGGCGCGACCGTCACCATCAGCGGGGTGGATTACACCATCAATTACGCGGATGGCGGCAACAGCATCACCCTGACCGTCCCAGGCACGTTCGACATCTGGATGAACACCTACTATCCGGGACTCACCGGAGCGGACGCGCTTCCCACGGCCAATCCGATGGACGATGGTATCAGCAACCTGATGAAATATGCGTTGGGAATGGATCCGACGGTAACGGCCCAGCCACCGGGCGTCCGCTCCGCTAACACGCTGACCTTCACCAAGGGCGCGGCGGCCAAGGTTGACAGCAGCATCGCTTACTCCATCGAGGAGTCCACCGACCTGGTCACATGGACGGCTCCGAGCGGCCCCCCTCCGTCCGGAACGGTTGTGTATGGAGCAGATACCATCACCTACACCTTCCCGAGCGGCCCCCCCGGGATGTTCGCGCGCCTGAAAGTGCTCTCGGAGATTCCCGTTGTCCCCTTGTCCATGTCCGTCTCGCAAGATGGAACAGTCATGACCGTGACCGGCACGCGTTACACCGCCTGTCTGACCCTGCCCGAAGGTGTCTTGATCAGCCTGAAGGACCAGGCCGCTGGCCAGAACATCAGCCTGGGCAATACCGGCGACCATCTGTGGGTGGCCCATTTCACCGGCCGGAACGATGTGAATTCCGGAAACTATGCAGCCGCGAGTATGACCAGGTCCTGGGATCCCGTCCAGCAGACCCTGACCATCCTTTATAGCCAAGCCGGACTGCCCGCGGTCCGGGCCCAGTGGTCATTTTCCAATGATGCCTGGATGGACTTATCCATAACCCTGAACAACCAGACCGGTTACGTGCTGAGCGGGGTTGAGTATAACCTGCGCATGCCTACCGACAATCTTCAATCGGCCATTTTGCCCGTGCTGCCGGGCATCCAGTTCCAACGCAATTTCTTCACCGAGGGGCAGTCCTGGAACCAGGGGACCTATCCGCGCGCGCTGGTCTTTGCGGATTACGCCCATTTCCGGGCCTGTGGGGCTACCCTGACCACCTTCCCCATCCTCAACCAGGACCTGACCCAGGTGGCCAGCCACAACCTGTTCCCCGATGGCAATACCAATACCTATGTGTGGCGGCATAACTTCGTGTTGACCGAGGCCTCAGGCACGACCTGGACCAGTCCCCGCCTGCGTTTGCGAGTGGGTGACAGCGAGACCGACGGCGCTCGGGCCTTTCGGGACGATACCGGCCTGGGCCTGGTGCCCTCGCTACGCCAGAAATTGGGCACGCGCTACGATCGAGTCGCGTCCTCGCTGTCCACCAAGGTGGGCGCCGATTGGATGTTAACCGATTTCGGCCTGACCTTGGCCAATCAGACCGGGTATTCCAACATGTGGCGGGGCCTGCCTGGCCCGGCCCTGCTGTTCATTGTGGGCTGGTCGCGCGGGGGCTCTGACGAGAGCAATCCCGACATCTTTCCAGTGGATCCAAAGCTGGGCACCGATGACCAGTGGAAACAAGTCTTCCAGTCGGCCAGTGCCGCGGGTCACCTGAACATGCCCTATCTGAACCCCAGCTTCTGGAATGCCAATTCCGAAACCGTGAAATCCATGACTCCCACGCTATTCGCCGCCTATAAGATAGACGGCACCCCCCAGATCGAGAATTACGGAAATGTGCTGAATCCCCATATGGGCTATGCCACATGCCCCTATGCGCCGGCCACCCAGACGCGCCTTGCCAGCAACTTCGTTGAATTGTCCCAGAAGATGCCCGTTGACTTAGTCTGGGAGGATCAGGTCGGCGCGCGTTACGGGGCGGATTACAGCACCTATACGCCCAATCCGATGCGGACTGCCCAGGGCTGGCTGGCGCATACGCGCACCCAGGCCCAACAGGGTCTGATGACCGAGTTCGGCTATGACCGCATGGTGGAAACCCATGTGGGATTCCAAGGCAACTACCTCCTGGCCCAGCAAGAGAACTGGGGGGATTTCGGTCCCAAATACTGGGGTGTGGACACCTGGCGCATCTGGCCCGTGGTGCCCATGATGGCCCGCGACAAGGTGATGTTCTACAATACGCCGGATAATAATTGTGTTTCCAAACAGGTGCTCACCTGGAGCCTCGCCATGGGACAGATGCTCAGCTGGGCCCTGACAGGAGGGCATTACCGCGATCCCTGGCATTTCACGGCCGATGCGTTCCAGCGCCATGTCATGGCCCGCTACGCGGATCAGACCCTGCAGGATTTTGCCGTGTTGCCTGACCATATCACCCGTAGCAGCTTCGGCGACTATACGGTCTGGGCCAATGAATCCCAGACCCAGGACTGGCAGGCACCGACTGGACCCCGGTTGGCCCCGGGCGGCTGCTGGGTCACGGATCGCCAGGGCCTGCTGTCCGCAGGCATCTTTACAGCCTTCAACGGCCAGCCTCTGACGGCCGGTGATCATTACCTCATTGTGGAGACCCGCAACGATGGCCTCACGGTGCGCCATCTCCAGGGTCCGGACACCCCGCTGATCCTCCAGACGGCCAAACCGGTCCAGTCGGTGACCGCCCAGTTTGATCAGGGAAATTCCCAGGTGCCTTTCCACATGGAAAACGGCCAAGTGTATCTGGACGTCCACAGCAAGCTGCTAGGGCAGGACGTGCGATCCTACGAATTGTCCTTCTGAGAATAGCACATCGAACATGTCGGATGGATACCAAAAAGAAGTCCGAAGTGTCCAAGACAACTCTCAGGGAACTGTTTAGCTTGGCCGGCGTCACCGCAACCGCCATTTATCATCCCGTTAGCCAGCCCTGCGGGCTTCTGGCATTTCAACAGGAAATGGAACGTCCGCCGTCATCGGCGGCCCCACCCAGGAACTCTGCCGCGCCGTGCGCGGCGAAGAACCCACACCGGTCTCCAACTTCATCGACCACGCCGGCCCGCTAACCGAAATGGTGCTCGTCGGCAACCTCGCCGTGCGCCTCGGCAAGAAGATCGACTGGGACATGCAAAACATGAATGCCCGCGGCCTGCCCGAAGTCAAGGAGCACCTCAAGCGCAGCTACCGCGCCGGTTGGGAACCCAAGCTCACCTGAGCCGGGGGGGCGGGCAGAATGCCCAATACTGTTTACTTGGTCAGTGCAGGAACCGGGCGGGAAGAAGGCGGCGGGCGTTCGGCGAGCTCAGCCGAGCTGCAGAATGCCCGCGCCACCGTGGCGCGGAATGTGGGGTCGCCGGTGCGCACCGGAGACCCCTAGACCCGGAGAAAACCCATTAACTCCGGGAAAGCGATGGCTCGCGAGCGAGCCGATTTTGAATTTTGAATTTTGAATTATTGATGATGAATAACCGGGATTCAGCCACTGACATGCGTGAAGCAAATCTCCCATTCAAAATCCAAAATTCAAAATTCAAAATTTCTTCATCTCCTGCGGCGCAGCAGGGCGAGCACCCCGAAGCCGCCGAGGAGTGCGGCGATGTCCGGCTCGGGGATGGCGACCCCGGCAATCGCGATGTTGATGGTCGAGAGCGACGCGTCGTTCAGGCCGGATTGTTGGCTGAGGCCGGACAGGGCGAGGTTGCCCGAGAAGATGCCGGTGGTGCCGGTGTTGAACGTCACGTCGAACGTGTTCGTGCTGCCGGCGGCCAGGCCGGTGAACGAGCTGGCGGTCGTGGTGAACTGGCTGGTGTGACCGGTTAAAGCATAGGTTCCGCCGAGCTTGTCCTGATAGCTGCTGAGCAGGGTATTGGCGAGTTGGAAGGTGAAGGTGTAGTTGGTGTTGAGGTTCAGGCCGGTGCCGAAGTCCAGGGTGTAGCTCGTGCCACTGCCCGAGAGCCCGCCGGTGCCCGCGACCTTCGAGAACGCCGCATCCGCGAAGTCGTAAACCGTGCCGCTCACCCCGA
>Ga0194037_1002236_pt1 | contig 13096 bp, 7 predicted proteins | sample JunL306m_MetaG_FD_148653 | JGI IMG/M metagenome (GOLD analysis project Ga0194037, IMG submission 148653) | Anoxic zone freshwater microbial communities from boreal shield lake in IISD Experimental Lakes Area, Ontario, Canada - Jun2016-L304-6m | ecosystem: Environmental > Aquatic > Freshwater >...
TGATAGTGGGTGAACTGCTGGACCAAAACCGTCTTTAAATACGGTAGTTACATGATAATCTGCATTTAATGAAAAATTACCCCATCCTATTCTACCAGTCAGACTAAATAAGTAAGAATCAAAGAAGCTTGAATTATATTCTTTAACTGTATAGGAGGTTCCATGAAGGCTATTGCCATTCTTGTCTAATAAATTTTTACCTTTTGTATATGCATTAACTAACAACCCAAATTTAGCTCCAACTGCAAACTTCCATGATTTATTAGGATTTACAGGATCAGTAAAATATCTTAACTCTACAGGAAGAGTAAGGTACATTGTAGTTAATTTAAATTTACTGTAAGTTGTATTATTGTCAAATTGTACAGTGTCTTTACTTAAATTAATACTCTGGTTGCTAAAAAAGATATTGTTACAGGTTAATCCTAAGCCATAAGCAGAACTAAAATGTGGATTTGATTTAAATGGTTTATCCAACATCAGGTAAAAATTAAAGTGACGTGAAAAACCACCAGTATTTACCCAAGAAGGTTTATTTAACCAATCATCAGTCCCAAATTGAATCATAAAATGATCATTAGCTCTATTGTTGAAGTTTATTTTACTCCAATCTTTTTTAGGGGAAGCTGCAGGTTTATCCGTTGGAATATTTACTAATTGTTTAGTAGAGTCATTAGCTACAGTTGTTGAATTTTTATCTTTTTTAGAAGATTTTGTTTTATTCTGAGCAAAAACAGCGGTTATACAAACTACCGACAATAATAAAAGAAAGCATTTTTTCATTCTAAGTATATAATTTGAAAGAAACAAAAGTAATAGAATTAGGATGTTTATAAGGGTTAAATATTAGCAAAAGGTTTAATTAAGTAAAAGTAAAATGCAAAAAGTAAAAAAACGGCACCTAAATAACACTAAAATACTTCACCAAGATTTACAAAGAATCCTTTAGAGCCATCCGTTCCAAATCCATAATCTATACAAAGGTTTGCTCCAGAGAGTTTATTTAATTTAATCCGTAATCCAGCACCGTAACCTATAGCATTTGAACGGAATTCTTTAGAAAACTGTGTAGAAAAAGATTCAGAATTAACAAATACTACCCCACCAAATAAACCAGAGCGGGTAATATCGAATCTGTATTCACTTTCAAAGTATATCATTTGCTTTGCTCTGTATCTTCCCTGAATATACCCTCTTCCGCTATTAAAATAATCATCCCATCCGGTACTTGGCAGTAATAAATACGGAGGTTTACCAGCGGTTGTTAGCCAGTCTAAATTCCAGAATGCAAGAACACTATGTTTATTTGCGGATAAAGGAATGTATTTACGAATATCTACCTGTAAAGATTGCCAGTCGTTATCGCTACCCAACCACGTATAATTTGGCCTGAATATTGCGGAAGCATACCATCCATTAACTGGATTAATCTGATTTAGTCTGGAATCATATTGTCCTCTTAATACCAATCCGGAGGATGTGGATTTGGTTTTTACAACAGATCCATTATTATCATAACGTTGGAAACTCGTTTTTACATTTGCTGGTGGATTTACCTCTTCAATATTCCAGAGATAATCATAAAAGAAACCACCTCCTAATAGAAAATTGGGCACTACTTCTTTCATTACAGATTGATGAATCTTTGCGTAAGAAAAATTGATTGTATAACCATTCGATAATTCTGTATGTCCACCCAAGCCATAAGTATCAGAAGGATAATCCAGATAACGCCAGTCTACAATTATATTGTATTTATTTTTGGCTGTCCAGATATTTGCCTGAAAAGGAAGAATCGTCTGATTATATTGTGAAAAAGCAATACTGGCAAGCATATTAGAAACCTTTGCAGTAGTATCAGAAGTTGTATAAAATCCAATATTAGATGCTACTATAGCAGCCCAACCAGTTTGTAATGTATAACCAACTGCTGGCACATTTGCAAAATGGAATCTCCAGGGTTCATGTTTTGTATCTGTATTATCCTTTCTTTCTTTATGAAATAATTGATGATACACATCTACTAAATCTTTTTGTGTATTTTGGGGAATAGTATTATTGGATAACAATTTAGTAGAATCGGTTACAATTTCCTGTGCATGCAAATTGGTGCTTGTAAACCAGCAAAAAAGAAAAAAAGTAAACAGTTTTTTTGAATATAGCACTAATAATGTAGTTTAATAATGTTTTAGAAGACCTTTAAACCGGATAAAAGTTTATTGTTAGATACTTAATGCAGCCATTTTATGCATGCAAAGTAGGGTATTTAACATAAATATAAATTTTAGTACAAAATTCAATAGAAAATATTAAATACTTATATCGACTCTCAATTTTCAGAAGAATGCTTGAATGTTATTACTTTTGAGAACTTATAATCAGCTTATGAACGAAAAGCAATATGTACTGTCTGCGGCGGAAATAAATATAATTATCAAAAGACTGGCATTGCAGGTAGCAGAAAATGTATCGGACGATAATACCGAATTTATCATAGTTGGAATAATGCCAAGAGGATTTTCTATAGCTCAGAAAATAGCGGATTCACTAAGTAAAGTTATTACCAACCCTATCAACTTAATATCATTATCGATGGACAAAGACAATCCAACAGAAATTGTACTGGATAAACAGCTGTATTTCAACCATAAAAATATTCTTATTATAGATGATGTTGTAAATAATGGGCGCACACTTACTTATGCTATAAAACCTTTTCTTAATTATTTACCCAACAGTATTCAAACGCTGGTACTGGTGGAAAGAATGTATAAATTATTCCCTATTAAAGCGGATTATATCGGATTATCAATTGCTACTACAAATGAGGATCATATTGTGGTAGAAGAAATGGATGGAGAAATTGTTGGGGCTTATCTAAAATAAAAAAGTTGCCAGTTACTGGGTTCTGGTAACTGGCAACTTGTAACATTAATATTCTTACACTAAAGCATTCAATACCAGTTCCTTCACTTTATCCATTGGTATTCTCTCCTGCGTCATAGTATCTCTGTGACGGATTGTAACCGTTCCATCTTCAATTGTTTGATGATCTATTGTAACGCAGAATGGTGTACCTATAGCATCCTGACGGCGGTAACGTTTTCCTATCGCATCTTTTTCTTCGTAAAAGCAACGGAACAAAGGCTTACACTCACTCATTAGTTTCTCTGCTATTTCTGGCAGACCATCCTTCTTAGTTAATGGGAATATAGCCAGTTTATTAGGAGCAAGCTTTGCCGGAATATTTAATACCACACGGCTATCGGTGCTGCCATCTTCTTTCGTAATTGTTTCTTCTTTATAAGCACTGCAAAGTACCAATAGGAACATTCTATCCAGACCAATAGAAGTTTCAATTACATAAGGAATATAGTTGCCATAAGGCTTTCCTGTAGCAGGATCTATATCCGCATCATAGTAATTCTGTTTCTTTTTACTATATAACTGATGTTGCGTTAAATCGAAATCGCTTCTGGAATGTATACCTTCTACTTCCTTGAAACCAATAGGGAATTCAAATTCAATATCACATGCTTCCTTAGCATAATGGGCTAATTTAACGTGATCGTGATAGCGATATTTTTCTGCAGGAATACCCAGACTCTTATGCCAGTTTAATCTTTCTTCTTTCCATACTTTATACCACTCTCCTTCTGTGCCAGGACGAACAAAGAATTGCATTTCCATTTGCTCAAATTCTCTCATTCTAAAAATGAACTGACGGGCAACTATCTCATTTCTAAAAGCCTTACCGGTCTGTGCAATACCAAAAGGTATCTTCATTCTCGCAGTCTTTTGTACATTCAGAAAGTTTACAAAAATACCCTGAGCAGTCTCCGGACGTAAGTATACAATATTATCATCAGGGTTATCGGAAGCTACTGCTCCAAACTCTGTTTTAAACATTAAATTAAACTGACGGATATCGGTCCAGTTGCATGTACCACTTACAGAACAAGACATTTTGTGTTCATAGATCAAATCCTTTAGTCCGGCAAAATCATCTTTAGCCAGTAACTGATCCATTGCAGCTATCAACTCCTCCCCTTTCTTAATCTCCCCTTTTGCATTCAGTGTATCTACAAAACCTTCTATTAAATGATCTACACGGTAGCGCTTTTTGCTATCCTTGTTATCAATCATAGGATCGCTGAAATTATCTACGTGTCCACTCGCTTTCCAGGTGGTAGGATGCATAAATATAGCAGCATCAATACCCACAATATTCTCATGAAGCTGTGTCATACTCTTCCACCAGTAGTCGCGGATATTCTTTTTCAATTCACATCCAAACGGACCGTAATCATACACGGCACTTAGTCCATCGTAGATTTCACTACTTTGAAAAACAAATCCATATTCTTTCGCATGGGCAATTATCTGCTGGAAGGTAGTCTCGTTATTCGTACTCATAGCTGCAAATATAGTTGTATGAAATAAATTGAAGAAAGTTTAGGCTATTATCCTTGATAGTATTTTTACTATAAATCAATCATTTTAGGGTAATCAATACCTCATTCCATTATTTTTGCCGCATGGTCCCGTAGTTCAATGGATAGAATAGGAGTTTCCTAAACTCTAGATATGAGTTCGATTCTCGTCGGGACCACAACTTATAATTCGTTTACTAATCATAAACGAATTATTTTTTTATAGCCCATATAGATTATGTAAAAATCAATCTTTCAGCCCATTTCTCCTACCACTTCACCATCATACTCAAATTAATAATCCTACCATCAGTTGGAGCCCATATTTCTTTAAAAGAAGGATTAGTATAAGGTGCCAATACAACGCTGCTGGTTTTATTCTGACGATAATCAAAGATATTCTCACAGTTTATCACAAAAGAAAAGATCCCCGTTTTATAATTCATCATTAAAGCACCAAATAAATAACTATCAGTTTGAGTGCCATTATCAAGATATTGTTTTCCAAAATAAGTAGCTTCTATACCCGCTCTAAAATGATCACTAAATTCATATTGAACAATCGTAGCTAACTTGTCTTTAGCCAGTAAAGGCACATTTGGATTAACGGCATTATAAGTTCTTCTTGCATCGGTATATACATAACCAAAATACAATTCCAGTTCGTCTTCTTTCAACTGTACATAGGTTTCCGAACCCGAAGTTTTAAGTGCACTATTTTCGTTGTAATAGAGATACTTATTAGTAGTAGAATCTAGCAAAATTGGCTTGCTTATTTCAGTATGGAAGAACGTTTGATTGAAGGTAAGATTCCAATCACCAATTTTGGTTTTATAGTTCATATCACAGTTAATTCCATAACTGCGTTCCGAAACAATATTAGAAGTATAGCCCTTCAAATAACGGTAATCTCTTTCGTCCAGTTCAGCATTAAATATCTCAGGCGTTTTATATCCTAAACCTCCTCCCAATCTGAAAGTAAAAGGCTTACTGGGTTTATACATCAAAGATATTCTTGGCAACAGGTAACTGCCATATTGATTATTATTATCCAAACGTATACCACTCTGTACAAAAAACTTAGGGCTTATCTTCCAGTCGTCCTGAATAAACATTCCAATGGTATTGCTTTGTTCATTAGGTATTGGCGTAGTATCGGGTAATTGTTTACTAAAATTGTCGCCATTAAAATTTATTCCAGCCACCCATTTATGGTGTTTACTATTATGATTATAGGCAACTTCTGAGTACCATAAGCTTTGGTTTCCTTCCAGTTTATTTAGGTTGGTCTCTACCCTTCTATTAAAAAAGCTAATACTTCCTTTAGCAGTAATAGCATCGTTGCTGTTTAGTTTTTTATCCCAGCTTATATCGGCTGTATGACGTATGCTCTTATTGCTTACAAAAAAGCTGTGGAGTGCATTGGGTTTATTATCTATTACCTGCATATCCCCACCCTTTCTATCTTCGTATGTAAGGGTGTACCCTATTGCAGTTTCAGTATTATGTTTTCCATAAATGAAGAAGCGTGGATGTATAAAAACATTATTAATTTCAGGCACATCACTAAACCCATCTTTATCTACATCTATTACATGCTGATTGGTTGCACCTGCAAAAACGGTAAACCCAAAGTTCTTATTTCTACCACTATGAAAGGTGTTAAAATTAGTTTCTTCCAGCGTACTTCTGTTCAAAGTAAAACTGTGTTCTTCATGCTTTAGCTTTGGTTTCTTAGATATAAGATTTACCATACCAGCAATGGCGCCTCCTCCATACAAGGTAGAGTTCGATCCTTTTACCAGTTCTATCTGTTGTAAATCCAATGGTGGTATTTGAAGTATGCTAAAGCTTCCACCATAACCTCCATATAGCGGCATTCCATCTCTAAGCAATTGTGTGTACTTACCCGACAATCCCTGTATTCTCATATCTGCATTTCCGGTTGCAGCACTCGTTTGTTGAATTTGCACACCAGCAATATCTCCCAGCATACCTACAATATTTCCCGGTTTTATCTGATTTTCTTCATGTACTTCTTCTGCTCCCAACACTTCTACTTTAGTAGGTAAATCTTCTATTCTCGAATTCGTTCTGGACGAAGACACTAACACAACTTCCTCCATTTGTTCTTTCTTTTCATTTAGATAAATAACTACAGGATTACCATTTGTATTATCAGTATCTATCAAAGTATCTTTTGTTTCAAACCCAGAAGAGGAAAATGTAAATATCTGTTTTGAAGGAGTTATTTGGTTTAAAACAAACCTGCCCAATGTATCGGTGGTAATACCTTTTTTAGCGTTCTTAGCATGAATAGATACGCCCATTAAAGGTTCTTTGTTTGCAGCGTTTATTACTTTTCCTTTTACCTGAGCCTGAATCATATTAAACGAAAGGGTACAACAAAGCAGCAGAATAAGTTTGGTACTTATATATTTTTTAATCATTTTTTAGTTCAATTCAACGGCAAAAGAAATAATTATTAGTATTCCGGTACTTAATCAGATAACATTTCATTAATATTTAATCTGAGCAACTATTATTTAATTCAATTGTAAGGAATGGTAAACCCATAGGGGAGATTATTACAGAAAAATAACTCGCACTATAAAATCCTCAACTCCGTTCTTCTGTTTTTCTGACGCCCTTCCTCCGTGCTATTATCTGCAATGGGTTGTGTAGCACCAAAGCCCTGCGTAGTAATTCTATTTTCTGCTATCCCCTTACTAATCAGGAAATATTTTACCGCATCTGCTCTTTGCTGCGATAGCAATTTGTTTGCCTGCTCCTTTCCTACATTATCCGTATGGCCATTTATTGCAATATTTATCTCCGGTTTATGTTGCATATATTCTACCAGTTGCTCCAGTTCTTTATACGATGCAGCTTTCAGTACCGCACTCGCATTATCAAACTCCAGATGATGAAACACATAATGTTTTGCTGGCTCATAGGTCATGTTCAGACTAAATGGTTCGGGAAAACTTTCGTTGGCTTCCAGTGCAGGCACATCTATATTGCCATACACCGTAGTATCTTCAATCGTTTTTAGTTTAATAATATAGTTATGTCCAGGCTCCACTTTTACCGATGCATCCCCCTCATTATTGGTATATAGATTATACGTTTTTTTAGCGTCTTTTGATGCAAGAATAATCTCCTCATGCTTTAAAGGCTGCTGACTTCTATTAGTAAGATGCACCTTTATAATGGCTCCTTTAATGGTATCTTTTATTACCGGTTTTTTAGTCTGCGAAAAGCCAGTGTTGGCTAATAATATCAACAGCAATAAGGGAAGTATTCTATTCATAATACAGTTTTAAGAGTAATAAAGGTATATAGTAATTTACCCTTGAGTGATATAACGAGGTTGAAATGTTTGTTAATTGAGATTTTATAACAAATACTATAGAATAACAGCAGGTGCTTTTTTTACTTTTTATTTTTTCCTTTTTACTTTGATTAGGGCGTTCCGCTGAGGCGGCCGTTGCTGCTCTTCCTATCTTTCCTACCACTATATCAAGCCCATATTAATAGCAGGTTCAGGGGTGGTAGCAAAGGATATTCCCTGCTGCAACTAACGCGAATACAAATACATCGCTCTGCCTTTGTAAGTAGTTATTTAGCTGATTGAACACCATTTTTTCATTTTACCAGCTCCCCGTGCATGTACCACGAACGATCCGTGCTTATGCCCGAACGACTCGTGTATGTTCTACGAACGATCTGTGCTTATGCCCGAATGACTCGTGTATGGGCTACGAACGATCCGTGCTTATGCCCGAACGATTGGTGTATGGACCACGAACGATCCGTGCATATCTCCGAACAGTCCGTGTATGCTACACCGTTAAGTCCGGAATGCATCATTGTTAATCCTGCAGTGGTATACCGTTGTCTGCGTTATGTGTAACTGGTATCTGTTTTATGTATAACCGTTAGTTGCGTTCTATACTCTTGTTGATACTTATATAGTTATTTGTCACTCCGTTGTTGATACCATTTGTATGAGTATGTAATTACCAATCATCCGGTGGAGATGGTTTTGGGGTGGAAATTGAAAGTGTTTATATATTACTGATATTGTATCCGCAAAGATAGTAAAGGCTTCAACGGCCGCTTGATGAGAAGTAATGTGATAATTAATAACTTAATAGAAAAACACTAATCGTTATATAATCTTACTTGTTTTATATAAAGTTGATTTGTTGCACCTTCCAGTTTAAATTCCAGATCAAGTCCAAAATCAAGATATGATTTATTGGTATGAGTTTGATTAAAAAAATATTGTTTAATATATTCTAATTGATTAGCAAGATTCTGTACTTGATTTTCATTCATAAGTAAAATACCATTATTAAGATTAGACAATGAAATAATATCTATTATCTTTTTATTTTCATAAATCTCATTAGAAGCATCAGGATAGCAAATAAATTGATCACAGGTATTTCCAGGTTTAGGGCTTACTACTTTTTCATCACCTAATTGAGCATTTATAACAAAGCCGTCATTATTGGAACGATATATATTTTTAGTAATTGCTACTCCGTTTACGTTTTCGTTTGGAAATGATCTATGGACAAGAATTCCCATATAAACATCTTCATGGTTTATTCGATAATATTCACGTTCTTGAAATGCTTCATATGTCCATAAACTTGACCATACTTTTTTAATAGCCATGTCGATAGGTTTCTTAGTACTATTAACAGTACCAGTAAAAGATGAATACAAACCAGCACCAGAAAATCCTTCTGCATCTTCAGCATTAGTAGAGGAACGAAAACGCATTCTGGTAAACTGTCCCGCATTAGTAATTTTTGATACAACTTCTTTTATTAAATTAGAATCTATAGGCGTATTTTCAATTTGATTTCTTATCTTACTAAGATAGTATTCAATTGAATCTTTATTATTTCTAATTTCTGTATAATTTAATAATTTCATCAGAAGGGATTTTACCTCAGTTTGGGATACATGTTGATGATAGAAATAAAAAGGAATTGCAAATGCAGATTCGGGCACCTTAAAGTTTGCATGTAAACTAAGCTTATTCAGTATACCTAAATTAGAAGCTTTATTGCCTACATATTTTATAGAACTCTTTCCTAAATCATTAATATCAATTAAAGTATGGAGTGAGAGATCGGCATGGGGAATATTTGTTTTTTGTGTATAATTACTTTGAAGAGTATTAGTAGATAATCTAATATCAAAAGTGTCCTTATTGACTGCAAAAATTACCTTCTGATGATTAAACTTCATTAAGGCTGAATCATTATAAGCCATTTTATAAGCACATATTGGAATTCTTCTATTTTGCCCTAGTATCGTTAAATGACTTAATGGAGTCTGAAACTCCGCAACTATAATTCCTGCAACAACTGGTAGATAAATAGGTGTTTTATCAATCACTATAATGTCGTCTGGATGAATATCGTTTTTTTCTTTCTCAATATCTTTTATAAATTTCAATGTACCATAATTCTGGCACTTACTTAAGGCTTGAAAACTTAGATTTTGATAAATATAAGATGGAGTAATTATGGATAAATGTTTAGGAAATATTTCCTTGTTACTTAGTAACCTTGAGCTGTTTAATAACAGGTGAAAATCCTTTTTAAAACACCCCGAATTCAATACACTTTCGTATAACTTAATTACCATTGGTAAAGGCATAATATCAATAGGGGATATTTCAAGAACATAACTTTTAAGTGACTGAAAATAATTAAGATTTGCAAGAAGATATCTTCTATTGGGATTGTCAGAATAGTTAATAGAATTAAAACTTTCCAGATCAATTTCAGTATTGGCTAGTGTTGAACAGAAATCATAATGAAATTTGTATCTTTTTGAATTTACAAAATATAATACATCTTTATTTAAATCATAAACAATAATAATAGATGATACTTGCCCGTATCTATTGGACAATGGATATCCGCTTAATTTATCAAAGTCGCTTTTGCTATTCAGCTTAGGCAGAGAGCTCTGGGATAATAAACAAATAGAGAAAAATAAAAAACAACAGCTTAATATTATACTTTTTATATTCATTGTAATAGTTTAAAGTAGAGCCGAATGTAAAGCAAAATATTAATTATGTTAGTTCAAGCACTATAAAATATGATAGCTATAACCGTCATATCCCCAAGATAGGTTTGCTGGTTTATTCTTTTCTAAGCGAATTTACCCTTCCAACGCTCCAGGATAATTGATAATGAATAATTTAAAACTGATAATTGGAGCGTACTGACGGGTGGAGCGTTGTATTTGTATTGCGTTACGGATAGAAGGGAAAATCCTTTATTTTTTCTGCGCCTGTACTCCCAGTAATAAAGCGTAATTCGGCTCAGAAAAAATAAAGATTGGAATGATAGCCGGGGCCAAAGGCAACGCCATACTAATTAGCTAATTTGATAATGTGCTGATATGCTAATTGAATACAAGGGGAACTTATTGTAGTAATCTTATATGTATTAAACGACCTAAACATTAAACGCTTTGAACCATTTAAACACCTGAACAACAAAAAACTTTTATCCTACGAAGGATTTATTATATTGCCTCGTCTATTATTTAAATTATTCTTTATGCAAAAGAAATTAGTACAATTAGTATTGGCTATGGTATTGTGTATACCTACCATTTTCGCACAAGGACCTGCAGTAACATCGTGGGTGGTAAATACCACCGGAGCAACGGGCTATGGCGGCATAAAATCGAACGTGCAACAGGTGCAATATTCTACCAACTATGTGTACATCAGCTGTACCTGTATACCGGGCTACAGCATTGGTCCGTGGAATGGCAATCCTAATACACCGAGCAATCAGAACTTTGTATATAAGATTCCACGCAATCCGGCTAAGAACAGCGGCACTGCTACTACGGTAGGAAACGGGCATACGGGCGTATGGACGAATGGGGTATCGATATTTAATGTAAGCGATGCAATGAGTTATAACAATGCAGGGGTATGGAATAGAAATGCATACTACTGGGAGGGCGATAAATTTGGCACCGTTACCAATGGGTTCGATAAATGTTTAGGCCATCCGCAGCAGCAGGGAGAATACCATCATCATGTGAGTCCGAAGTGTTTGTATGATATTAACGACAGTACCCACCACTCTCCCATTATAGGGTATGCTTTTGATGGGTATCCGGTATACGGGGCTTATGGATATAGCGATAGTATGAATACAAGCAGTAAAATAAGAAGGATAAGAACTGGGTATCATGTAAGAAGCATCAGTGCTCGTACTACCTTGCCAAGTGGCGCTACTGCTTCGTCGGCAGGGCCTGCTGTTTCTACAACCTATCCTTTAGGTGCTTTTCAGGAAGATTATGTGTACACAGCTGGATATGGTGACCTTGATGCAAGGAATGGCCGCTATTGCAAAACACCTGAATATCCTAATGGTACTTATGCCTATTTTGTTTCTCTGGATAGTACCCTTACACCCGAATATCCGTATACCTTTTTTGGCAGTTACTACGGCGTAGTTCCTGCTGGTAGTATTGGGCCAACATCGGGTCATACTACTATTACAGAAACAGTTACTACCTATGTACCTTCAACAGGTGTTCCTGTAAATATTATCAGCTTTACCGGTAAAAGCTTAAGCGAGTATAATCGTCTGGACTGGATCGTAAATACTGAAATTGATAATGCTTATTTTGAGGTAGAAAGATCGATTGATGAATCCAATTTTGAAAAGATTGGCACTGTAAATGCAATAGGCAATATGACCGAACAACATAGCTATCAGTTTATAGATAGTAAGCCGCTGGAACAAGGATATTATCGTTTTAAACAGGTGGATAAAAATGGTTCCTATACCTATTCCAATCTGGTGAGACTTAACAGAAAAGAATCTATGAGTATTAAGCTGTATCCTAATCCTACTAGCAATTATTTATTCCTTTATATCAATCCAATTGTGGAAAATAATTTCACAGCAAGTTTAATTGATGGGGTAGGTAAAGTGGTGCTGACACAGAAGAATATTCAGCCTACTATCAGTTATTCTTTTGATGTTACCAACCTTCCTAAGGGAGTCTATTATCTTCGTTTACAGAATGAAAATACGAGCTATAGCGAGAAGGTGGTGGTGAAGTAATTGAACACAAATGTGATAATATGATGATTGGATAATGTGATAATTAATACAAGGGATTTAGGAGACAGGAGGTAGGAGAATACAAATTTGATGATTTGATAATTTGATGATTTGATAATTAATACAGGGAGATAGGAGACAGGAGTGAGGAGATAGGAGAATACAAATTTGATGATTTGATGATTTGATGATTTGATAATTAATACAGGGAGATAGGAGAATACAAATACACGGGGAGGATTATTTTTCTTATAGTTATAATACAAGGGGAGCAAAATCATTTTGATTTTGCTCCCCTTTTTATTCCTTTATATTGTATTATTTACCGCTGAATTCTTTAACGGTATCAACAAATGCTCTTGCATGATCTACCGGAACGTTTGGTAAGATACCATGTCCAAGATTGGCTACATAACGATTGGTGCCAAATGCCTTTATCATAGTCTTTACTTCTTGTTGAATTACGGGTATTGGTGACAATAGTTTTGCTGGATCGAAGTTACCTTGCAGGGTAACATTATTGCCAGC
>Ga0194037_1002237_pt1 | contig 13095 bp, 9 predicted proteins | sample JunL306m_MetaG_FD_148653 | JGI IMG/M metagenome (GOLD analysis project Ga0194037, IMG submission 148653) | Anoxic zone freshwater microbial communities from boreal shield lake in IISD Experimental Lakes Area, Ontario, Canada - Jun2016-L304-6m | ecosystem: Environmental > Aquatic > Freshwater >...
ATTTTGAACAACGGGTTGGAATTTATCCTCAAACTGAAGGTTTGTTTAAAGGAATAACTTTTAATAAACAGCTCATCAATTCCATTACTAAAATTTTGGATGATGAAGGAAAAATGCGTCCAAATGCTTCGCCTGAATTAGCTAAGATCAGTTCAAAAATTGTAGAAAAAGAAAAAGAAGTTCGGTCGAAAATAAATAAGATTTTTACCAAAGCAGCAGATAATGGCTGGCTTGCAGATAGCGGAATTACTATACGTGACGGTCGTTTGGTTTTGCCTATTTTGGCTGAGTTTAAAAGGAATGTTGTTGGATTGGTTCATGATGAGTCGGCAACAGGACAAACAGTTTTTATTGAACCTACAGAAGTTTTTGAACTCAATAATTTTATTCGTGAATTGCAAATTGCTTTTAGGCGCGAACGAGAAAAAATATTGCTTGAACTAACAAATACCATTCGTCCTGAATTACCTGAAATTGAAAAATACACCCAGCGAATGGGGCTTGTTGATTTTATCAGAGCTAAAGGTTTGCTTTCAATTGAACTCGATGCTGATATGCCCATCCTCAATAAATTTGCTCAAACAAAATTGGTAGATGCGTATCATCCGTTACTCAAACTTTCTCATCAAAAAGCAGGACTAAAAGTTGTTCCTTTAAATTTTGAATTGAACAGAGAAAAAAGAATTGTGGTGATATCGGGACCAAATGCCGGAGGTAAATCTGTTTGTTTAAAAACGGTTGGGATACTTCAATATATGTTGCAATGTGGTTTGTTAATTCCTGCCAAAAGCCATAGCGAATGCGGTATTTACAATGATATGATGGTTGATATTGGCGATGAGCAATCCATCGAAAATGATTTGAGTACCTACAGCTCGCATTTATTGCACATGAAATATTTTACTGAATTTGCCGATGCCAAAACTTTGTTTCTGATTGATGAGTTTGGAACAGGAACCGATCCGCAATTTGGTGGTCCGCTGGCCGAAGCAATTTTAAACAGACTGAATCAAAAAAATGCTTTTGGAGTGGTGACAACACATTATAGCAATCTTAAAAATTTCGCTTCACAAACAAAAGGGTTAGAAAATGCATGCATGTTATTCGATCATACTAAAATGCAGCCAACCTATATTCTTGAACTTGGTAAACCCGGCAGTTCGTATGCGTTTGAGATTGCAACAAAAACAGGATTGAATAACCAGATCATCGAATATGCTAAAAGTAAAGTTGGCGATAAGCAACGTAAATTGGATGATATCTTAATCGAATTAGAGAAAGAAAAAGGGCAGGCAATTGAGTTGAAGAAAAGGTATGAAGAAAATAATTTGAAATCAAAAAATCTGATCGATGATTATTCGAAATTGAAAACAGAACTTGATACAAAGAAAAATCAATTGCTTAAAGATGCGAGGATGGAAGCTCTTGCCATTATTACCGAAGCCAACAGTCAAATAGAAAATACCATTCGCGAAATTCGTGAAAACAAAGCCGACACTGAAACAATGCGCAGTGTACGAAAAGATATCAAAGAAAAAACCGAAGAACTAAAAACTCAGGTTTCAGAAATTTTACCAATATCAACTGTCACTTCAAGCTTGTCATTTCGAGCGGAGTCGAGAAACGAGAAGCAAACTATTGCTATTGGCAACAATGTAAAAGTTGATGGTTTTGATTCAATAGGAGAAGTGGTAGAACTTAAGAAGAATAAGGTTCTTGTAGCTTTTGGGAATATGAGTAATTGGATAGATGCAAAAAAAGTTGTTACTATTTCTGTTCCTAAAAAAGAGCTAAAAAAATCTTTCGTACAAGGAATTGATGTGAATGATAAGTTGCAAAATTTTCAGCACGAACTAAATATTATTGGCATGCGTGGTGACGAAGCACAACAAAAATTACAGCAATATATTGATGATGCTTTTTTGCTTGGTTTCAAACAAGTGAAAATTATTCATGGAAGAGGTTATGGCATTTTACGCAAACTAGTTCGCGAGCAATTAAAAGGAAACAGAGTGATTGAAAACTTTCATGATGAAGATTTTGAAAGGGGAGGAGATGCCATTACGATTGTTACTTTGAAGGTTTAGGGTTGGTTTGTTTGATGTTTTTCAGTTCGAGTTTATCGAGAACAGAAGGTATGATTAATGTTTAATGTTTGGAGTTTGTTGTTGAATCGTTAAACATTGATTCTGCAGATTAACTCACAATTTCTAGTTGCTTATTGTTAATTGCTAATTAAACTTACGTGTTTTTATATTTGAAAACCCAAATGCTAAGAAAATTATTTTATATAATTCTAATGCTACTTTGCAAACAAAGTATAGGGCAATATTTTTTAAATGGCAGTTTTGAAAATAATATAGCAACAACTAATCAATCAAATATCACAAACTATATATTTGATAGTTTGATGAGTAATTCCGTATCGTTTGGTAGCACAAGAGGCGGTGGTCCAAATGGAGGGACAATAACTATTGGTAAATTTCCGGATACAAATCATACTTGTGGCAGCGGTGCACAAAATGGAAATTGGTATGTAGCACTAGCTAAAAACCCTTTTGCATCATTATCAGCAGACTCAATTTCGTTAAAATTATCTTCGCATTTAATTGCCGGATACAGTTATTCTATTTCTTTTTATACTCAAAGCTGCTCATTTCCTGGCTTTTTGCAAATTGGTGTTTCAAACTATAATAATACTTTTGGGAGAACTATTTATACAACCCCATTTCTTGATACTATTGGAGGGGTGTACACTACAATTTGGATTAAAAGAAGTTTTACATTTATTGCCCCTATTAGTGCGTTATATTTTACAATAACAAGTGTCGGGAGCAATTCTTCTTGGTTAAAAGTTGACAACTTTACAATTGATAGTTGTATCATGAAATTAAATATTGGCAACGATACAACACTATGTCAGGGTGCAAGTTTACGATTAAATGCAACCACACCTTACTCCACTTATTTATGGCAAAACAATTCAACAGATTCAGTTTTTACAGTTACGCAACCAAGCACCTATTGGGTAAAAGTTACCAATACATGTGGTAGTATAATTGATACAATTCATGTTGCATTTGTTGCGCCAGTTTCTTTGCATATTAATGACACTAGTTTTTGTGAAGGAAATACTTGTATAATAAATGCAACAAATGGCAGCTATTCAAAATATTTATGGAACACAGGTGATACTAACTCTTATATTACAGTTCACGATTCGGGAAACTATATTGTTACAGCATCAAATAATACTTGTAAAATAACCGATACAGTGCATGTTTCTAAGTATTTGCCACCACTTTTAAATATTTTACATGATACAACATTATGTGAAGGAAATTCATTAACAATTAATGCAATCAATAGCTCTTACAATAATTATTTGTGGAACACAGGAGAAACAACTCCTCAAATAACAGTAACCCAAACAGGTAAATATATTGTAACAGCAAGCAATGGAAATTGCATTACAAAAGATACTACCCAATTAACAATACAAAATTGTACATACCATCTTTATACACCAAATGCATTTACCCCAAACAACGATTCATTAAACGATATTTTTAGATGTAATGGAACGGGAGTGGCAGAATTTGAGATGCATATTTATAACCGTTTGGCATTAGAAGTTTTTAATTCAAATGATATAAACATTGGTTGGGATGGAACATTTAAAGATAATCTTTGCTTGAGTGATGTGTATTTTTGGGTGATAACCTATCGTTTAAAAAACGAAACAAATTTAAAAACTGAAAGAGGAACGGTAACGCTATTGAGATGAGAAAATTAACAGTCGGCAGATTGTTGCATTTGATAATTAATAAATCAAACGTTCTGACGCGTAATGCGTCTGACCGTTTAGCTAATTGCATTTTTGCTTATTGCCTATTGAGTATTGCCTATTGAGTATTGCCTATTGCTTATTGCCTTTTGAGTATTGCCTATTGCAAATTGCTAATTAAAAAAAATGAATTTTAAAATAAATTTCGACATACAACCCCCACAATCAAAAATAAATATCAAACAAAATTTGATGATGATGGGTTCGTGTTTTGCTGAGAATATTGGCGAAAAATTATTGCTTCATAAATTTAATAATCTTATAAATCCAAATGGGATTTTATTTAATCCGATAAATATTTTTGATGCTTTGCACTCTTATATTGAAGGTAAAATATATACAGAAAACGATTTGTTTTTGTATGACGAATTATGGTATTCATGGCAATACCATGGCCGTTTTGCAGATATCGATAAGGAGGCAGCGTTAACTAAAATAAATGATTCTCAAAAGCTGGCAATAGCACAAATTAAAAACGTTGACCATCTGATTTTAACTTTCGGTTCGGCTTATGTTTATGAATTGAAAGATAGCAATGAAATTGTTTCAAACTGTCATAAAGTTCCGCAACAAAAATTTAATAAGAGGTTATTAAGTGTAAAAGAAATTGTAGATGCTTTTAATAAATCTAATATCAAAAATCTTAAATCAAACATCATTTTAACGGTAAGTCCTGTTCGGTATTTTCGTGATGGATTGGTTGAAAATAATCATAGCAAAGCTATTTTGATACAAGCAGTTCATGAACTTATCAGGGAGCATAAAAATCTATATTTTTTTCCTGCATACGAAATTGTGATGGATGAATTAAGAGATTACCGTTTTTTTGAAAATGACCTTGTTCATCCAAATGATCTGGCTGTTGGCTATGTTTGGGAACGCTTTTGTGAAACAATGCTAGATGATGAAACAAAGAATTTTGTGAAGAGCATAGATGAAATATTATCAGCAAAAAATCATCGCCCATTTAATCCAAATACACAAAAACATCTGGAGTTTTTAAATACTTATCTCACTAAAACAGAATTGCTGAATAAGGCATTTCCATTTCTCAATTTAGAAGCAGAGAAAAACTATTTCAGGAAGTAAACATCATCCAAAAACTATGATGAACCCACCCATTACAATGCAGGTGCCAATAGATGTCAGACCATAAAATAAAAATATGAAATTGGGATTGGAATAATCTGTAACGATTGATAGCGTACAACTTGAAACTAGAAATGCTACTCCTAACAAAATAATTTTAAAGCCTAGTCCTAATCGTTTATTGTTTTTATAAGAAACAACTTTATTGATGATTTCTTTTATTTGGGATTCATCAATTCCGTCCTTAAAAAGAATTTGTTCAATGTCGGAAAATGAGCTTCCGGTATTAAGTAATGATTTGGCTTTAGACAATAATTTTTCATTCGAGAAATTTTCATTCATCGGTCATGGGTTTAGATATACTAAACTATGAAAATATTCTAGAAAAACAAATTGGAGGTAATGATAACTAACAAGGATGTGTATAAAACCAAACCAAAGGATTTCCCACAGCATCAACAATTTGAATCCAGCCGGTATAGGTTTTTAATAAATTTGGTTCATCATTTTTGTCAGCAATACAAGGGTTTTTCTTGTAACGTTTTACAGTTACTTTGCACCAATTTCCGTTACACAAACCTGTTGGAGTTATTTCAAATTCTTCCCCTTTCATTTTAGCAATTAATTTTGAATCAGCAGATGGTTTTGCCATCAAATTCAGCCCTTCTTGTTTTGGAAAGAAGCCCGGAAGTTTCCCTGTTGTGTGGATAATAAAATCTTTCCAACTGCATATTGAATAGTCCATTTTATGAAGTTCATATACACTTATCCAAAAGTTTGCATAAGAAGTAAAAATACGAACATAGCCATTCTTCAAATCATCAAATCCATAGCAGTAGGTATCAAAACCAATTTCTCTTAAAAGTTCTTTGCCTATTAATTTTGGTCTCGATCTTTTAATTTTATAATACAAGCTATCATAATAATTTTCATCATCATTAGGGTCGCCAACACGACAAATTTTTCCAACTCTTTTTCCTGCAGGTTTTTCATATAAAAAAATATCACTATCAGGAAACAATACACAACAAAAAGAGTCTCTGCGATTGCTTTCCAGAAATTTATTTGGCAGGATAAGCCCTGTTCGATACTGCGCAAATAGCGGTAATGATAGGATTGTAAGTAAAAAGAAAACAAAAATATTTCGCACAATGCAATGATACGATTTTGGTTGAAATGGAAAAGCGTAAAAAAAAGCGAACAGAAAATATTTCATCTGATCGCTTTTAACTATGAAATAAACAATTACTATTTATCTTCTTCTCTTAAAATATAACCCATACCAACCATAGTGTGAATGAGTTTTGGAGTAAATTCTTTATCAATTTTTTTACGTAAAAAATTCACATACACATCAATCACATTTGTTCCGGTATCAAAATGAATGTCCCAAACTTTTTCAGCAATTTCGGTACGAGAAACCATTTTATTTTTGTTCCTTAATAAGTATTCTAAAAGGCCAAATTCTTTTGCTGTAAGGTCGATGATCTTACCCGAACGTCTAACTCGTTTTTCATCAAGGTTCATTTCCAAATCAGCAATGGTTAATATTTTAGGCTCCGACACATTATCGGTATATCTTTTAGTGAGCGCTCTAACACGAGCAAGGAGCTCTTTAAATTCAAAAGGTTTAACTAAATAATCATCTGCACCTGCATCCAAACCAATCACTTTATCATCAGTTGTTCCAAGTGCCGTTAGCATTAAAATAGGTGTTTTTAAACCCTCCGCGCGTAATGATTTGCAAAGGTCGAGTCCGTTTAAATAAGGAATCATTAAATCCATGATGATTACATCATAATAATTTTCGGATGCTAATTTCTTCCCAAAAAAACCATCGTAGCAAACGGTAACTTCATTTGATTGTTCTTCTAAACCTTGTTTGATAAATGATGCAACTTTCGGTTCGTCTTCTATAACTAAAATTTTCATTATTGTTTGATAACTAAAGGTTGAAAATTATTCTAAAATCTTCCACACAGAAAAATATTTTCTTGAATATTTAACCAGTCAAAGTTTAATAAATATTCTTAAACCACATTTAAAGTTAAATTAAAATGCTATTAAATACTTTTGATGATATCAGATTTCGATACCAGCACACTTAGTGCAATTGAATTATTTCCCGGCAATTTTATTTAGCATATTCCTGAAAATAAAAAAATGAAAAGGAAGCATTGAGTACCAGTAATTCCGCCCGGCAATACCACGTGGCCTGAATGTGGCAGTTTGTTTTAAAATATATCTGTCATGAAATTTTACAATAGAAAATTCTAGCCAGGCATCACCAGGTATTTTCATTTCTGCAAAAAGTAATAAGCGATGATTTTTTCTATCCACTAAAATAACTCTCCAAAGGTCAAGTGCATCTCCGGCTTGAATTTTATTCTCGTTTCTCCGGCCTCGTCTCATGCCAACTCCACCAAATATTTTATCAATGATGCCACGCATTCTCCACAAAACATCAGCATAATACCATCCATGCACACCACCGATACCAAAAAAACGATTGGCAACTTCTTCTACTTTATCGGCAGTAATAATTGTCCATTTTCGGTCTCTGAAACAACCATAAACCGGCACTTCAATATAATCGTTAATGTTCAAATAATTAAGGGTACTGCTTGAAGCATCTTTCCAAGTTGATACCACCATGTTTTGTTGAATTACTTGGAAAGCTAGTTTGATGGCTTCTTTATAAGGAATAAGGTCCTGAGGAATGATTTCAAGAATAGATTGATCATGACAAACAACATCATTTTTTAAACTTTCAACCAATTGCCTCGCTATGGTGAAATTGATGGATGTAACAAAATATAACCAGTAGGAAGCAATTTGTGTTGTAAGAAATGGAACAGTAAAAATATATCTTTTATACCCTCGAACTTCTGCAAATTCAAGCATCATTTTTTTGTAGGTTAAAATATCAGGGCCACCTATTTCAAACATTCTGTTAAATGTTTTTTCATTCATGATCGATAGATTTAAATAATTGATCACGTTACGAATTGCAATAGGCTGACAATTTGATAAGAGAAAAAGAGGGGCAATAATTACAGGTAATTTTTCAACAAGGTCACGAATGATTTCGAAAGATGCACTTCCCGAGCCTACAATAATACCGGCTTCAAAAATAGTAAAGTTAATTCCCGAATTTTGTAATACGTCTTTAACAATTTTGCGGGCACTTAAATGCGATGATAATGCGCTTGCATTGCTAATTCCACCCAGGTAAATTAACTGTTTAACTTTGGTGATTTTTGCAACTTGTACAAAACATTCTGCCGAATTTTTTTCGTGTTCTTCAAGAGAAACAAAAGTGTCTTTTAACGAATGAATAAGATAGAATGCTGTATCAAATTCTTTTCCATTAAAATGATTTTCGATTGCATCATGATTGATAAAATCAAATTCGATGATGGATATTTTTTTTCTTAAATCAGGTTTAGGATGAAAGCGCCTGCTCTCTCTTACAATACAAGTTACGTCATGCCCCGACTCAACAAGCACCGGAAGCAATCTCATTCCTATATAACCGTTAGCACCTGTTAGTAAAATCCGCATAATTTTTATCTCTTACTAAAAAAATATTAATAATAACTTACAAAGTAATTCTCAATTAACTCAATTTATTCCTTCAATCATTTCACCAAAATAAATAAATCTAATTAGTTTTCTAAATTCGTTGCTATATGCAAGTAAATTATTTAAACCAAAAAAACAGTTTAATTCTTCAATTTGTTTCCGAATTGCGTGATGTAAAGATTCAGGAAAACAGAATGCAGTTCAGAAAAAATATTGAACGTATAGGCCAAATCATGGCTTACGAAATTAGTAAAGAATTACGTTTTGCCGATACAGAAATCAATACCCCACTTGGTATTCATCAATCAAAAGTTTTATCTGAACATCCGGTTTTAGCAACAATCCTTAGAGCTGGATTACCAATGCATCAAGGGTTTCTTGAATATTTTGATAAGTCTGATTGTGCTTATATTTCAGCTTATCGCAAACATATTGACGAACTGAATTTTGAAATTATAGTAGAGTATTTGGCGAGTCCGGATATCAATGATAAAGTTTTAATATTAATTGACCCGATGTTAGCAACAGGACGATCAATTGAACTTGCCTACCATACTATTCTTAAAAAAGGGAAACCTAAACAAGTTCATATCGCATGTCTTATTGCCAGCAAAATTGGAATTGAATTTCTGAAAGAAAAATTACCTGATGCAACATTATGGATTGCTGATGTTGATGACTCATTAAATACTCATGGGTATATTGTTCCAGGACTTGGAGATGCCGGTGATTTAAGTTTTGGTGAAAAAGTATAGCAAATTGTTTTCAGGTGTTGTATTGACAATGAATTCCTGAAGGAGAACAAATTATTTTTCCAAAAACTATTATGTTTTTTGTAATGTAAAATAACAGTTTTTGATTTTTAGAAAATCAATCTGAACAGTAAGTAAAATCCTCCCGACATAATAATACAAACAGGAAGAGTTAGTAACCATGCTAAAGCAATTGCTTTGATTGTTGCGGGTTGTAAATTTTTAACACCTTTACTGGCAACCATACTTCCGGCTACTCCCGAAGAAAGAACATGTGTTGTGCTTACCGGCAGTCCGTAAATCGTAGATAAAGTAATTGTTCCCGCTGCTACAAGTTCGGCTGAAGCACCTTGCGCATACGACAAATGTTGCTTACCAATTTTTTCACCAATAGTTTTTACGATTCGTTTCCATCCAACCATTGTTCCAAAACCTAATGCGATGGAGATCATTAATATTACCCAATAAGGAGCGTAATCAGTGATGGTTTTTAAACTTTCCACATCACTTTTTAATATTTTCTTATCCTTGATACTTAAGGTTAAATTTTCACTTTCGAGTAATTTTTTTGTAGACTTTCCGATTAGAATTACATTTTTACGAAAAGCATATTGGTTAGCATCACTCAAAGTGGTTACATCATTTACCGAATCTGTTTTTGTTTTTAATTGAGCAACTAAAGCAGTTGTTTTTATCAGTTCAAAACTATCGGCTTTATTTAATGAAGAAGCGTCAATTTTTTTGATAACAGCCTGAACTTCGATGATATTTTTTTTGTAATCCTGAATGTCTACCGAATGGTCGAGAGCAAAATAGGAAGGAACAATTGCAATTAAAATAAGCATCACCAATCCAACACCTTTTTGTCCATCATTTGAACCATGTGATAAACTTACACCTGTACAGGTAAGCAATAAAATAAATCTGATCCAAGGTGGAGGAGGATCATTTGAAACCGGCTCTTTAAATATTGCTTTATTTTTTTTAACAATTTGCCTTAAAATATACATGAACAAAATGGCAATACTGAAACCGATGATAGGAGATAATAATAATGATAAACCGATATCCTGTGCCTTTCCCCAGTTTACATAAGAGATGGTTTTGTTTTCGGCAACAAATGAAAATGCTAATCCAACACCTAAAATTGAACCTATCAATGTATGTGAACTCGAACATGGAATTCCTTTATACCAAGTGCCAAGATTCCAGATAATAGCGGTAAGCAATAATGCCATTATCAATGCAATGCTGTGATGAATATTTGTATCTGTAAGTACTTCAACCGGCAACATATTACTGATTCCCATTGCAACGGTAATTCCACCAATAAATACACCAATACCATTACATATTCCCGACCAGATTACAGCCACCCATGGTTTTAATGAATTGGTATAAATAACTGTTGCCACTGCGTTTGCAGTATCATGAAAACCATTGATGAACTCGAAAGCGAATGCTGCAAATAAACAAAAAATTAAAAGAAGCGTGAGAGTGGTATCTAAGCCGAACATATATTAAGTAATTGTTATTTTAATATTTGTTTGCAACATAAAGATTTACCCTCAATTTACAAGAGATGATTTAAGTCATGCTATGTGTTTATACTTTAATTTTTCGATTAATGATTTTTAAATACTTTCGTTGCTACTAAAATTAAAGTTAAAAATATGAAAAACATGATCAGAATTCTTATTGCATTTTTATTGTTAGGCTCTTTAAATGTTAAAGCTGACGAAGGAATGTGGATACCAATGCTTCTCAAAAAATTAAATCACGAGAAGATGAAAAAAATGGGACTAAAACTTACTCCCGAGCAATTGTATGATGTAAATCAGGCAAGTTTGAAAGATGCAGTTGTTTGGTTTGGTGGAGGTTGTACTGCTGAAGTTATTTCTGCAAAAGGCCTTGTACTAACTAATCACCATTGCGGTTACGGTGCAATCACTGCTTTAAGTACTGCAAAAGATAATATTTTAGATAATGGCTTTTGGGCAAAATCTTATCAGGAAGAAAGACCTGCTCCCGGAATCACCGTATCATTTCTTGTTCGCATGGATGACATCTCTGCAGAAGTGCTTGATTCAGTAAAAAATCTTTCTGAAAAAGATCGTGCAAAGCGTTTGCCTGCTATCTATAAATCAATTACAGATCGCGTTACAAAAGGAACAACCTACGAAGCACAATGCCGTGAAATGTTTAAAGGAAATGCCTATTATCTTTTTGTTTTTGAAAGATTTACTGACATCCGTTTAGTTGGAGCACCACCTCAAAATATTGGAAAATTTGGTGGCGAAACTGATAATTGGATGTGGCCTCGTCATACCGGAGATTTTAGCATGTTCAGAATTTATTCGGATAAAGATGGTAAGGCTGCAAAATATTCTGCCGATAATATTCCTTACACACCAAAATACTTTTTACCGATTAGTTTAAAAGGAGTAAACAAAGGCGACTTTTCTATGATCATGGGATTTCCCGGAAGAACAAATCGTTATGAGTTTTCTCAAGGAGTTCAAATTGCAACTGATATGGTAGATCCTGCAATCGTAAAATTACGTGATGTAAGATTGAATGCTTGGAAAGAACAAATGGTTAAAGATGTTGATGTTCGTTTAAAATTAACTTCACAGTTTGCCGGTGTTGCAAATTATTGGAAGTTTTACAGAGGCGAAGCTGAACAATTGAAGAACAATAAAGTGTTTGAACAAAAACAAAAAGAAGAACTTGCTTTTGGAAAATGGGCTGCCGATAAAACAGAATACAAAAATTTATTGACTGATGTTTCAAAAGCTTTTGAAGCTTATAAGCCAATAAGTTTGCAGGCAACATATTTAGGTGAAGGAATTTCTTCTCCTTTTATTTCGAGGATGACAGCTATGGCTATTGCTATCGAAGATGCCATTGCAAAAGGTGATGATAAAGCAACTGAAAAAGTGAAATCGCAAATGCTTGCATCTCTTGATGATATTCCATTTTCGGGAACAATCATTGATGCTGATAAAAGAATTTTCGACAGCATTTTAGTATTGTATTGCAACAATATTCCTAAAGATCAACAACCAAAATTTGTAGGTGAAATGATTATAAAAGGAAATGCAAATTCTCGCGAAGCAATTAAAAATTATACCAACGATATTTTTACAACAAGCATTTTTGCTGATATGGATATGGTGAAAGCTTGGTTCAAAAATCCTAGAATTTCATTGTTAAAAAATGATCCAATGTATAAACATATCAAAGCCTTTAGAAATTATTACAACGATAATTTCAAACCTAAAGTTGATGAGTACAACGAAACTACATTAGCTCTCGGACGCTTGTATATTAAAGGTTTGATGGAAATGCAACCAACAAAACAATTTTATCCTGATGCCAATTCATCAATGCGTTTAACTTACGGAATTGTTAGTCCGTATATGAAATTTCCAATGATCACAAATCTTGATGAGGTGATTGAGAAAAATATTAAATTTAAAGGTAACCCAGAGTTTGATGTTCCTCAGCGATTGATCGATTTACAAAAAGCAAAAGACTACGGTCGCTATGCAATGAAAGATGGTAAATTGCCTGTAGCATTTTTAACTGATAACGATATCACAGGTGGAAACAGTGGTAGCCCGGTTATTGATGGCGAAGGAAGAATTATAGGTTTGGCTTTTGACGGAAATTGGGAAGCAATGAGTGGAAACATTCATTTTGATCCGGCTAATAAACGTACCATTTGTGTTGATATTCGTTACGTATTATTTTTAATTGATAAATACGGACAAGCAAGTAATATCATCAACGAATTAAAAATTGTTCAGTAATTAACAT
>Ga0194037_1002238_pt1 | contig 13085 bp, 11 predicted proteins | sample JunL306m_MetaG_FD_148653 | JGI IMG/M metagenome (GOLD analysis project Ga0194037, IMG submission 148653) | Anoxic zone freshwater microbial communities from boreal shield lake in IISD Experimental Lakes Area, Ontario, Canada - Jun2016-L304-6m | ecosystem: Environmental > Aquatic > Freshwater >...
TCAAAAACTACACGACCTCTGCGGCCATCGAATCCGTCAACGGACTGCTGCAACTCGCGCGCCGCAGAGCCCGAGGCTACCGCACATTCCGCAACTTCCAAGCCATGGCCTATTGGATAGCAGGCGGTTTAGTTATACAAAACCACCCAACTGCTACCCACTAAATGTTCAGCAGCGCCCTGAAATTACAGTCAGGCGCTGACGCGCATTTTAGTGAGCTCCGCACATCTCATCATCATTTGCCTTCGGCCATGCCAGTTACGACTTCGTCATGATCTTTCAAGTTCGCTAACGCTCACCCCGCGTTCAAAATCACTTCAACGCAGCTGCAAGCTAGCATGGCCAACGGCAAACACCGGACACTCCGGGCCGTACGGCGCACGGTCCAATCCTTCTTCTTCGCCTTCAACCTTGCATCGCGTGAAAAACTTCCTAAGCTGATACGATGAGAGTTGGACATTCCAGACTCTGCGCTTTCCGCGCTGCGCCAAGCGCCTGCTGAGTTTGCCGCCTGCCTGCGCCTCATGGCCGCCGCGAAACTCTATGAGACCGGGAATCTGAGTCAGGAGCGAGCTGCCGAATTGGCAGGGCAATCCCGTCAGGATTTCATTCTGCATCTTTCGCGCCTCGGCGTTTCCCCCTTTCAAGGCGTGGAGGATGATCTCGCATTGCATTCCGCTCTTCCATGACCCTGGTCTTCAGCGCTCTCGATGCCATAGTCGCTGCGGGATTGTTCATCTCCACCCATCATCTCGAGTCGATCCGCAACCAAGCTGGAGAGTGACTCCGCGTTTCGGTGTTTCGGTGTTTCAGTCAGAGAGAAAGGGCCAGTCGCTACGCACCGAGCTTTCACTCTTCTCTTACTGAATTACCGAGCGGCGAAGCCGCCACCGAAGCACTGAAACACCTGTTCTCTTCCTCTTCGCGCCTTGGCGGTGAATCCATTCTTGGGTAAAGCTGAAAGCTGAACGCGGTGTGAGCGCTAGCGAACTGGGAAAATCAAGACGAAGTCGCAACTGGCATGGCCGAAGGCAAAGCTGAAATCAGAGTGTGAATCTCTCTTCCATCTGCGCACATCTGCGTTCATCTGTGGTTCAGCTATCTTCTTCTTCCGAATCCAAAATCCAGCAGCCCAAATTGCCTCCGGCTATGCCAGTTAGGGCTGCGCCAGTTTTCTCCAAGCTCGCTAACGCTCACCCCGCGTTGAAAATTTTTTCTCCGCGCACCTCTCTGCTGCCTCAGCGACTCCGCGTTTCGATTGCATTTTTCCGAATTCCGCATTTCAGCTTTACCTCTCATGCCTCCTTCCGAAACCCGCGGCGACGACCAGCGAGCGCCGACCTACCGCATTGACTGGCAGCGCCCGCGCCGGCAGCGCTGGGCGATCTGCGTCTTTGTCATCAACGAAGGTGAAAAGGTCTGCGCCCAACTGCGGGCGTTGCAGGCCTATGGATCAGTGGTGGATCTCATCATCGCCGACGGCGGCAGCACGGATGGCTCGTTAGCCTTGGACTTGATGCGCGAGGTGGACGCCAAAGCCCTGCTGGTCAAAACCGGACCCGGCAAGCTCAGCGCGCAGATGCGCATGGCCATGGATTATTGCATGGCGGAAGGCTACGAGGGAGTGATCGTCATCGATGGCAACGGCAAGGACGGCCTTGACGCAATCCCGGCGTTTGTCGAGGCGCTCGAAGCCGGATGGGATCACGTGCAAGGGTCGAGATTCATCCCAGGCGGACATCACGAAAACACGCCGCTGACGCGCTACCTTGCCGTCAATTTGCTGCATGCACCGCTGATCTCGCTGGCATCTGGCTTCCACTACACGGATACCACCAACGGCTTCCGAGCCTACAGCCGCCGGTTGTTGCTGGATCCCGCCATTGACATCTTCCGCCCGTGTTTCGACCGCTACCAACTTCACTACCATCTCGCCATTGAGGCGGTAAGAGGAGGCTTCCTGGTCAAGGAAATTCCAGTGAGCCGGGTGTATCCGGCAAGCGGCAAGACTCCCACCAAAATCAAGGGGTTCGGCGGTTTGTTCGCGGTTCTTGGGCAATTATTCGATGTTTGTTCTGGGAAATATCGCAAGGAAAACTCGGCATGATTCTTGAGATGCCGATGATTTCATCCGATATTACAGTTTTAGTTCTGACCTGGCAATTATCCATCAAAGTAAGCATGTTATAAATATTGTTAGATATTATCGTCAGATGCCAGGACTCTTGTGATATAAAATCTTCGCGCTACATTTTTTGATAGATTTCACCTCGCATGTGCAAAGTCCACTTCGTCACCTTCGCCACCCCGGGTTTCCGGGTGCGGCAGTGGTTGTTGAACCGGTCCGCGCGCTGGTTCGGCGGGGTGGACGTGCTCGACGTCTGGACGAAGGCGCGGTTGGCCGAGGACGGGTTTCTGGCGCGCCACCCCGAGCTGTTTGTCAACTCCAAGGGGTTCGGCTGGTATGCTTGGAAACCCTATGTCATCCTTCAGGCACTGCAGCAGGCGGACGAGGGCGACCTCGTGATCTATCAGGACACCGGCCGCCGGGAACCCGTGCTCATCAGCCGATCGCTGCGCGAATGGGATGCTTATCTCACAGAAAACAACTTCCCCTGCATCGCGGGCGTCAGCATCCCCAACTGGGGGCCAAACCGACTTTGGACCAAACGATCTGTCTTTAAATCCATGGGTTTGCAGGGCGAACGCTATGAGAACTCCCCTCAGGTCCAGGCGTCCTGGTCGGTCTGGCGGAAAGGCCCGCAAGCGGAATCCTTGGTGGCCGAATGGACGCAACTTTGCCAGCGGCTCGATCTGGTCGGCGGACAATTGGAACACGGCCCCGCAGCCGAGGTGCCTGGCTTCCACGAACACCGCTGGGACCAATCCCTGCTGACTTTGCTCGTCATGCGCGAACACCTGCCGGTGCTTGATTGCGCAACGCGTCCGTCGCCCGTTAGTAATGAAAAATCCATTGACAGTTTCAGCCGGATTCCGCGCGCTGTCTTGGCATTTAAGCAGTTTGCTCGGCTAGCCCGGCTTTACTACACTTTGGAACTAGCCATCAAGCGTCTCGGCATCATTCGCCTCAGGCATCCGGCCCCCCCTTGAGCCTTGTCTCTTGAGAAATCTACTGAAACCAGCGCACTACGCCTAGAATAAGTCGTTTGCACTGGCTCAGTAGTGCTGTCAACACAGCAAAATGATGGTAGTTTTTCAAAATGTTTAGCCATCGATCTCTCCTCCGCTCCACTGATTCATCTTCCGCCGCATGTCCTCCTTCAAGCGTCTCAAACACAGCAAAGCGGCTAGAAACGCCGCTGCGGCCTACTTTGCATTCTTCTCCTCGGCCGTTAGTGGCTTTATCTCGATCTCAATTGCCGTCAGTTTTCTGAACAAGGAGGAAATTGGCTTATGGACAGCAGTCAATGCGATGATGGCCTATCTCCTGTGGATGGACCTCGGCGTTGGCTATGCCACCGGACGAATGATGGCGGAGGCGGTGGTCGCCAAAGACCAGCACGAGATCAACAATTGGTGGACCCTCACGCAAATTGCCCTGTGGGCGATTGGGGTGCTCATCACGATTCTCGGCTTGTTGTGCATACCACTCTTTATTTATGTTTTCAAAGTTCCACCGAACCTGCAACATGATGCGTGGATCCTCCTGGGAGGATCCGCAGTCATCACGGGTCTCAACCTTCCCCTGCGTGCCGTTACCGGTTTGCTCACCGCACAAGAAAGATTCCATTGGGTGTCGATTTGCCAGGGGGCCATGCCATGGGTCCAAGTCACTGGGTTCTATTTCATGTTGACCAGGGGACATGGAACCACCTCCTATCTTTGGGGAACCGCGCTCAGTCAGTTTTTCGTTCTGATCTATTACCGGTCCCTGGTGCTTACCAGCGCCCAGCGCCCACGCTGGATACGCCATGGATTCAATAGGGAACGTCTCAAGACCCTGCTCTCTTACAGTCTTAAAATGACCGTGGTGAATTTCAAGGAGACGATTCTTCAAAACCTGCCGACCATGATCCTGGCCCGCCATGGAGGCTTGGTCGCCATCCCGGTCTATTCCATCACCTCGAGGGGCCCCGCGATGGCGGGATCGCTTGCCATTCGCAACATGCATGCGTTCTACCCGTCGCTTGTCAACCTTTACGTTGTTGGCGAAAAAGAGCTGTTCCTTGCCAAACACCGTCTCATGGCAACGATCACACTGAGTGTTGCCATGTGTGCAGCATGCGGAGTTTTGCTGTTCAACCCATGCTTCGTGGAACTCATTGCAGGCCGGGACTTCTATGCTGGATCAAACCTCAATATTTGGTTTGCGATCGCGACCATTACTATTCCAATGTCTGCTGTCTATTCCTACCTCTTGCAAATTTCAGGCAACATTGGCAAAGGACCATGGGTTGCGATCCTCAGTCTGGTCGTGTCCTTTCCCACCGCCATTCTTGCTTTCAACGGGTTCGGACTCCCGGGATTAGCCGCAGTAATTGCTCTCGACCCGCTTGTTTTCGGATGGTATGGGTTTGTGCGGGGGGCGCGGAACGCCAACTACAAACTATCAGATTTCTCCTCCACGCCCATCGTTTTGTCCATAGCCATCTGCTTACTGATCGGACTCAGTGGAGTTGCTATGGACCATCTTCCTTCGTCAGGCTACACATTCACGCTCGGTCATAAAACGTCCACCCTCCCCGGATTTTATCAATGGATTATTGTAATCCCCATGATCATGTCTGCCATAGGTCTTGGTATCCACAGCATGAAACAACAATCGACCATAAAGGGCTCCGACCGTGCTGTTTGATTCGATATTTCTCGATCGTTCAAAAAAAACATTAACTGGCAGCCTCAGGTCACCTTGGTAGACGGTCTGATGCGACCCATCACCTTCCTCTAGATTCAGTAAACAGCTCCTATGCATAAACCTCTCAAAATCGCATTTGTGGTCGTCGATGACCGCTTCGCCAGAGGCGGCGATACGCCGTTTTTTGGGACCGCGCCCACGGCTCTGTTGCAAGGCTTTGAGGAACTCGACGGGGAAGTCGAAATCCACATCGTCTGTTGCACCATGGGCAACCACCCGAAGCCTGAAAAGCTGGGTAAGAACATCTGGTTCCACGCCGAGGCGGTTCCCAAATGGGGGTTCCTGCGCACCTTGCACTGGGGTTGCCACCGGGCTGTGAGGCGAATGATTGACAAGATCCAACCGGACATCGTCCACGCCCAAGGTACGGAGCGCTGGTGTGCCATAGCCGTTTCCAATTTATCTTACCCGAAGGTCCTCACAATTCATGGCTTTCTGCGCATGATCGATCCGCTGATGAGAATGCGGCCGCGGTATTATTGGAAGCTGCAAACTATGCTCGAACGCCTGGCCATTCCCCGCTTCGATGGGGTGATTGCCATCTCGAATTACACGGCCAACCACATGACCGACATCGCCCGTAAAACCTGGGTCGTGCCCAATGCAACGGACAACCGGTATTTTCCCGTTTTGTGGCAGCCCGTGAATCCCCCCGTGGTTCTCTACGTGGGCAATATTATGGAACTGAAAAACCAAGTCGGATTCATTGACGCGGTGGCCCCTTTGGCGGAGACTCTCCAGTTCCGTGTCCGCATATGCGGTCACATCAGTCCAGATGATTCCTACGCGCAGCAATTGCTGGAGCGTATCGACCGCCATAGTTGGGTTGAGAGCGCCGGCTGGGTGAGCCGTGACGCATTAAAGGGCGAGCTGAGTGCCGCTAGTGTCTTAGCATTGGCTTCCCACATTGAGAATTGTCCCATGGTTCTCCTCGAAGCCATGTCTGTGGGATTGCCTGTCCTAGCTTCGACTGTCGGCGGCATTCCCGATCTAGTGGAGGAAGGGGTTAATGGTTACCTGTGTGATTCACAGAGTCCGGATTCAATTCGGACGGCTTTAAGTAAGCTTCTCGAAGACTCGGTTGGTGCGGCCAGGATGGGAGCGGCTGGCAGGGACCGGGCTCTCTCGCGCTACAGCCCGGTGGTGGTGGCAAAGCGCCACATGGAGGTTTACCGGGAGGTGCTGGCGGGATACCTGAAGACATTGCCATGAGAGTCCTCCACATCCTCAACGAGCTTAAGCCCTCGGGCGCTGAAATCATGTTGGAGTTGGCCGCTCCCGGTTGGCGCGAGCTGGGCGGTGACTTACATATTCTCTCGGTGGCGCAATCCCGCGGCCCCCATGCCGCGCGCTTGGAACAAGCAGGCTGGACGATTCATTTGTTTGATTGCCGCGCTGGGCGGCTGGGAGTCATCGGCGCGCTGGCCCGAGCGATCCGCCAGATCGGACCCGATGTGGTGCATATTCATTCGGAACGGCGGATCCTGCCCAACTGCCTCGCGGTTTGGCGCTGTGGCATTCCGATGTTTCGCACCGTCCACAACAACTTCCTGTTTGGCGGGCGTCTGCGCCAGCAGAAGAAACTTGAACGCCTGATCTGCCGCCGCCTCGGGCTGCGCCACATCGCCATCAGCACCTCGGTTCAAAGCAACGAACTCCAGCGCTTTGCCAACCCCTCGCAGGTCTGCTGGAACTGGTTTGATGCCAGGCGGTTCCAGCCACCCACAGCTGAGGAGAAGATCGCCGCCCGCCAGCGGCTGGGCTTGCCCGCAGATCGTCCAATTCTGGTGAGCATCGGCAACGGCTCGGATGTGAAAAACTATGCGGCCATCATCGGGGCCCTGGCAGACCCGCGGCATCGCTCGCTGCTCTATTGTCAGGTCGGCCTGCCTCACCCCGGTGGCCGTGACCAGGCGCTCGCTACGCAGCATCAACTCGGCGAGCGCGTCCGGTTCTGCGGTCCGCAGGACAATGTGCTCGACTGGCTGTGGGCCTGCGATCTCTACGTGATGCCATCACTCTATGAAGGCTTGAGCCTGGCGGCGGCGGAAGCCCTCGCCGCAGGTTGCCATTGCCTGTTCGCCTCGTCTCCGGGCTTGGTGGATTTCCAGGAATTCGGGGTGACCGCTGGATGGGCGGATCCCACGCCCGCCGGGGTCGCAGAGGCCATTGGCCAAAGCCTCGCCAACCCTCTGACCGAATCTGTCCTGCACCGCAACTCCGAGCTCATCCGCGAGGCCTTGGCCGTCGACGTTGGTTCACGCGCCTACTTCGACCTCTGGGTTTCGGCCGCGCATAATTCCGCCCGATGAGTTCCAGTTCTAAAGTATGGGTCCTGATTCCGGTTCACAACCGGCTGGCCACGACGCGCGCCTGTTTGAAACACCTCGCCACGCTGGCGTTGCCCGCAGAGTTTTTGATCTGTGTGGTGGACGACGGCAGCACGGACGGCACAGCGGAAATGCTCGCCGCGCAATTCCCCGAAGTCCATGTGGTCACCGGCAGTGGCAATCTCTATTGGGGTGGGGGCATCGCCATGGGTATGGAGGCGGCCGGCGCGGCCGGCGCGGAAGTCCACCTGTGGTTGAACGATGATTGTATACCAGGTGTGGGAAGTTTAGAACGCCTGGTGGAGCGCGTGCGGGAAACCCGCGGGGTCTGCGGTGGTGTGTGTTATGACCCCGACTACCCTGACAAAATCACCTATGCGGGAACCCTGATCGGCCAGGATACCCGCATCCTGACCACGGGCGTGACCGAACCGCTGGCTGCGGAATCGCTCAATGGCAACCTGGTGGCCATCCACTGCGACGTGGTCGAGCGGCTCGGGCCGATGCCATCCCAGCGCTACCCGCATTTTGGTGGCGACATCATCTACAGCCTGCGCGCCCACCGCGCAGGCCTGCCCGTGGAGATCCACCCGCTGGCCACCGCCTTGAACCACCGCGATGACCCGCTGCATCAAGTTTTCCAAAGCAGCAGTGTCGTGCGCCTCTGGCGCGAGATGGGCCGCGTGGCTTCGCCCTTGTATTTCCGCACCTATTGGAATCTGCTGCGCGAGCGCTTCGGCTGGCACGCCTGGTTCCGCTGGCCCGCCTATTTCTGGCGCATGATCCGCCACACCCAGCGCCTGTTGTTCACTCATGTTTCAACCCCTGTGAGCAAACCCACATAATTTATGACTACACCCACCACCCGTCGCACCCCCGAAGCCTTGATCGTCGCTCTGACGCTCGCCGCCTACGCTTTGATGTCGTTTGTCAGTCTGAGCTGGTTTCAGGTGCATATTGACGAACCCGGCTACACCGACCCGTCGGCCAGCCTGCTGATGGGCCAGGGATTCACCTCTGGCGCGTGGTATGCGCAAGGCTATGAAGGGTTCTGGGCGGGCAACGTGCCGCTGCATCAACTCTGCCTTTACCTCTGGCTGAAATGGTTCGGATTCAGCCAGGTGGCCACCCGCTCCCTCAACATAGTGTTCGTGGTGATCGGCATCGCCCTGTTGTGGGCGGCGAGCAAGCGCTTGAACATTCTCAAGAGCGCGACGGCCCGTGTGGCCGCTGTCATTTTGATTCTGTGCTCCCACGCAGGTGCGATTTGGATCAACATCGGCCGCACCGATGCGATCTGTGTGGCCCTCGCGGGACTCCTCTGCTATGCCTTTTCTGTAGAGCGCAAGGGCTGGCGTTACACCCTGATTTCTTTGGTGGGCCTTGCCATCCCATGGGCGGGGATTTCGCTGGCGCTGGTGTCGGGCTTCGCCGGGATCCTGCTGCTAGTGTTTTACCGCAGTCGCTTTCTGGGTGAGGTCGCCTGTTTCGCGGTGGCCGGGGTGGCGGGCATGGGCGCACTTCTCGCCCTCTATCATAGCCAGGGCGTGCTCGACGCGTTCTTTCAATCGCTCGCCCCGCACAGTGCCTTCTTCAAGAAAAACAGCCATATTATTCCGCCGCCGGTGGCCGCCCTCAAGCACCGCCTGGGAGCCTTCACCGACTATACCTTTCTATGTTTGTTCGCGGCGAGCGCCTGCGCCTGCCTGGCCAGCTGGCGCGAGCAAGCGGCGCGGCCGTGGCTGGTTCTGAGCGCTCTCTCGCTGTTAGGCGTGCCCATTCTGCTCGCCGGTGCCGGGCTGTTCCCGATCTATTACGCATGGTTTGCCTTCATCCCCGCAGTGTGCGCGCTGCTGGCGCTGTGGGAGCGCCGGTTAATCCGCAACCCGTTGTTCAAAACCGGCGTGATCTGCGCGCTGGCCGCCTTGATCCTGCTGGGGATGCCCCGGGTTTGGGCGATGGGATTCCTATACCGCGCCGACGACGTCAACGGCAAGTCCGAACGCTTTGTGGCGTCGGTGTTGAGAGCCGACGATGTCGTGCTGACCCAGCCGCAGGGGTGGTATGGTGCCAAGGCGACTGCGCGCCGGGTGTATCACGGACTGCGGGCACCCAATCTGACCCCAGCCGAAGCGCAATCGATCACGGTCGCAATTTGCAGTCCGAAGTTTTTCTTGGCCCAGCGAGAAATCCTCACCGGTGAGTGGAGCGAGTGCCAGGAGCGCTTGTCCGTGCCGAACCGCAACACCCACCGCCTGCCGTTCTCCCAATGGTATCGCGACAATCCGACGCTTGATCTGTACGTCTATCGGCGCACGGCCAAGTGACCTAGAAAGAGAATTTCAACCGCAGCATCTGTATCCCTCGCGTATGAAACTCATCTCCATAGTCATCCCGTGTTACAACGAGCATGATGTGCTGCCGCTGCTGCGCGAGCGCATGAATGATTTGATCTCCACGTGGAGTGACGCCGTGGAGATCATCTGCGTCAACGACGGCTCGCGCGATCAAACCTGGCCGCTGCTCAAGGAAATCACCCGCGCCGACCCACGCTGGAAGGGCATTTGCTTTTCCAGAAATTTTGGCCACCAGGCGGCGGTGTCCGCCGGGTTGTTCCACGCCCTAGGCGACTGCGTCTGCGTCATCGACGCCGACCTGCAGGACCCGCCCGAAACGCTCAACCGCTTCATCGAGGTCTGGAAGGCCGGCGCTGACGTGGCATACGGGGTTCGCAAAAAGCGCAAGGACATGCTGCTGAAAAAGTTTCTGGCGTGGAGCTTTTACCGAGTGATTGCCCGCCTGGTGAGCATCAAGATTCCGCCGGATTCGGGAGACTTCTGCCTGTTAGACCGCAAGGTCGTGGACATCATGAATGCGTTGCCGGAAAAATGCCGCTACCTGAGGGGGCTGCGGGTTTGGTGCGGATTCAAGCACGTTGCCGTCGAGTTTGAGCGCGACGCCCGCGCCGCCGGCGAGCCCCAATATACGTTCCGCAAGTCACTGCGCCTGGCGATGGACGGCATCTTCTCGTTTTCCGCCGTGCCGCTGGCCCTGGCCTCCCACGTCGGATTGTGGGTCTCGGGGCTGGCCTTGTTTGGCATGCTCTTCACGTTGGCGCAACGTGTGTTCTCCCACTGGTTTGCGTTGATCGGGCTGCAGCCGGGCCCGGGCTTCGCCACCATCGTGATTTCCATTCTCTTTCTCGGGGGCATCCAATTGATCTGCCTGGGCATCTTGGGCGAATATCTCGGTCGGATCTACGATGAGGTTAAAGGCCGGCCGTCGTGGATCACCGCGGAATTTGCCAACATCACCCCGAGCCCGTCGAAGCAGCCGTGACTCACCGCCTGCGCAATCTGTTTTCGCTGGCAGTCGCCGAAGCGCTCAAGCGGAAACATTTTATCCTCTATTCGCTCATCGGGGTCAGCGGTGCCTCCCTCGACTTCGTCGCGTTTGTGCTGATGGTCAAGTATCTCTCGATCCATTACCTGCTGGTCAACGCCATCTCCACCACCCTCGGAATCACCAACAACTTTATCCTCAACGCGCGGTTTAATTTCGCCGTCAAGGACCTGCTCCTCAAGCGCTTCCTGTCGTTCTTCGCCGTCGGCCTGCTGGGCATGGCGGTGTCCTCCGGCATGCTCATCGTGTTGGTCGATGTCCTGAAGCTGGTGCCGACCATATCCAAGTTGCTGGTCATCATCGTCATTGTGTTGCTGCAATACAACCTCAACAAACGCTTGTCGTTCGGCCGTGCCCGGACTCACTGATCCCATGAAAAAAGTAGCAGTTATCGGCGGAGGATTCACCGGGCTGGTGGCCGCCAGGAAACTGGTGGCCGCTGGCTATCAGGTCACGGTCTTTGAATCCGGGGCGGAGCTCGGCGGGCTGGCGGCGTGCTTCAGCGTGGCGGGCATCCCGTTGGAAAAGGCCTATCACCATCTGTTCCACACCGACACCGACATCCTCGCGCTGGCAAGCGAACTCGGCCTCGACGAGGTGCTCGAGTGGCGCCCCAGCGCGGTGGCCATCTATCGGGCCGGACGAATCTGGCCGTTCGCCTCACCCGTCGATTTGCTGCGCTTCGGTGCCTGCTCGCTGGGCGGGCGGATACGCACCGGGCTGGCCGTGCTCTATCTGAAAAAGACCCGCAACTGGCGCAAACTGGCAGACACCACCGCTCTCGACTGGATGCGCCGGGCCTGTGGGGCCTCGGCCACGGCGGCTATTTGGGGTCCGCTGTTGCACGGCAAATTCGCCGATCACGCCGACCGGGTGTCGATGGCTTGGCTGTGGGCCCGCCTGCACATCCGCGCCAACTCCCGCGACCCGGGCGACGGCGGGGAAAAGCTCGGCTATTTCCGCGGCGGCTTTGTGCAGGTGGCGGAAGCGTTGCAGCGGCAATTGGCGGCGGGTGGGGCGCGCGTTGAACTGGCCACGCCGGTGCGGGCGATTGGTCACGATGGCCGCGGCCCAACTGTGGATGTCGGCAACGGCGCGCAACCCTACGAAGCCGTCCTGTTCACCGGTTCCAACGCGGCGTTTGACCGGTTGTTGCCCCAGGATCCCGCGCTGGATGCCTATCGCAACCAGTTGCGCGGCATCAAGTATCTGGGTGCCATCTGCCATGTGTTCACCAGCAGCCAGAGCCTCAACGACCACTATTGGATCAATATCAATGAGGATCAGGCACCGTTCCTGGTCTTCATCCAGCACACCAACCTGCTGCCGACCTCGTATTACAATGGCAAGCACGTCTATTATATCGGTGCCTACCTGCCGCAGGATTCCGCGCGCTTCCTGATGCCCGATGCGCAACTCGTAGCCGAGTGGCAGGATTACCTGAAACGCATCTTCCCGGCCTTCGACCCGTCGCTCGTCGAGGAGTCGCACATGTTCCGATTCAAGGACGCCCAGCACATCGTCGATATCGGCTACGAGGCCGGGATCCTTCCCTGCCACACGCCGCTGCCGGGGGTGTTCCTGGCCAACTTCGCCCAGATATTCCCCGAAGATAGGGGAACTAACTTCGCCGTCCGGGAGGGCCAGACCATCGGCCAGATCATGGCCACATTCCTTGGCTGATTAGGGGATGATTGGGTTGATCCAGAGTCCGCCTGAAGGCGGGACTACCTGCGCTGGTATCGACGTGTCTCGGGGATGTATGTAGTACCGCCTTCAGGCGGGATCTTATGGTGCCCAGAATCCATCCAGCTATTTCAGTTAGCACTATTCCGTATTGACCCCAGACCACCCTCAGCCATGAAAAAACTTTGCATAGTCACCCCGCATCACACCAGTGAACTGAGTGCGGTCGCCGAGTTCGGGTTGCGACGCCTGGCCGCCACCCTGGGACTGAAATACGACTGGTTTTTGGTGATGCCGTCGGAGTGCGATCCGGGGCCAATTTTGGGGATCACTCCGCTGCCGACCATCGTGCCGTTTCCGGACGAGCTGTTCGTGTCGAAGCGCAGCGCCCAGTTGCTGTATATGTCGCCGGATTTTTTCGGGCGCTTCAAGGATTACGAGTATATTTTGTTGTGCGAGTTGGATGCTTACATTTTTCATGACCGGGTGGAGCCGTTCCTTCAGGGCGATTATGATTACATAGGAGCGCCGTGGCTCAACCGCGAATGGTTAAGGCTCTCCAACCACTGGTATGCGCGGCTGCCGCTGCACTGGATTTTCCGCGAGCAGGTTGGCAATGGCGGCTTGTCACTGTGGCGCGTCGAGGTGTTCCTGAATGCCAGCCGGCGGCTGCAGCCGCTGATCCGCAGGATTCGCTGGTTGTCCCACGATATTTTTTGGAGCCAAATCGCCTCGAAGCTCGGGGTGCGGATCCGGCGCCCCTCCGCCAAAATCGCCGCCCGTTTTGCCGT